>ODAI011545174.1_pt1 | contig 10008 bp, 6 predicted proteins | sample 1539321 | NCBI WGS metagenome assembly ODAI01 (sample SAMN02144231, study PRJEB22623) | gut metagenome | biome: sheep rumen | host: Ovis aries | place: New Zealand | reverse complement strand
CACCCTCCTGTCACCCTTGACACCCTCCAAAACAGGGTGCAAGCCCAGTGTTTATCGGGGTTCCGCACCCTTACACCCTTAAAACGAAAAATTCTATACCGACAAACTTTAAATCAACAGTTCATTTTAGCGAAAGCAAGTCCCCATAATCGTCTTTTATTCAATCAAACTTGTCCTCGTTTCTTTTAAGAAATGGGTGCTCCTCATTTTTAAGAACACCCATTTGCAAGTCGTTTCAAAACGGTAACAGGCATAAACGCAGCAGGTGGAGAGACTTCGTATGTCGCTCCACCTGTCAATAAGATATTGATGTTACTCTTCCTCGTCTTTCCAGATGTCGTTGATGAGGTTAGGGTTATTATCGTCCCACACGCTGTAGAAAGTACTCTTTTTAGCCTCAGGGTCTTTCTTTCCGCCGGTGTCTATGCCGCCGTAGTCGATATCTACATTTCCACCATCACCTGTCACGCGATTGGGATCCACTTCGCTGCCAAGCAGCAGCTCCGTGTCCAAATCCAGGATGTCTGTTATCTGAGGCTTGATATATTCTCTTTTCATTGTTCTTTCCTTACTTTAGTTCCACATGCCCGTTATTTCACGAAGAACTTGAACGATGTCCGAATTCGTTCACGCTTGGAAGACCCCGCACAAGTTCGGTTCTTCACTCACTTAATCACGAATTTCCTGCCGTCCTTGATGTAGACGCCCTTCTTCAGCTGGTTCATCCTTACATCCTTTCCTACCAGCTGTCCGCCTACCGTATAGACGGCTCCCTTCAGCTGCTGGTTGCCGTTAACGGCAATGCCGTCAACCGAGGTGGGCATTTCATCTATGAAGAAGCCTATCTTCGCTCCGAAGTCCGTATCCTTGTCAAGCACGGCCCCGAGTTCGAACCATCCGCGGAAGGCCTTGATGTTCGTCTCGCCAGTGGAGTACCAGAACTTGTTTCCCGTGATGAACAGTCCGTCCTCGGGAACGACGGTCTTCACCAGCGTGGCCGTGAACTTGCCCGGAGTTCCGTATTCATCAGTAACCGACTCGTCTGTTACTCCGTCCGTAAGCGTCACCTGGTCAAGCTTTAACTCGGTGATGTCCTTTGTCGTCTTGATGAGGACAGGAGTTCCGCCGGCCAGGTTTCCGCGGGCGGGGATAGTGTAGCTTTCGAATTTGACGGTGATGCCCAGCGGGGTTATGTTGTCCTCATCATCGCCGTAGTCCACCTCAAACCCTGAGAACTTGGCAAACTGCACGTCACTGCCGAAAAGGTTCGTGGCATTGGCCCTCGTCAGGTTGAACGGGAACACGATGGTGTTCCAGTTACCGGCCTTGATGGTGCGCGTCATGGTCACGTCGGCCTTGTCACCAGCCGTATAACTCGGAAGCCTCGTCGAAGCCTCATTGAACTTGACGCGCCCGTCGTCGGGCTCACCGATGGTGATGTTGAACGTGAAGTCCTCCAGGTAGTTCGAGTTCTTACCGTCGGAGAGCATCACCTTGGTTGTCTTGCCCTGCAGGGTGGTGCCTGGCTCCAACGACTCATCGGCCTGGAGGGTGAGGGAAATCAGGGTTCCCGATGTTCCGTTGATGCTGTAGGATGTTACAAGAGGAAGCAGTGTGAAGCCGTCCTGCTCAGTCGTGATAATCGTGTATTTCCCGGAACCTGTTGCTCCCAGGCTTGTAACATCGGGAGCGACAACGGGTAACCCTTCCCCGTCCTTGACGGTGCTGACTCCCTCGGGAAACTCCAGTATCAGCTGGAATCCCTGATACTTTCCCTCCGTGTCGAAGGCGAAGGCAACGGGGAGTTCAGCCGTGCCGCCCTGGGGCACGGTGACTTCGTTGATGATGATCCTGTCGTCGGCGAAGGCGTTCCCCACGCCCAGCAGCCAGACGGCCATTGCGAAAAGCATTTTCTTTTTCATATCTTTCTTCTGTTTTTATTGTCCTATGATATATGTTTTTTTCTATTCCGGATCGAAATCCATAAAGAATGCCTGGCGGGCATGGCTGCTGTTGCCCATGCTCCTGTTGACGACAATGATGGCATCGGTCAGGTCGATGTTGCCGTCTCCGTTCACATCGGCCACCTTCATCTTGAAATTGGAAGGCGTGTTGTTCAGCGAGTGGTTCACGATCATGATGGCATCCGTCAGGTCCATACGGTTGTCTCCATTGACGTCGCCGAGCATTTCATCGGAGATGTCTATGGTAGAGATAACGTCAGCCACGTCGAGCGTCTCATACGAGTTGTCGTCGTTCCTTACCGAGTAGATGGCATCGCTGATTTTCAGTTCATGGATGCCCAGTTCAGCGTTTTCGTTCTTCAGGCGTACCGTCAGCACCGTACCGTCGTTTCCGCTGATAGCGGTCGTGGAGGTGGGCATCACGTTGAAGGTGTAGGCGTTGCCATTTTGTGATGTCATGACCATGAACTTCGAACTGATGGCTCTCTGAGAATCCAGCTTGTTGAAGATACCGTCGCCCTCGTTATCGAGATAGAAGCCTTCAGGTACTGTGAGCGTAAAGCCCATACCTGCGATAGTTACATTGTTCTTTGCCTTGATATTCAGGGCATATGTGCAGTTACGTGCAGTCTCCACCGGCTCCACATAGATGGCATTGTCCAACTGCGAGATGTCGGTAGGCTCTATCGATGCTTCCACAATCTCCTTGAACTCTTTCCAATAATCTGCAGCCTCGTAGGCAGCCTTGCAACCTGCAGGGACATACAGTGTGGCATTAGCGCGATTGGAGAAAGTATAAGATTCGATAGTAAGAGGCGTTTCCATTTCAACCGTTACGGAGGTCAGGCTGCTGCATTGATAGAAAGCATAGTTTCCGATGCTGGTTACGGAATTGGGTATGGTGATGGAGGTTAGAGCTCTGCATAGCATGAAAGCCCTTTTTCCGATGCTAGTCACGGAGTTGGGTATGGTGATGGAGGTCAGGCCGGTGCAACCTAAGAAAGCAGAGTTTCCAATGTTCGTCAGTCCCGTGAAGTATTGCAGTTCATCGAAGGATGTGATGGTCGCGTTTAGCTTATAAACCACACCTAAGTCGGTCACGGCTGCTGCTTCAGCCTCGCTCAGTTCGCCGTCGCCGTCGGTGTCCCAGTTCTGCACGCAGAGGGCCTTCACGTTAGCATCGGCGAAAGTGATGGTGAAATCGATATTGAACGAGGCTTCGCTTATCGTCACTCGCTCAGAATTGCTGGTGATGAAACGGATGTTGCTCAGGGAGGCGGTGCCGCCCTCACTATTGGCAGATGCCGTAAGCGAGAGGGTGAGCAGCGTGCCGCTGGTGCCGCTGATAGGTGTCAGTGCAAACGAAGTGGAGGCAATCCTATACACATTATCGCCCTGCTTGCCGATGGCCAGCTCCTGGTCGGGGTCGCTGATACGGTTGCTCAGCGAGCAGCCCGCCTTGTTGATGCTGATGCCCTCGGGCAGCGTCAGGTCTATCTGGAAGCTAACGATGTAGCTTTCCGTATTTGTCAGGCTGATGTTCACCGTCTTGGTTTCACCCTTCTGCAGCGTGATATCCTCGGCGCTGATATTGTCGGCCCAGGCTCCTGCCAATGCTATCCATGCCATGCAGGCAATTGCTATGATCTTTTTCATATTTATTTCCTGTTTTACTTTTTTTATTCGGTGTTTAAGAGTTCAGGATTTTAAGGAATTAGTAGTTGGAAAGTTAATTCTCTCCTCTTTCCTCTCTCCTCTTTCCTCTTTTTTTACTTCACAATCACTTTCTTGCCGTTCATGATATACACACCCTTTGGGAGCACAGAGGACTCAGAGACTTTTCGTCCACTGAGGTCGTAGACATTCCCCTCCTCCTTTGGAGAGAGGTTAGGGGTGAGGCCTTCAATTCCTGTCGCATTGCTCAGGCTCAGGTCATCGAAGCGGTAGTCGGTGCCGTCGGTGGTGATGAAGTGGATGTTGCTGATGGTCATGTCGGCAGCGTTGAAGCCGTCGAACTGGATGTTCAGCAGTTCGCCGCTGTTGCCATTGAATGTATTGTTGGCCACTGAAAGTGCCACTACGCGGTAGTGACCTTCGTCCACCTTATTATATATAAGCTGATGGCCATGTTTGCGGGCCGTGTTGAGGCGGAGGCCCATCACGTCGTCCTCGCTATTGGTGTAGAGGTCGAATTGGAAGGCAGTGTAGTTGCGCTGACTCTCCATCGAGAACGACAGACTGTGGTCATCGTTCTTGGTCAGTGTCAGGCGGTCGTCACCCATGGGCGCAGTTTGTGGTGCTCCGAAGGCCTTGGCGAAGTTCTGGTCGCCCACAATCTCGTTCACCAGCACCACGGCATCGGCCACGTTCACCTCGCCGTTGTTGTTCAGGTCGGCCAGGAATTCCACGAAGGTCTCGGCGGGTGTGCCTACCACGAAGCGGGCAATGTCCACCACGTCCATCATGTCAATCTCACCGTCCTGGTTCACATCGCTATCGGGGAATTCCTTGATAGCTTTGAATTCACTCCAATGTTCAGCTGCCTCGTAGGCAGACTTACTGCCTTTGGGCACGTATAGTACAACATTACTTCTGTTGCTGAATACACTGGAAATGGATATCGGTGTGTTATTTCCGACTTTAATAGAAGTCAGACCATCGCATTCGGAAAAAGCTACCTCTCCAATACTCGTTACAGAACTGGGGATGGCTAAGGTGGTCAAGCCATTGCAATACCGAAAAGCAGAAGCTTCGATGCTGGTTACGGAGTTGCCGATGGTCACAGCTGTCAAGTCATAGCAGCCAGCGAAAGCCCCATCCCCAATTCTCGTCACTGAATTAGGAATGTTGACGGAGGTAAGTCCGCAGCACACAGAGAAAGCAGCATTCCCGATGCTGGTTACAGAGTTTGGAATTATAGTGTTTTGACATCCTCTTATTAATTCGTTTTCGGCAGTTTTTATGATTGCATTACAATCACCACGTGAGTCATAAACAGTGTTTTCACTATCTACTACAATAGAAGTTAGATTACTGCAATCCATAAAGGTAGTGTGCCCGATGCTGGTCACGGAATTAGGGATGGTCACCGAGGTCAGACCGGTACAACCATAGAAAGCCCAATCTGATATGCTTGTCACTGTATTTGGGATAACTAAATTCTTAACCTCCTCATTATTTAAATATAAGTGGTTGGCGTTATATAAGGGATTGGATCCCCAATTTCCAAATTCGATTTTGCACCATGCCTCCAAATCATTAATATAAACCTTGGTTAGACCGCTGCAACCAACGAAAGCCCAATTAGAAATTCTCTTCACGGAGTTGGGTATGGTAACGGATGTCAGGGCTGAGCATTCTTTGAATGCTTCATCTCCGATGTTCGTCAATCCCGTAAAGAATTCCAGTTCATCGAATGATGTTATAGTCGTGTTCCCTTTAAACACCGTACCCAAGTCGGTCACGGCAGCTGCTTCAGCTTCGCTGAGTTCTCCGTCGCCGTCGGTGTCCCAGTTCTGCACGCAGAGGACCTTCACATTCGCATTGGCGAAAGTGATGGCAGGAGAAGGTGGTTCCATTTCCACTATATTTGTGAAATTCTTCCATCCTGTTGCTGCTGCATAAAGGGATTGAGAACCATATGGCACATTTAGGGTTTGCTCATATGTTGTAGAACTAAAAACATTTTCAGAAATGTTAATTGGACTATTGGCTAAACATGTTATTTGTGTCAAATCAAAGTTTCCATCGTAGAATGCTTTTTCTCCAATCGATACAATTCCCTCTGGAAAAATGATTTCACCTTCTAAATTGCAATTTGTAAAAGCATAACTGCCAATTGTTTTTAAAGTGGAAGGTAAATTTATTTTTTCAGTTCCTAGATAATAGAAAGCTTTATTTGATATAGTTTCTACACCTTCAGGCAGATAAATGTTTTTAACGGTGCTTCTTGACGTTGATTGATTAGCATAAGTTCCATTGTTTAAAGCATACGAAGGAATAGTAGTTATACCATCTTCAAAATATAAATTTGTAATGGTACTAGCTTCGTAAAGCCAAGATATTGAATTATTTCCAATATAGAGATTCTCAATTTTAGCCTTTCTGAAAGGAGCTATAGGAGTAGACCCATTATAAACATATTCGAATTCTCTTTCTATTCTTGCTGATCTTATTGTAGTATTTAAAAATGGAGCATAATTATCTCCGGAAACTTTATATGTGGAATAATCTATTTTGGACTCTGCATATGGTATTAATAATGAGTCTATAGTTGCTTTGTAAAAGGCATTATAACCTAAATAAGTTACAGATTTTGGAATTCTAAGGTTATCGAACGAACTATAAGCAAATGCGCTTTTTCCTATTTCTACAATCGTTTCTGGTAGATTTGTATTGTTCAATGAAATACCATAAAAGGCTCCGTCTTTTATTTCAGTAATACCATTTGTTATCATAGAATTCTTACACCCGGCATATAATTTGTTGCTTTCCGTTTCTATAATAGCATTACAATTGTTTCTAGAATCAAATTTAGAATTGTCCTCATCAACTGTAACAGATTCTAGACTGTTACAACCCGCCAAAACATACGTTCCAATTTCTACAACATTAGCAGGTAGATGAAATGCAGTGAGACTTGTACATCCATTAAAAGCATAAAGTCCTATGCTTGTAACAGAAGTGGGAATCGTGATAGAAGATAGGTCGTCACAACCAGAAAATGCATAATCACCAATACTTGTTATAGTATTAGGTATAGAGATATTATTTATGTTACAACCTTGAAAAGCATTTTGATCAATCTTAGTGACAGTATACCCATCCACAGTCTTCGGTATTGTTATTGGACCATAATATGAATTGTCAATTGCTGGTGAATGATCATTCAATGATGTTCTGCCAACTGAACATGTTAGGTCTGAATTGCTTAACACTGTAAATGTCATGGTAATGCCTTCTGTAGTTTTTGCTGTAAAACTAGTACCTTCGTTATGTTGTTTTACTTCAACAATATCTTTGAATTCAGACCAGAAATTTGCCGCCTCATATTTAGTTTTTGCTCCTTCAGGGACATGAAGGGTAATACTGCTTTTATTGGGGAATGCGGATGAGGATATAGAAAACGGAGTGTCATTTTCTACTATTACGTGTTCAAGATTGTCACATCCATAGAAAGCGTTATTGTAGATGTAAGTTATGGAATTAGGTATAGCTATTGTTTTTAGATTTTTACAACCATAAAATGCTTCTGAAGAAATTTGTATTGTATTCAAAGAATTAACAGTCTCTGGTATTTTAAATGTCTCGCTCTTTTTACCTCTAGGATATGTAAATAAACAATAAGCCCACCCACTTGTATTATAGTCATAAGTTTTCTTATACATTATTCCATTGTTAGTGATATAACCTAAATCATTACTTATAATATTTTCAAGATTCGGACATAATGCAAAACTTCCTTCTTCTATTTTATTAAAAGAATTACCGAATGTCAGTTCAGTTAGGTTGTTTCCATGAACAGCATGAGTTTGTAGTATTGCATTGGACTTGAGACAATAAATAGATACTGATGGGAGATCTGTTGAAAAAAAACTAAGATATACTGTATATTCTTCGTCATCATCAATAATAGTATAGTCATAAACCCCACCTTCATATGTTTGGGTATCTTCTCCATAAGCTTTCGTTAAAAAGCCAAAATAGGCTAGAACTAAAACTGTAATTCTACAAATAACAAATATTCTTTTCATATAGCTTTTGATGTTTTTTATAATCAGTAATATGTAAACTTAGATTGACGCCTTCAAAAGATTAGGTCTGAAGGTTATGGAAAACCTGTGAATTCATCATAAATCGTACGAACTATCTTGGTAGCTGACAGCCAGTTATGTTCATTAATTCTGCCAAGTGTAATAGATGGTTACCCCATCGCTATTCTTAACTGCAATGTCGTGGGCGAAAGCATCAACGCCTGTCATGCTCAAAGCGAAGGCGAAGAGAATGGATAATAGTCTTGTTTTCTTTGTATTCATAACGGTTCGATATTTCATGATTATATATTGTAACAAATTGTTTGATCGTTCTATAGATAGCAGATAGCTCTCCTCGATGCCTGCCGACTGTTGAATTGGCGATGTTGCAAAGATAGACAATATTTTTGAAAACCATATCGGTGTGGGCTGATTTTTATTCAGTTTTCTTGCTGTTTGGGTGCACAGTAATTTCCAATCCCGCGTTTTTATTACCTTATTTATGTGCAAAGATACAAAGAAAGGTTGAAACGGGATTGGTCCAAATTAGTCCAAATCGTTGGTCCAATTGGTTCAAATTACAATTTTTGGCGGTTTTAGGGGCGAAAAAGCACAAAAACCACGAGAATTTTGAGTTTGGGAGTTTAGGAGTTTAGACAATTACAGAAAATAAGACAAATAAGCGGGCAGGTACCTCATCGTTTCCTCTCGGGCATAATCCTTTGTGTAGATGAGGTAGCGCTCGTTAGTGATACGCGACGAATATTTCTTGCAGAATACATCCAGAGAAGCGTGCGTCTTATATGAAGAGGACTTCACCTCAATAGGTAGAATCTTGGTTCCTCGAGACAATAGGAAATCAACTTCATAGTTGTGTTTCCTGCTCTCCGTAGGCCAGGAGTGGTAGAAGAGCTTGTTGCCAGAAGCTGTGAGCATCTGGGCCACGATATTCTCATATAAATATCCGAGGTTTGTGGCAAGTTTGTCGCTAAGGAGACGCTCATAGATGATGTTTTCCGTAAAAGCCTTGTCACGGAACGCAAGTGTGACAAAAAGACCTGTATCGCCCACGAACATTTTGAACTGTTCCAGGTTCTCCGTGCTTCCGAGACCGACATTAGGGTCATCACAGTGGTGGGAGATGTTCACTGTCTTCGACTTTTCCATCTCAGAGATAAGTTCGATGTAGTCTTCGTTTCTTGCCCTGTGAATAACACTGGATAGCTGATATCGGGAAGCGTTACTATTCAGTTGGGCTGGAATGGCTGCGAAGATTCGAGCGGCTTTTCCTGATGGGTCGATTTTTCCGAAATCCTCGTCATACAAGTCCAAAATAAGTCGCTTGGCACGGTCCACTATTTCGAAGTTGTTAGACTCCAGATAGGCATCTACAGCCTGAGGCATGCCGCCCACAAGCATATAGAGTCGGAAATCGCGCATCAGTTTGCGATGGGCTTCCTTCAGGGGCTGTGGGTGTTCCCAAATGCTGTAAAGCAAAGGGATTGTAGCCGTGTCACCCATAGCCCAACGAAACTCTTCGTAGTCCATTGGGTACATACTGATGCGTTGCTCTTCGCTGGGAATAAGTATGGTCTCCGTGTTCTTTCGGATAGAAATCAGCGAGCCGGTTTCGATATAATCGTAACGATGATCTTCCACAAACGACTTAATAGCCTGGCGGGCAAGTGGTTGGAATTGAACTTCGTCAAAGACGATGAGAGACTTGCGTTCGACCAACTGCACACCATAGACCAATTGGAGCCTCAAGAAAATATAATTAAGGTCAGAGACATCATTGAAGAGGTTCTTGATCTCCTGTGAGCACTTAGTGAAATCAATGAGAATAAACGATTCGTATTCGTTGCGGGCAAAAGTTTGGACAATGGTTGATTTGCCTATGCGGCGGGCACCCTCTATGAGGAGGGCGCTATTTCCGTTGCTCTCTTGTTTCCATTTGAGCAGACGGTCGTATATTTTCCGTTTGAAGAGTCTCTTTGGTTCCATAACTCGTTGTTTTACTGTGCAAAAATAGTAATTTATTTCCTTTCCTCAAAATTTATTCGTTGGAAAAATGCAAAATTCTCAAAATATTTTTGCGGCGAAAATGCAAAATCCTCAAAATTTATATTACACATTTCTGCATAATTCTCATAATTCAGTACAAGTAAGCCTCTCTCGTTGACCCCAACGCCCAAGCAGGTGAGCGTAGATAAGATGGATTAATGATTTGTGCGAAATAGGGAGTCATCCTCAATTTCGAGGTTGACAGGGATGGGGGCAGGAGCAAATTG
>ODAI011352669.1_pt1 | contig 10008 bp, 7 predicted proteins | sample 1539321 | NCBI WGS metagenome assembly ODAI01 (sample SAMN02144231, study PRJEB22623) | gut metagenome | biome: sheep rumen | host: Ovis aries | place: New Zealand | reverse complement strand
TTCTTCTTAGCCAATTTACTTACCTCCTAATTAAAATGTTAAACTCTCTGGTTGCTGAGCCTGATGATTGTGCTCAGGACCTGCATATACGAATAACTTCTTATACATTGATCTACCAAGAGGTCCCTTAGGAAGCATTCCCTTAACTGCATGCTCGATAACTCTCTCTGGATGCTTCTCAAGCATTGTCTTAAGGGTAGTCTCCTTCATACCACCAACATACTCTGAATGGTGATAGTAAATCTTCTGGTCAAGCTTCTTACCAGTAACCTTAATCTTCTCTGCATTTACAACGATTACATAATCGCCACAGTCTGCATGAGGTGTATATATAGGCTTATTCTTACCTCTTAATACATTGGCAATCTCAGAACACAGACGACCAAGTGTCTGACCTTCTGCGTCTACTACATACCATTTTCTCTCAACTTGTGTTGGATTAGGCATATAAGTCTTCATCATTATTTCCTCCTTAATAGTAAAACAAGGTTAGCAGTCCATCTATCAAATGTCCAAAAATAAATTTCCTGCTATTTATTTGTAAAAAGAGCATTTCGGGGCTAGTGAAATGCCACTTCCTCACAATGTCAGCCTGACCATTATACTCTAGTCACATTAAGCTTGTCAAGGGTTTTCACCTGGTTTTTATCGCATTTTGGCTATCTTTCTATTCGTTCGTCTCTACTTTCTTAATTGCAGCGCTAACGTCCTTAGATAATTCCATCTTTTGGAAGTCAGAATTATTAGTTAGAATCATTTCAAATTCAGGAGTTGTATCATATTCTACAGTTGCTTTATCAAATCTTAGCTCAAGAATATGACCACCCTTAGTCTTATCATCAGATATAAAATGGAAATGCCAGCCCGGAGTATTTAGTCCACCCATATAATCAGGACAATACAATGCAATAACTGTACCATTTATATTGTCATAAGTAAATTCTCTCTGGTCTGTCTTAAGTGCCTCATCAAGTGTCCTATAAGGTTTCTCCTGCTTCAATTCGCTACGAACATTCATCTGATTGAATGTACCTTTTATTTTCACGAAATAGAACATGTTCTTTCCATTCTTATCAACTATATCATTTAGCTTTCCCTTTAAAGCATTAATATCGTTGACTCCAGAGAGCTCCTCACTTCCGTCCTTATCAAAGAAAGTAACATTTGAAAACGGTATGGTCTCCTCATCACTTGCCTCTTTAACAGAGCCATCACCAAGGGCCTGATATACCTTTCCATCAAGCACAATCATCTCACCGTTAACACCCTCAAATGTTCCGATGCCTATATCTCCATGCTTCTTGAGTTCACTTGTCTTAATAATGCCATCATAGTATCCTTGTGTTAATGACTGCAACAACGCAACCTGATAAATTGTCTCTCTATCAGCCTCTGTTTGCTTTGTAGAACAGGCACATAATGATGCCATCATTACTACCGCTATAACAATAGCTATTTTACTTTTTGCTCCATTTAAGAATTTCATTACTATTATCCTCCTTGGTTTTTAATATACCTTCTCACCTTCAAAATATGTTGCATTTACTTTGGTCTCATGAATCATGTCAGATGGACAGGTAAGAACATCCTTATCAATTAATAGAAAATCAGCGTATTTGCCTTCTTTGATGCTTCCCCTCTCCTCTTCAATAAACATTTGCCTTGCACAATTAATAGTCAGCGCTCTTAACATCTGCACACGGGTTAATAGCTCCTCTGGCCACCAAGGCTTTCCTGGCATAGTATGATTCATTCCTGTAACCGCAATCTCCATCAGTCCAAATGGGTCATCAGGACCACCACTTGTTGCCGGATAGTCAGTATGGGAAGTTGTATTAATACCATTATCAAAGAACGACTTCATAGGATATGACTTATCAGCCATTCCTTCTGGAACCGTCACCTTCAGTTCTTCAACTAATTCATCAGATGCACTATGCCATACTGTTCCTGCCACAACACACATATTATGCTCAGCCATACGCTGATAATCAGAGGGTATCACTCCATAAACATGGACTAAAGTGTTACGCATTTCATCCTTGCCACCATTGGCATATCCGCTTACAGCACGATTAACAGCCATATTGCCCATTGTATGTATGTGCATAGAAAGGCCATTTTCATTAGCCTTCTTAGTTATGTTAGTAACTTCTTCTTCTGTCCAGTTAATAAGCCCCTGATGTCCATCAGGATATAATGGTTCTACAAAGCCAGTGGTACCTTCTACTGTTCCGTCAATAAAGAGCTTAACCCATCCTGGTACAATATGCTTAGAAGCATATTTCTTAACAGCAATTGCCTCATCTATGGATTTATCTACATCCATCCAGCTCTCTATCTCATGACTCATTCCTAATATAAAATGTAAATCGCCAGCCTTATCTACTTCCTGAGCCGCCCTATAGAAACGGTCGTCATTGAAGTAAGAAGACCATCCATCCATATACATAGTATATCCTTCAGATAATAACTGTTGTTGAATTGCATACATGTTGGATTTGGCTACATCTACAGGAACAAGGTTGTCATTATCCAAGAAGGAACGCACATAAGTACCAGCCTGCTCTTTGAGCAGACCAGTAGGCGTACCATCATCTCCCATTACGATTTCGCCTCCCCTTACTTCGCTCTTAAGCACAGTTCCATCTTCTGTCATAATACCAGCCTTAACAAGACACATGGTATTAGCAAGTCCCTTATGTCCTTCCTCGTCTGCAAAATAAACTGGCATATCAGGACATACAGCATCAATCTGTTGGCGAGTCGGCATATTCTCAAGGAATCTCATATACTCCCATCCGAATCCAAATACAGTCTTGGTGCCATTATCTTTGGCCTTCTTAACTGCCGCAGGCAGGATTTCATTAAGAAACTTCTCTGGAGTATCATCAGCCTCAATAAGTGCTCCTACAGAAAGCATGGCATATCCCATAAGGTAATGAGCATGAGCATTACCACAGGATGGCATTACCATACCTTTATTAGTATAATCAATCACCTGCGTCTTACCATCATCTATTAGCTCCTTAACTCCGTTCCTGTCGCCTACATAGATGTACTTTCCATCCTTTATGGCAAGAGCTTCTGCAAGATTGTTCTCCTCAGATGTAAAAATCTTTCCTAAAACCACCAAATCTGCTTTAATATTATTTCTCATATCTCCCCTACTCCTTTCATCATTTAACACATTACATTTTTTATGGCATCTGAAAGCCCCATATTACACATCTAATCGCTGTTTTTTTACAAGCTCTGCGAAAACGCCATCTTTTTCTATAAGCTCTTCATATGTTCCTTCTTCGCAGATTCTTCCCTCATCTAATACCAATATTCTGTCGCAGTTTTGTACTGTAGAGAGACGATGGGCAATAGCAATTCTGGTGCAATTCAACTTATCTAAAGAATCAGCAACTGCCTGCTGTGTAATATTGTCTAAGGCACTTGTAGCCTCATCAAGAATCATAATCTTACGCTTACTGCATACTGCTCTTGCAATTATAAGACGTTGTCTCTGGCCACCTGATACACCGCCTCCGCGTTCAGACACCAATGTCTCCATACCCATAGGCATTGCTCTGATATCATCTGCAATTCCAGCAATTTCTGCGGCTTCCCATGCCTCCTCTAAGGTTGCATTAGGATTTGCCAGAGTAATGTTCTCGAAGATATCTCCCTTTAATAATTTCGCATCCTGCATAACCATGCTGATTCCATTCTGACGAATAGAACGAAGATTAACAGAAGATATATCATACTCACCGTACATTATATTGCCTGCGCTTGGTTTCTCAAATCCAAGGAGCAGCCTCATTAATGTACTCTTGCCACAGCCTGACTTTCCAACTATAGCTACATATTCCCCTGGCTTGATATTAAATGAAATGTTATTAATAACCCATGGCGTCTCCTCGCTATAACGGAAGGATAAACCATTTACATTAACACTTCCATCCACGCTTTCTACTGATGGTTTCTCATCGTCACATTCAGGAGCAGCATTAAGAATTGGCGCCAAATGTCCAAACTTAGGATACGATCTCACCATAGATGCTATAAAGGTCAAAAACAAAACAATGGATGCATTTATCTGACCAAAAGCTGTATTAAATGCCATAAAGTTCGCGGTAGAATATCCTGTGTCCATGGCACTAATATAAATATATACAGTTCCTATCATTCCGATTAGTACCACGAAGGCATCCATGCAGTAGAGATACTTAGGGCGATTAAATGCAGCCCTGGCATATTCTGAGAATCTGCTTGCCCACTTTGAAAAGGCACGGTCCTCAGCACCTGCTAACTTTATCTTCTGAATACCACCTAATAGAGTAGCTATTGTTCCAGAAGCTTTAGTATTAGCTTCAACTACCTCAACCTCTCTTTTCATCAATTCACGTAATATAAGAACAATAACAAGAACCTGAGCTACGATGATTCCTATGGCTATAGGTAGTAGCGAAGATGCATAATATACAATCTGATAAAAATATACAACACTAAGAACCAATGTAAGTCCACCGCCTAATATACCTTTAACCATAGAATCTATCATACGCCATATATTATTAATACGCGTAGCCAGATTTCCCGGACTGTAATCTTTAAAAAATGATGTTGGAAGAAGCATCACTCTTGCAAAAACAGCAGCCTCAGCAAAATTTCCCATTTTGATGGCAATCCTGTTCATGACTAAGTTCTGATTCATTTTAAATAGCAATGTTCCCACAGCTACACCTAATAGCAATCCTGCTATAGGCAATATAAGACTAGTCTGACCGGAAGGAGCCACCTCGCCATATGCCCATGATGATGCAACAGCAGGTAATAATCCCACCAATGCAGAAATTAGCGCCGAAAGAAATACCTTAATAAAGTCCCCTTTATCTAATGACTTGAACAAGAACTGTACAAATTCTTTTACTTCTAAGGAACGGGCGGGAAGAACAGGATAGAATAATTCAGCCTTCTCCTCTAAATACACTTCCGTTTTTTTGTTAATTTTAACATTCTCACCAGTTAAAGGATCTTTATAGTGATATCCCCCAGAATACCTTGGCAGTAAGGCCACAACCTCGCCATTTTTAAGCTTTCCTAAATAAGCTCCAAATGCATCCTTGTACCATCCTTTTTCAAGCCTTACAGTTCGATGCATAACACCTGAAGGGCGGCACATATATTCAATACGCTCTTCTAAATCCGTAACACCATCAGGAACAACCCCAGGGGTGCCCTGACTATAACGCAGGCAGGCTCTTACGGCACCATCTGCCATCTCTAAATCATCTGCTCCGAAGAGACGAAGTATACTATCATCACCAACACTTGCAGCCAGCTTTTCGTAGCCACTTCTAAGGCTCTCACGATTCAGTTGATCTCTATTTTTCATCTGTAAGCTAATATCTTTCATACTCTTTTACTCACTCTTTACTAATCGAGAATACATACCATCTAATTCCATAAGCTCTTCATGTGTACCTTCTTCTACGATATCTCCTGCCTTAAGAACGTAAATCTTATCAGCATCTCGAATCGTACTTAGTCGATGAGCCACAACAACAGTAGTAATACCTCGTTTTCTCACATTATTCATAACCTCGTCCTCAGTTTCAGCGTCTAATGCACTAGTTGCTTCATCAAGAACAAGTATAGAAGGCTCAATAGCCAGCGCTCTTGCTATCTCCATACGCTGAAGCTGTCCACCGGAATAGTTCTTACCTCCTGGCTGTAGAACGGATGCATATCCACCCTTTCTGGAAGCTATCTCATCATGAATTCTTGCATCCTGACACGCTCTAACTACCTCTGCCTCCTCAATAGTGGTATCCCAGAAACGAATATTGTCAGAAATAGGGTCATCAAAAACCATAATGTCCTGGTCAACGATAGCTAAGGAGCTCTTTAACTGTTGTTTTGGAATATCCGATAGTTTTTTCCCATCCAGCAAAACCTCTCCTGACCAAGGCTTATACAAGCCAGAAAGTAGCTTTCCAAGAGTCGATTTACCACTACCACTGGCTCCAACTAAGGCAACCTTGCTTCCCGGCTCTATATGAATACTCATATTCTTAATCAATGGTTTTCCCTTAGTTGAATAGCCAAATGTAATATCCTTAAACTCAATATCTCCCTTTAGCTTATCCAGATTCTCCCACTCTTCATCAGTTAAATCCTTCGTATTTTCCTCAACATCTACAGGATTACTCATTACATCCTCTACACGTTCCATCTGAACCTGCATTTCCTGAATGGTCTGTCCCATAGTAATCATTTCATTTACTGGTTTTGTAAATGCTGTGAGAAGACCTGTAAAGGCAAGTAATGTACCTGGTGTAAACTGACCGTCTATAATCAACTTTACTCCAAAACCGAAAACTGTTATGTTAGTAATCTCCGTCAGTAATGAAGGTATAAACGCCATAGTTTCATTGAGCCAGCATAGCGTCACATCACCTGCTGTAACTTTGGCATGGATACTTGCCCATTTCCTGTAATAAGCATTTTCCGCACCTGCTGACTTTAAAGTCTCAATCATATCAATTCCTGCTAGAGAAGTGGAGTTAAGCTTTCCATATCCAATGGTAATTGTTCTTGTAATATCCACTCTTTTTTTGGAAACCAGCCTTGCCACAATTATATTAAGGGCAACTGTAGATACGCCCAGTAAAGTGAGGAATAAACTATAATAAGACATAACAATTACATACAGAACCAGCATAACAATATTGATTGCTGCTGGTGCTACCTGGGTCATCAAGGTTGTTACTACCATCTGATTCTCCGTCGTTCTCATCTGCAAGTCTCCCACAGACCTTCCGGAATAATAAGTCATTGGAAGGTGTAGTAGATGCTGAACAAACCTGGAGGAATCAACAACTGCTGAACGACCCTGTACGCGCACCATGTAAATCGACCTTATGATCTGCATTACTCCATAGATTACACACAAACCAGATAAGGCTATAACAAACCCCGTGGGAGACGATGTCTCATTACCGGTAATATAATAATCAACAACTGCCTTTCCTGCAGTGGTAAAAAGAACTGTGGCGATAGATGCTAGCGCTGCCGTTGCCAAAACAATAGCCAGTGCAGATTGCAAGCCCTGCAGTCTCTTTATAACAAAGCGAAACGGACTAGGTTTATTTCCGCCCTTTTCGAATTTCTCAGTAGGTGAAAAAGTAAGAGTAATACCTCTAAAGCACCTCTCAAGTACTTGTATAGGATAACTGATACTTCCTTTACCCGGGTCATTTACATAAGCATGCTTTCCTCTTATACCCGTAAGTACAACAAAGTGATTGGCATTCCATTGTATAATACATGGGTATGGCTTTTTCTCCTTAAGTTCGTCAAGACTTAAGGTATATTTCTCAGCCTTCAAACCATATTCTTCAGCCGCCTCTAGTACAGCTTCCGCGCTTGTTCCGTCACGACCTACACCACAAGCTTCACGGAGTTTGTCTAGGGGCTCCCATCTCTCATAATAGGCTAATATCATTGCAAGGGATGCTGCGCCACATTCCACCGCGTCCATTTGCATTATCTGCGGTACTTTTTTTCTGCTAAATAACATAATGCTCCCCCTATTTTTTACCAAAAATCATAGATAGCGGTGTTTTTTGATCAACCGTAATAGTTACCTCTACGCTTTTCTTGAGGTCATAATGCTGTGAGTCAGAGATGATAACTGGATGTACCATCTTCACATCTCCTGCCAACTGACGTATCTCGAGATCCGTCAAGCCTTCTCTCTTATAATTGTCCACGTCAATTGCCCATTCTTCAACATATAATACAGTTTCAGGATTCCCATCTACATAGGCAAAATCTCCTGGCTTAATTCGAAGAGCCGTATCAGTGTCCACAAAGCAGACAATTCCATCTACACCTGCGGCTCCTTTCATAGTTATATGGTCTGACACAGAACCGAACACAGCCCATGCTATGATTCCCAAAAGAATTGCAACACAAGCTATGATTGATACCCAGATTCCAGGTGTGGTCATACGAAGATATTGGTCTAAATCATCTGGGCTTTGCAACCTCTCAAGACCCTTCTTTTCAGAAGAAGCTTTCTTGTTAGTTCCCTTTGCTTTTGTGTCTTGCATACTATTTCTCCTTTTCTTTAACTGGCAATATCCTTAACTAGTGCAATTTCCTTAGCATAACCTGCGTCATCATTAGGTGTCTCTAAGATAAATGGTTTGTCCTGCAGTAGTGGATGCCTAATAACATTAGATAATGTATCAATTCCAATATGTCCTTCGCCTAGCTTAGCGTGGCGGTCCTTGTGAGCACCAAGCTCATTCATACTGTCATTAAGGTGAATTGCTTTAAGTCTGTCAATTCCAATTACCTTATCAAATTCATCTAGCACTCCATCAAGATTATTGGTAAGGTCGTAGCCTGCATCCCAGGTGTGACATGTATCGAAGCACACTCCCAATCTGTCTGAGAGTTCTACTCTGTCTATAATATATCGAAGCTCTTCAAATGTCCTACCTATTTCACTTCCTTTTCCAGCCATAGTTTCAAGAAGAACAGTGGTTGTCTTAGCCTCAGGAAGAGCCGTATTAAGTGCTTCTATGATAAATGCACTTCCTTCTTCAACTCCCTGTCCAACATGAGAGCCTGGATGGAAATTGTAATACTGATTAGGTGTATATTCCATCCTCTTCAAATCATCAACGAACATATCTAAGGCGAACTTCCTGATATTCTCCTTATCTGAACACAGATTCATTGTATATGGCGCGTGTGCCACCAATGTACCGAAATTATTATCAGCCATATATTCTAGTAAAGCGTTAGCATCGTTTTCATCTATGTCCTTTGCCTTGCCGCCGCGAGGGTTTCTTGTAAAAAAAGCAAAGGTGGTGCCACCCAGCTTAGTAGCCATCTTGCCCATAGCCATATACCCCTTCGACGCTGATAAGTGATTACCTATATATATCATATTTACCTCCTACTATACTTCTATGACGTGTCTGGCACGCATATACAACTTATATGCGTCTAAGTTTCAAGTGTCGGCACGCTCATAAGAAAATCGCGTCGCCGACCTTGACAACTTAGACTTGATATCTAGACTTAGTTATGCGTGCTAGACACTCCGCAAGAGTATGCTATAAAAACCTAGTTTGCGATTTTCCCCATGAGCAAACAGGTTCTTTATAGCATACTCTAGAATAGCACTTTGCACGCGTATGATATAAAAGCCTAGTTCGCGATTTTCTTCATGAGCGAACAGGCATTTTATATCATACGCTCTCAGAATACTACCTTGAATTCTATGCTATGTATATCTAATGACCTGGCACTAATCTTGGCTTTATGGCTCTGTGCAATAGCCTGGACTACAGATAGGCCTATACCGAAGCCACCCGTCTTAGAATTACGCGACTCATCCATTCTATAGAACCTTTCGAAGAGCTCGTTATGGCTGCCAACCTCAATCTCATCAACGGAATTACTTACAATTAGCTCCTTGCCCTTCTTAGTCCTGTGAAATGTTACATCAACATTTCCACCATCATTAGAATACTTAAATGCATTATCTATAAGAAGAGACAGCATGCGGGATAAGTTCTCCTCGTCACCCTTAATTGTAATGTCAGGCTCGATATTGATGTTGTATTCCTTGCCCATCTTAGAAGCGATTGGCTCATAGGATTCGCTTATCTCTTCAAATAGTTCAGAAGCATTGAAGTCAATCATTTCCCTTTCTATAGTGCCTTCATCCATTCTAGATAGGAACACCATCTTCTCTGTAAGAGAAGTCAGTCTGTCAGCCTGCTTATCAATGCTTCTTGTCCACTCGGATTCTCCATCCTCCATCTCAACTATCTCAACATTTGCCTTGATAATAGCCACTGGTGTCTTAAGCTCATGAGAAGCATCTGTAATAAATCGCTTCTGCTTCTCATAGCTTTCAAAGACGGGCTTAAGAAATATCTTCGACAATATTGCAGAGAGAATGAACACTAGAATCTCTCCTGCAACAGT
>ODAI010173419.1_pt1 | contig 10008 bp, 9 predicted proteins | sample 1539321 | NCBI WGS metagenome assembly ODAI01 (sample SAMN02144231, study PRJEB22623) | gut metagenome | biome: sheep rumen | host: Ovis aries | place: New Zealand | reverse complement strand
TTTTATTCTTCAATATCTTCATACTCTACATATTCCCCTTCATTGTCCTCAAAGTATTTGTCACCGGTATGAGTATAATTAGAAGTATCTGATGTATCACCTTTACCTGTTTCGTACGACTGAGAACGCTTTTTCTCTGGCTTGACAATCCGAATCAAACGATTGACAAAACTACCAATCGCAAATAAGCCGAAGAAGATAATCGATAAGATGAAAAGGAATATAAATAGAAGAAAATACATAATACAGATTTAGGCTTTTGAACACTTCTTCGTTATCAACGAAAGCAAGATGTACCATACGATGATCGCAGCAAACCCACTGATCTTAAAGAATATCAGTAAAGGAATGCACACCAACAGAAAGAGGAAGCGGATCTTATTCTCCTTCCATGCGAGGTTATGGAATTTCAACGAAAACATCGGGATCTCAGCAACCAACATGAGAGACATGACTACCACCAAAATAAGAAGGTATATCGCATTGAACGATTCAGACACAAGGAACGAATGTGCCCCCACCACCAAAGAGCCCCAAAAGATGGCATTAGCAGGTGTTGGCAATCCGATAAACGTACTTGTCTGACGTGTATCTATGTTGAACTTTCCCAACCGTAATGCCGAGAAGGTCGCTATCAAGAACGCAGTATATGGCATAATCGTACTCCAGCCCGATAACCATGAGGGGTAATACACTTCCTGAAACAGCGAAAAGACGATCGCTGCCGGAGCAAAGCCGAAAGTAATATCATCAGCCAATGAGTCTAACTCTTTACCCAATGGGCCGGACACATTCAACAACCGTGCCGTCATCCCATCAAAGAAATCGAAGAATGCTCCTAAGAGGATAAATCCGATAGCCTCCTCATACCGATGCTGAAAAGCCATGACACTTGCCACACAACCCGAGAACAAGTTGAGACAAGTAATCGTATTGGGTATGTTGCGGACTATAAAATTTGCCATACGACTGTTATTTCAGTTTTGCGATGATGGTTTGGTTTCCCGTTGTCTTCTGCCCCATCTTTACACAGATTTCTGCATCCAATGGTAAATAGACATCGACTCGAGAGCCAAACTTGATAAATCCCAGGTGCTCGTCAATATAACAAGTATCACCTTCGTTGGCATAAGTCACGATACGACGGGCCATCGCCCCCGCAATCTGACGCGTCAACACCCTCGCTCCTTCGGGAGTCTCGATCAGCACAGCCGAACGCTCATTCTCCGTACTTGCTTTCGGAAGATAAGCCTTACGATATCTACCATTCTGATGTTCTACCAGCTTCACTTCTCCGTCTACCGGATACCAGTTGGCATGAACATTCAACGGACTCATAAAGATAGAAATCATCATCCGACGCTCATGCAGAAATTCATCCTCATCGACTTCCTGAATAACAACAACCTTTCCGTCAGCAGGAGCAACAACCGTCTTCTCCGTATCACCTCCAAAGAAACGTATTGGACAACGGAAAAAGTTCATCATCAATGCATAAAGCAGAATGCTAATGCCTAAGAAAATATAGAAAGGAATACGAGAAGGGAACAAGAAGAACAAAGATGTGTTTAATATAATAAGGATAACAGCACACAAAACCAACGTACCTGTACCTTCTCTATGGAGTCGTATCTTTTTTAACTTTTTAATTCGATTCATGATTATATTATGCCAAATAGCACACAAAAGTAAGGTTTATTTATTCAACGTGCAAATAAAACGAAAGCAAATATTCAAACAGGTAAAAATTCTGTACGGAAAGAAGATTGTTGATAACTTCTAATCTTTCTTTTTGTCGAATTGCATAAACCGACGTATCTTTGAGTAATTTTAGAACGACCTATTTATGCAAGATTTCATCCATCTACACGTACATACCCAATACTCCATCCTTGACGGACAGGCTTCTATTCCCAAACTGGTTGAAAAAGCCATCGGAGATGGGATGCGAGGCATGGCCATTACCGACCACGGGGACATGTACGGTATCAAAGAATATTTCAATTACTGCAACAAGAAAAACGGTGGTATCAAAAAGACGATCAGCGATCTTCAGAAGAAAATTGATGCCTACGACAGCTCGGCCGAGAACGAAAAAAGCTTGGAAGAACTTCAGCAACAGCTGGAAGAAGCTAAGCAGAAATTCTTTACACCGATCTTTGGCTGTGAGATGTATGTTGCCCGCCGTCGTCTAACCGACAAAGACGGTAAAAGAGATTCAAGCGGTTACCACCTCATCGTCTTGGCAAAGAACCAGAAAGGCTACCACAACTTGATTAAACTGGTTTCGAAAGCTTGGACGGAAGGTTTCTACAACCGTCCGCGTACCGACCGTGTAGAACTGGAGAAGTATCATGAAGGGCTGATCGTCTGCTCAGCATGTATTGCCGGAGAAGTACCTCATCACATCATCGCCGGTAACCTCCCGGCAGCCGAGGAAGCTATCCAATGGTACAAACGCGTTTTTGGCGACGACTATTATCTGGAGCTGCAACGCCATAAGGCGACTGTTGAGCGTGCGAACCACGAGACTTACAAGCTACAGCAGATAGCCAATGAGAAACTTATCGAATATTCGAAAAAATACGGCATCAAGCTGATTTGCACCAACGATGTTCACTTCGTCGACGAAGACAATGCCGAAGCACACGACCGTCTCATCTGCCTCAGCACAGCAAAGGATTTGGATGACCCTACCCGTATGCTCTATTCCAAACAGGAATGGTTCAAGACGAAGAAGGAGATGAACGAACTCTTCGCGGATATTCCTGAAGCGCTGAGCAACACGATTGAGATACTGAACAAGGTAGAGACTTATTCTATCGACCATGAACCGATCATGCCGAACTTTGCCATTCCAGAAGAGTTTGGTACAGAAGAACTCTACCGCCAGAAATATACCGAGAAAGACTTGTTCGATGAGTTCACACAAGATGAAAACGGCAACGTCGTGATGGATGAAGCAGCCGCCACCGCAAAGATTAAAAAGTTGGGGGGCTATAACAAACTATACAGAATCAAGCTGGAAGCCGACTACCTTGGCAAGTTAACCATGGACGGGGCTAAAAAGATCTATGGCGACGAGCTGAGCGATGAGATTAAGGAACGCATTAAGTTCGAGTTGCATATCATGAAGACAATGGGTTTCCCGGGATACTTCTTGATCGTGCAGGACTTTATCCGTGCTGCCCGCGAAGAGTTGGACGTTTCCGTTGGTCCTGGCCGTGGTTCCGCCGCGGGTTCAGTAGTGGCCTATTGTCTGGGAATCACTAAAATCGACCCAATTAAGTATGACCTGCTGTTCGAACGATTCTTAAATCCTGACCGTATCTCATTGCCGGATATCGATGTCGACTTCGATGATGATGGCAGAGGGAAGGTGCTCGACTGGGTTACACAGAAATACGGTGTGGAGAAGGTTGCACACATCATCACCTATGGATCCATGGCGGCCAAATCAGCCATCAAGGATGTGGCACGCGTTCAAAAACTACCACTCAGTGAGTCTGACCGACTCTGCAAGCTAATCCCTGACCGAATTCCCGATAAGAAAGTGAACCTGACTACCGCCATCGACTATGTTCCCGAACTGAAACAAGCCGAAGTATCACAAGATCCCAACGTAAGGGATACCATCAAGTATGCACGGATGTTGGAAGGAAACGTACGAAACATTGGCGTACATGCTTGTGGTACCATTATCTGTCGAGATGATATCACCGATTGGGTACCTGTCAGCACGGTTGATGACAAGGCTTCGGGAGGACGCTTGGTGGTGACTCAGTACGAAGGGTCGGTTATCGAAGATACAGGCTTAATCAAGATGGACTTCCTTGGGCTGAAGACACTGTCTATCATCAAGGAGACCGTCGAGAATATCAAACACAGTAAAGGAATCACGATTGATGTAGACAATATCGACATCAACGATCCTGCAACCTATCAACTTTATTGCGAAGGACGAACCGTCGGTACCTTCCAGTTCGAATCCGTCGGCATGCGGCAATACCTGCGTGAACTACAACCGTCAACCTTCGAGGACTTGATTGCCATGAACGCATTATATCGCCCGGGGCCAATGGATTATATTCCAGACTTCATCGACCGAAAGCAGGGGCGGAAGCCGATAGAGTACGATATTCCTATCATGGAGAAATACCTCAAGGACACGTATGGTATCACGGTGTACCAAGAGCAAGTCATGTTGCTTTCTCGTTTGTTGGCAAACTTTACCCGAGGCGAATCTGATACCTTACGAAAAGCCATGGGTAAGAAATTACGTGATAAGCTGGATCACCTGAAACCCAAGTTCATCGATGGAGGCATGAAGAACGGCTATGCTAAAGAGACATTGGAGAAGATCTGGGCCGATTGGGAGAAATTCGCATCGTATGCCTTCAACAAGTCGCATGCTACCTGCTATTCTTGGGTTGCCTATCAGACAGCTTATCTGAAAGCAAACTACCCATCCGAGTATATGGCAGCCACCATGAGCCGTAATATTTCGAACATCACAGAAATCACCAAGCTCATGGATGAGTGTAAGCAGACAGGTATTCCAACACTCGGACCGGATATCAACGAGAGTTATCTGAAGTTCTCCGTCAACCACAAGGGAAATATCCGCTTTGGGCTGGGTGCCATTAAAGGTGTTGGCGAGAACGCTGTGATGTGCATCATTGAGGAACGTGAGAAGAATGGGCCTTATAAAGACATCTTCGACTTCGTACAACGTGTAAACCTGTCGGCATGCAACCGAAAAAATATAGAATGTATGGCTTTAGCTGGCGTATTCGACAGTTTCGAGGGGATCAAACGAGAAGATTTCTTCGAGAAAAACTCAAAAGGTGAGACTTTCAGCGATGTGCTCGTCCGCTACGGTAACAAATACCAGATGGATAAGGCATCTTCCGTGAACTCACTCTTCGGAGCCTTTGAAGAAGTAGCAGTGGCCACACCTGAGATTCCCAACGCTCCAACATGGAGTACATTGGAGAGACTGAACAAGGAGCGCGAGCTAGTAGGAATCTACCTTTCGGCACACCCACTCGACGACTATTATGTCATCTTGAACAACGTATGTAACGTCAAAATGCAAGAGTTGGACGACATCACCCATCTGCACAATTCCGACATTACCATGGGAGGTATCGTGACCTCATTACGTGAAGGCCTCACCAAACGAGGAAACCCGTTCGGCAGTGCCAGGGTGGAAGACTATTCCGGCTCACACGAGTTTACCTTCTACGACAAAGATTGGATTGAGAAAAAGAACTACTTCTTGCCGGGTATGTTCCTTTTCATGAAAGGACGATGTCAGCCGAAAAAATGGAAGAATGATGAATACGAAATTATCATCAGTAAGATAGATCTGCTTTCAGATATCAAAGACACCTATATCGAAAAACTGACTATTTCCATGCCGATCTCCTCTATCACGGAAAATTTTATTGCTGAATTGTCGGAAAAAGTCAAGGAAAACCCTGGAAATGCCGATTTATATATTCAAATATATGACGACGACCATATCTCCAACGTAATGCTGAAAGCAAAGAAGAAAAAAATTACCGTGCAACGAAAAATAATCGATTTTTTAAACGAAGACTCTTCTATCAACTATAAAATTAATTAGTATATTTGCAACAAACATTTAAAAGATATAATTATGGCAATTGAGATTAATGATAGCAACTTTGCTGAGGTATTGAACAGTGGCAAGCCACTTGTGATTGATTTTTGGGCTCCATGGTGCGGACCTTGCAAAAAGATTGGACCAGATGTAGAAGCTTTGGCTGAGACATATGCCGATCAGATCAACGTAGGCAAATGCAACGTGGACGATAATGATGAGCTGGCGATGAAGTTTGGCATTCGAAATATCCCAACAATCCTGTTTATTAAGAATGGAGAGATTGTTGACAAACAGGTCGGTGCTACGACTAAAGCCGCATTGGAAGTGAAATTCAAAGGTTTACTTTAATAAATAACAGCCATGGCAGAGAATGACGATTTCTTATTGGATGATGAAGAAGATGTAAGAACCGTTGAGTTTATTAAGAACTACATTCCGCAAGATTTGAAGGAAAAGTTTACCGACGATGACATCTACTATATCATTGACGTGATTGCTGATTACTATGTAAACAGCGGAATCCTTGACCAAGATCCTGACGAGGAAGGTTATATCAACATCGATCAGGACAAGATTGTGAACTATATCGTCAAGGAAGCAGAGAAAGACGGCATGGGACCATACAGCGAAGACGATGTATTCTTCGTAGTACAAGGAGAGATGGAATACGGCAATTCAATCGGTGAAGTTGAATAGCCTTTTCCCTCATGGCTTAACAGTTACGGAAGCGGAAGATGATTCGTTATCATCTTCCGCTTCCTGTATCTATACAACTGACAAAAAGAGAGACACATCCCTTTTACTTTTCAGGAAATTCACTATCTTTGTCACAAGTATAGTTTAAAGATTATGAGAAATAAGATTATACATCTGACGTTCTTGATTGGATTACTCTTTGGCATCATGGCTTGTAGCCACCATCATGATGAGCCGGTAGCGCCCAACAGCCGTACTGTCCTGATCTATATAGCTGGGCAGAACTCGCTATCCTCACTCATCAACAAAGACCTTGCCGAGATTGAGGAAGGAGTGAAAAAGATCAATTCCAAGACCGACAACCTCCTAGTCTATATCGATGACAGATCCCAACCTCGGTTGATTCGTATCTCAACAGATAAGGATGGTAAAGCACAAGAAGAGATCATCGAGTCGTATTCAGAGCATAACTCCGTAGACCCGACAATTATGAAACAAGTTATCAACCAAGCCTTCAAAGCCTACCCTGCCAACTCATATGGCATCGTATTATGGTCGCACGGAGAAGCTTGGATCCCCGCTACTACCCGTTCCGAAATAGCTTTTCAAGCAAGCAACCAACAGGAATTGGAATGGTGGGGGGAAGATTCGATGTCAAATAGTCACATGAATATTACAGACCTGGCTGATGTGTTGAAGTCGACCAAGTATCTTACCTTCCTATGCTTCGACGCTTGTTATATGTTGAATATGGAGACAGCCTACGAGTTAAGAGAATGTGGCGACTATTTCATAAGTTGTCCTACGGAGATTCCTGGTCCAGGTGCACCATACCAGGATGTGGTACCGGCAATGTTCGACAAAACGGATAATGTAGGCAAGAGTATTGCTAACGCTTATTATTCCTTCTACAATTCGAAATATAATAACGGAATACGAATTTCTAACGACAATTGGACTGGTGGGGTTTCAATTGGAACGATCAAATTGAAAGAATTGGAAAACCTAGCCAATCAAACCGCCAAGATCATTTCGGCTAACATAAAAGATGGAGAAGAGATAGAATATAACGATATCTTTTGCTACGATAAACGACCGGCGAACCTCTACTATCATGATTTTAAAGAATTCATGGAAAAACTGACAAACAGGAATGGGGATTATACGACTTGGAAGAGTACGTTTGATAAAGCCATGGACTATTGGGCTACGACTCCAGCCAACTACTCCAGTTCCATAACATCAATGTTTGATATTGATAGTAATGCCGGAGGATTGTCAATCTATATTCCACGACAGTCCCAAGAATTAGCAATAAAGAACTACTTCCACTCTCTGGCTTGGTACAAAGCTGCAGGTTGGGATAAAACAGGATGGTAATAACTAATAAAAAGACTATAATGGCAAGATTTAAAAGAATACTATTGAAGCTGAGCGGTGAAAGCTTAGCTGGTGAAAAAGGATTTGGTATTGACGAAAAGCGATTGGCTGAATACGCACAACAGATTAAGGAGATTCACGAAATGGGTATCCAGATCGGCATTGTCATCGGTGGAGGCAATATCTTCCGTGGTTTGAAGGGAGCATCAAAAGGTTTTGATCGAGTAAAGGGAGATCAAATGGGAATGCTGGCAACCGTTATCAACGGACTCGGTCTAAGCAGTGCACTAGGGGCTGCTGGTGTGAAAAGCCGTGTTCTGACAGCCATCCGTATGGAACCGATTGGTGAATTCTACAACAAGTGGAGAGCTATCGAATGTCTGGAGAACGGTGAGATTGTTATCATGACGGCAGGCACAGGCAATCCATTCTTCACCACCGATACCGGGTCATCTTTACGCGGTATAGAGATTGAAGCAGATGTCATGCTGAAAGGGACTAGAGTTGATGGAGTATACACCGCTGATCCGGAGAAAGACCCGACAGCAACGAAGTTCGATGACATCAGTTACGATGAAGTATTAGACCGTAACCTGAAAGTAATGGACCTCTCGGCCATCGTAATGTGTAGGGATAACAACCTGCCTATCTATGTCTTCAACATGGATAAGTTGGGCAACTTAAAGCGAGTCATCGAAGGTGATGAAATCGGAACGTTGGTACATAGTTAACCTGAAAAATGACCAATATATTGCAAAAACAAATTTTAAAATATACTTTTGTTTAATTAAATTGATTCAAACTTATAAATTATAAATCATATGGCAGACGCTAAAACTTACCTCAATGAAGCGGAAAAGAGAATGAATAGCGCCATTGAGCATTTGGAAGACACATTAGCACATATTCGTGCTGGAAAAGCAGATGTCCGTTTATTGGACGGCATCCGAGTTGAATCTTATGGATCATTAATGCCAATATCCAATGTTGCTGCGGTAACGACTCCTGATCCTCGAAGCATTGCAATTCGCCCATGGGATAAAAACATGTTCCGCCCTATCGAAAAAGCCATCATCGACTCCTCACTAGGTATTATGCCTGAGAATAATGGTGAGATAATCCGTATTGGTATTCCTCCTTTGACAGAGGAACGTCGTAAACAACTTTCTAAGCAGTGTAAGAGCGAGGCTGAAGAAGCAAAGATGAGCGTCCGTAATGCACGTCGCGACACGATCGAAGCGCTCAAGAAAGCCGTAAAAAACGATGGTATGCCTGAGGACATGCAAAAAGATGGTGAAGCTAAGCTGCAGAAGATTCATGATAAGTTCATCAAACTGATTGATGATATTCTGGCTGATAAGAACAAGGAAATCATGACTGTTTAATACGAAAAGAAGTGCACGGATTAGTAGTCAAGAACACGGGGAGTTGGTATCAAGTCAAGACAGACGAAGGACAACTGATAAACTGTAAGATAAAAGGTAATTTTCGTCTGAAGGGCATTCGAAGTACAAACCCCATCGCCGTGGGAGACGGTGTGCAGATTATCGTGAATAACGAAGGTACTGCCTTTATCTCCGAGATTGACGACCGTAAAAACTACATTATCCGGAAAGCATCCAACCTATCAAAACAATCACATATACTGGCCGCAAATTTAGACCAGTGTATGTTGATTGTTACCATTAACTATCCAGAGACCTCTACAGTTTTCATCGATCGTTTCTTAGCCTCAGCAGAAGCATATCGTGTTCCCGTCACCCTACTCTTCAATAAGATTGACAGATATAATGAGGATGAATATCGTCTGCTTCAGGAATTAACCAAACTTTATTCCTCGATCGGTTATCCCTGCTTTTCCATCTCTGCAAAAAAACAGACAGGTATTGACGATGTGAGAGAAGCACTTAAGGGGAAAATTACCCTTTTTTCTGGGAATTCCGGCGTCGGGAAGTCCACACTGATCAATACACTTCTTCCCGGCTTGAACTTAAAAACCGGAGAGATATCAGATGCCCATAACACAGGTATGCACACTACTACATTTTCAGAGATGTTCGAGTTCGAGTCTAACGGATACATCATTGACACCCCGGGAATCAAGGGATTTGGTACTTTCGATATGAAAGATGAGGAAGTAGGACATTACTTCAAAGAGATCTTCCAAGTATCAGCTAACTGTAAGTACAACAACTGCACCCACACTCATGAACCGGGATGTGCTGTTTTGGAGGCAGTCGAAAATCACCAGATCAGTCTTTCACGCTACACTTCCTACCTCAGCATCCTGGAAGATAAGG
>ODAI010053246.1_pt1 | contig 10008 bp, 10 predicted proteins | sample 1539321 | NCBI WGS metagenome assembly ODAI01 (sample SAMN02144231, study PRJEB22623) | gut metagenome | biome: sheep rumen | host: Ovis aries | place: New Zealand | reverse complement strand
TAATTGTTACTAGCGGTGGAAGTCCTCCGGGGATGGCTCCGTTCCGACGTTCGGTGACTTTGCGGCCAATGTCTCCAGGTCGCGTTACAGAGTGGATCCTCCATATTCATATAGCGACAGGGTGCATTACACGACGGAGTGGATCCGTCGCCAGGAGGGAATCCTGAGGGATGTCACTTTGGATCTTGGTGGTGAGGAATACGACCATCCGATCCATTTCATGTCCCGCCATCCGGAAAGCTACAAGCAGCTTTCAACGAATAGTGCTAATCCCAGGGCCGCCATGGACCTCGAGAGGATCAAAGGTGTCGAGAATGACCTGAATAAGATTCCGATGACTTACATCCCGAAGAACAAGATCGCTTCCGCGGCCGGAAAGATTAAAACGGGAGACATCATTTGCTTCGTCTCTGCCGTGGATGGTTTGGACATCGCCCATGTCGGAATCGCCATCGTCACGGATGGGAAGGCCGGCTTTGTCCACGCGTCACAAAAAGAAGGAAAGGTTGTGATCGACAGCAGGACGATTGAGGAATACGTCAAGCCTCGCTCCAACCTTTCCGGCATAAAGGTCGTCAGACCTTTGTAGGATTATCTCCTCCTGAAAATACTTCCGAGGATGTTTCCGAAGAGACCGCCTCCGCCGATTTTTCCACCGAGGGCGATGATCACGTCGTTGATGTCAACCTTGCCGTCACCATTCTGATCCCTGAATAACTTGGTCACGCCACCGAGAATGGTGGGGATAAGAGCGGTCAGGGAGCTGTTGAGGGCAGAACCGAGGTTGAGGTTCTTGAGAATGTTCTTGGCGAACAAGGAGCCGGCGAGGGAAGTGACCGGGCTCTTGGCAGCTGATGTCTTGCCAGTGAGAAGGTCAGTGATGATGTTCACACCACCCCTGCTGGTGGCTGTCTGGGTGAGGCTTCCGAGGATAGAGTCGGATAGACCTCCGAGAACTTGGTTCTGGACATTGGCGGGAATCTGGATTCCGCCGGCAGCTGAAGAGACTTGCTGCTTGATGATGTCAGCGATAGAGAATGCCATTTCTTTTAGCTTTAAATTGTTGATTGTATTGAGTTATAGATAGAGGTCGAAGTAGTCAGTTACCTTGTCCATCAGGTGGATTCTCCACCTTCCGAAGACGTTGTGTTCTGAGCGAGGGTAAGGGAAGTAGTCCAGCTGGATTCCTTCCTCCACGCATTTCTGGACAAAACTGAGGCTGTGCTCCCAGACGACAGTGTTGTCGATAGCGCCTTGACAAATCAGGAGCTTGCCTTTCAGGTTGGCGGCTTTCTCGATCAGGCTCGTCTCCTTGAAACCTTCTGGATTAGTCTCAGGATTATCCATGTAGCGCTCGCCGTACATGATCTCGTACCACTTCCAGTCGATGACCGGGCCTCCGGCGACACCGACCTTGAAGGTCTCCGGATAGTTTGTCATGAGGGAGATTGTCATGAAGCCTCCGTAGCTCCAGCCGTGTACTCCGATCCTGTCGGAGTCGACGAAAGGAAGGGACTTGAGCATGTTGATGCCGACCATCTGGTCCGCCATCTCGTTCTGCCCGCAGCGGCGATGGATCGCTTTTTCATACTCGGCGCCCCTGTTCGGCGTGCCGCGGTTATCCTGGACGAAGACGATGTGGCCTTTCTGTGCCATGAGAAGCTCCCACATGCTGATTCCTCCGAGCCAGCTGTCCCTAACGAGCTGTGTGTGGGGGCCACCGTAGACGTAGAGCACCACAGGATATTTTTTGGAGGGATCGAAATCTGCCGGGAGGTACAACCTGTACCAGTTGTCGTACTTGCCGTCCGCGCTTTTGACGGTACCTAGCATGATTTCCCCAGTCTTGAATGCCTTGAGCGGATCATCAGCCCGGCCTATCTCACGAAGCATCTTGCCGTCGGTTGTCTTGACCTGGGTGACGGAAGGGACGTTGAAGCTGCTGTAGCGGTCGATGAAATACTTGCGGCCGGGACTTAGGGTGACGCTGTGCCATCCTTCCTCGGTCGTGAGCCTGACTGGTTTGCCGAATTTGGCTTTTGAGAGGTTCTCGATGCCTTTGCGAGACTTCAGTCCGGTGACCGAAATCTTGAAAAGGTGGTTCTCGACGGGGGAGACTTCGGCTGAAGTGTAGTAGACCGTGGTCCCGTCATTGTCAAGGTAGGTGACGTCAGCATCCACGCAGGTCAGGCGCCTGACGTTGCCGAGGGTGTCGCAGAGGTAAAGATTGCGGAAGCCATCCCTGACGTTGGACGTGTGGATGAACGAATATGTGCCCTTGAGGAAACGGACGGGATCCGAAGGCTCGACATAGCGGGAGTCGTCTTCGGTGAAAAGAGTCCTGACAAAGGATCCGTCAGAAGAGCGGTACATGTTGAACCTCATGTGTTTCTGGCTCCTGTCGAGTACTTGGATAAACACATATTTGTCGTCCGGGGACCAGCTGATGTTGGTGAGGTAGCGGTCGTAATCGAAATCCGTGACCTTGCACCAGACGGTCTGTTTCGTGGAGAGGTCATATATTCCCAAAGTGATCTCCTCACTTTCCATCCCGTTCATGGGATACTTGATGCTCTTGAGGGTACCTGTCCTTGTCGAGATGTCCAGGAGAGGGAAGTCGCTGACCCTGCTTTCATCTTTCCTGTAGAAAGCGAGCTTGTCCCCCGATGGAGACCAGAATATGCCACCGTTTATGCCGAACTCGTTGCGGCTGACGCTCTGGCCGTAGGTGATCTGGTCGTTCTCGTTCAATGCGACCGGGATCTCTGAGTCCCCGTCTTTAATGTAGAGGCTCTGGCCTTTCGTGAAGGCGGAAACGCCTTTGGCGCTGGTAACACCACCACGCATCCCTTGCCTTGGTCCGCCGAATCCTTGGGCCTTGGCGTCGTATTCCGCGTTTTTGCCGGTAAGTGCGTCAAAAGCCTTAATGTCCCTTCCTTCAATCGAGAGGTAGGTGTTCTCGTCTGCCCAGATGGCCTGGGTGGCTTGTGGCCTGACACCAATTCCCATCACGGCTTCTTCCATGGTGAGAATCCGGCCTTCTTTGTTGGCGGGATGGGTCGCTACGACTCCGGTCTGGGCAAGCGCCGCCACCGGCAGCGACAACGCCAAGAATATCAATAACTTTCTCATAAATTCTCAGGTGAAGTGACGGAGATAATCTTATCAACCACATGCTTTTGCATTCCCCTCCAAGGGAGTGCCCCGAGGTATTCTTTGTAATGGACCTCGATGGTCTTCCCGCTGCACCTCATCAGCTCGTTGGCGATCTCCTCGTTGGCGACGGAGAAGTCGAAAATGTAGGATTGGATCGTGGCGGTGCCTCCGGTCTTGGGAACGCTGCCCTTGAATCCGGCCTGGATAAGCCTTCCTTCGTAAGTCTTCCAGACGTAGCCCTTGTAGGTGAACTGGTTAAGTTCTCCGGCTTTCACACCGTCTCCGAAGACGAAATAGAACCTGAAATAAACGAACAGTCCGGCGGCTAAAATGAGGCCCAGGACGACCCAAAGAATGATTTTCTTCAAAACACTCATGTCTTTATTCCTTTATTTTATCTTGTTGTCAGGATTCATCTCCCAACCGGTGATGGTCGAGATGTAGGGAATCACGGAATGGGCGATCTTCAGGTGCCCGCTATAGTTGGGGTGGCCATCCGCTCCCATGTCGGAGGTCTCGTTGTGGACCGAGGGGCCGAGAGCCATCACGTGAATTCCCTGAAGGCCACTTGTCTGGGCGGCCTTTTGGATGTATTCAAGTTGGAGAATATCATGTTTAGGGGCTACGCAGAGAACCGGATGCGAATCTCCGTGAAGTTCCTTAATCTTTTTGAGAAGGGTGATGTAGGCTGCGGTAAAGACCCTCTCGGCAGGCTGCATCCTGGTTGAGAAGTCGTTGGTGCCCAAATAGATGACTGTGATAGCAGGCTTTAAAGTCGAGGCTTTCTGATCCCAGGCTGGAGCTTCCGGGCTATCGAAAACATTCATGTACCGCTCAGGCATGTTGCCTTCGTTCAATTTGCCGTTGTAATTCCTCACGACACCAATTCCGGAATGAGCTATGACGATCTGTTCGGCACCGAAATATCTGGCGGTGGCGCAGGCGTAGGTGAGGTTCTGGTTCTCAGTCTCAGGGGTGAAATGATCTTTGGATGATGCCTCCGTACCGTATCCGCATGTGTAGGAGTCGCCCACGAACTCTATCACCCTTTCAGAGGGCGAGTCGGCTTGCAGGAAAGATCCGTCTGTGTGGAATTCTTTGATGGTTGTCCGTCCCTGGGATCCTTCGGTGCGTTTCTGGATTATCACCTGATGGGGAGCTTTCAGGGCCTTTTTGTCCTTCCCGAAAAGTTCCTGGAGCTCTTTGGCGGAGAATACTGTGATGGTTGTGTCTGAACCTTGGACTTTGATCACCTTGTCAGGAGCGCAGGCCATTGATTTGTCCAGGTAAATGTTGTAGTAGTTTTTCCCCGAATCCGAGGCTTTGAAAGCCAGGGATGAACCTTGGAAGCGGACTTTCAGATAGTTTCCTGTCCAATCAAAGGTGGTCTCTGGGCCATTCCTCAGAACTCTCCCGATGTAAGTGACCTTGCTGTCCGACGCGGGTATTGTCTCACACAATCCCGATGCGGGGAACAGCAGGAATGCTGACATGATTGATAGCAGGATGATACGTTTCATTCCGTTATGGATTTAAAAGCATATAAAGTTAAGCAAGTTTTTTATTAATCACAAAAGTGTAGAGTCAAATGAAACTCAGCCATCTGCGTATAACGCGCCGTGTCGAATTATGCAGCCTGAACAGGTTGATTCTCAGTCTAGAGATGGAATATAGCTTTTTATAGTTTCTGGTTAGGAGCAGGATGTCGGAGCGGAACATCTCCTTCCTTATTCCTATCACTTTCCTGTATTTGCCGCCTGTGTAGCTGTCGAGGATGTCCAGCATTTTGATCATCAACAGCCTGTTCTTTATTCTCGCTTTCCTGTCATTGCGGCTGGTCCAGGACCCTTCGGTGCCGACCCTGTAGACAGACATGCTGTCATTGATGTAGACCATACCTCCCCTCAGGGCGCACTGGATCGCCATCACGTAGTCGATCACGACCACATCCCTCATCGGGGTCCATTCCATGTAGGCCTCTCTCCGGCATAGGAAAGAAGCGGTGGCGCAGTACCATCCTCCGCCACCCAGAATGACTTTTCCGGCCGGAACCACACGGCTTCTGAGGGTGGGAGCGATCCAGCCGTCAACCTTCCCGTTTTTAAGCCTCAAGGCTCGGTGGGAGCAGAGATCAGCCTCCGGATGAGACTCGAGAGAGTTCACCTGCTTGGAGAGTTTCAGTGGGTCTGTCCAGTAGTCATCTCCCTCACAGAAAGCGACATAGCGTCCCCTGATCAGGGGAAAGATGAATTCTTGGGTGATGCGGACTCCTTGGGAATACTGGTTCTTTTCCTGGAATATTGGTTTTATGATGTCGGGGTACCTGGCCTGGTATTCCCTGATAATCCGGTCAGTCCCATCAGTTGACGCGTCGTCGTGGACAATGACCTCGAAAGGGAAGTCCGTTTTCTGGCTGACGAAACCCTCCAGGGCATCCCTAATGTACTTGGCGTGGTTGTAGGCCAGACATATTACAGTGACCATGATCTCATCCATCGCTCCCGTCAATTAAGGTGTAGTCTTCAAGCATTATCTGGAGCTCATCCGGGGAGTTGAACATAATGGCGTCGAGGATGGAAAGCCTTTCCACGAACGGCTTTTTGAACTGGGGATATTCCGGGAGGCCGGATTTGAGGAACTTGAGGGTGATGCCGTGCCTGGCGAAATCTTCCCGGTCGTAGAGTTTTGTCCCTCCGATCGCGTTTATGTAGGTGTCGGCGCCAGTACGGAGGCATGCGTCATAGATGCGCTCTTCCTTTTTGAACAAGGCATTCCCGACCAACTCTGACGACCTTTTCATCGGAGTCGTGATTCTAAGGAAAGCGCAGACTTCCCTGATGGAGTTCTCCAGGAAGGAGGCCAGATTGGTGTCCGGGTAGCTTAAGACTCGCTCGGCAAGGGCGATCCCATTGTCAAAGTAAGGAGCCCTGCTGTAGGCGTACCGCAGTGTTTTCAGTTTCTTGCCCACATTTGGCGGTACGACCTCCATGTCTTTTATGAGCTTGTAAGAGCTTCTTCCTTTGATCTCTATCCTGAAGAAAAAAGGTTCTCCCTCAACCAGGATCCGATTTCGGGTGATCCACCCGCTTCTTATGAAATTGTAGTCGTCACTCAGCAGAAACAGGTCGGCGGCTTTGATTAGCTGCCACCATCCAAGATAGGGGAAAAAGTATGGTTGATTGCCGGCGAGAATCATAGGACGTCGCAGTCTTCCAGGATTGCAGGGTTGTCAGTGAGCAGGGGACAAGCCTTGCGGTCATCGCCAATATTGGTCACCGGGAGGCTGGAGGCGCGGAACAAGCCGCTTCCGAAGAAGCGGTCGTCGACGCAAAGCATCATCCCGCACATGTAGTCGTCGAAAGTCTGTCCTTCCCAGACAGTCCTGAAGGTCCTTTGCCTTATGAATGGCTGGATTATCATCCCATCGGATGAAAGCTCTTCCCAGTCTTCCTCGTTTGTCAGGACTCCGGCCTTGACGCCTTCGCTTTTGCCAAGGCGGTAAGGCTTGAGGATGTATTTGTCCTTATTTTTCCGGGCATCTTTAAGAATGTCAATGGCTTCTGGGTCGGAGCAGTCCCATGTGGGGATGGAGTGGGATCTTAAGAATGATGTCTGTTCGGGGGTAAGGAAACGGCTGGTGAAGTCATCCTCGAACCAGAGCCTCATGAAACGCTTGTCGTGCAAAAGGAATATGTTCCGGAAGTCGCTCCACATCCCGGAGTCAGCCATGGCTTTGATGGTGTCCATGCCAAATGACAGGATGTCATTTTGGTTCAACGCGCTAAGGAGCAGGACTTTCTCTGAGGCCCATTCTGCCCGCCGGCTTTCGACTTCTTCACTCTCGAGGATCGTCATAGGGAGCCCGAGGCCCTCGTAGAACTCTTTGTAAAGGCGGATCTCGTTGGTCCTGTCTGAACTTTTCAAGACATAGACTTTGTTTTTCCCCCTGGCAATCCCAGCCATGTATTCCATCAGGGCAGGGTAGTCAGAGTCTCTCTTTTCTCCAGGGTAGCGAGCCATGAAGCGGTCAGCTGCCTGTTCGGCGAATCTTGACATGAATATCCCGTGGGCGAAAAAACGGGATGTGATCTCGCATATTCTCAGATCGCCATCGGCTCCGATTATGTAGTCCGGCCTCCATGTTCCTGCCCTGAAAGGATATTGCTCTTGATATTCAAGGATTTCCAGATCCCGTTCTCCGAGAGGGATCCATTTGAGGTAGTCCTTGTAGTTGGAGGAAAGGAATTCAGCGCACCTGTAGATGATCTTGTGGAGTGACTTGAGTTCCTCCCTTCGGGTAGAAGTGATCGCCACGGGTCTGGCATGATACCAGCGTAGGTAGTAATCTGACAAGTTGGTGATCATCCCCCGAAAAGATTTGTCTGGTAGCCGAGGCATTGGAAACCATTGCGGTTGATCAGAGGAATCATGTCCTCACTGATTTCCAATTGCTTACGTACCCAGTAGCAAAGCGAGACGCTCATCCCCAGGGAGTCTGTGTAGGCCATCATTTTCCGGATGCTCTCCTTGCTAAGATCCCTGTCCGGGGCTGTCCTGCCACGTTGCTTGCGGTGGTCGGAATTGGATGGCATGAGGTAAGACTCGTAAAGCCGCCTCTCCATCTGTTTGTCAAATGCACCGAGATACTGTCCGAGCATAGCGAGGTTTTCGGGACAGACGGTCAGGAACTCCGGTTTGTAGTTGATTATTCCGGCTTCATGGAGAGTGTTGAAGAAGGAGCGGATCGCTTCGTCAGTAAGGCAGGGCGTGAATATTGGCTGCACGAGCGCGGAGTTCGCCAAAATGCCTCTCTCGGAGCAAAGTTTGACCGCTTCCATCCTCTCCTGGATCGGCGCGGCGAATGGCTCGATAATATCCCTGAATCCGGAAGGCATTATGGAGACGCTGGTGTTGAACTGCATCCTGTCCTTCAATCTTTGGAAAAGATCCAGGACGCTCTCCCCGTCATGCTCGATCGTCAGATGGCGAGCACCTGCTTTTGAGGCGATGAAAAGCCTGGCCCTTGATTCCGGGAAGCGGTCGAAATGGGCTATGAACTCCCTGAGTATCCTGTGGGCTACACCGGTAAAAAGGGATGCTTCCTGAAACGCTTCTGTCTTCGGGGAAAAGTAGTAGTAATGGTTCCTGTTCTCTGAACCAGGTCCGTTATTCTTTTCCAGCAACCGCTTGACATACAGCGGATAATTGAGGTCGACGGTGAGTTCCCTTTGATGATCGCCGTCGGTTACTAGGCAATACTGGCACCCGACGCCGCAACCACCCACCGGGTTGATCTCGAAGGTCAGGGTAGGGCACCTGCCAGTGTAGTTGTGGATTTCAGGATGTATTTCCTCTGGATCCTTCGCGATCTCCTCGAAACGTGGCCTTGGGATCAGAATACGTTTGTCGTATTTCTCTTTGAATAGTCTTGATCCGGTCTCAAGAGCCTTTAGGGTCTCTTGGTCCGGAGTCACCTTGACACCAAGGGATTCAAGATAAGAAGAATCTACAACCTGGGGGGAGAACCCTTCCAGGTTGTAGACATCAGTTTCATGTGAGTAGATCGGTGTATAGCTTTTCATTATGTTGCTATACTCCCGGTTAATTCGCCATCAGCTGCGGAAGGAAGGTGCTGAACACAAGGACAATAAGTCCGAGGACAAGCACGGCGATGGTCTTCTTAGACACACCTTTCCACTCTTTGAGGATGATTCCCCAGACGTTGGAGAAGGTGACGTTCAGAGCCATGAGGATGCACCAGCTGAAAGTGATAAGGACAGGGTAGTTGGTAAGGAATCCCTTGCCAAGGCTGAGTCCGAAGAACTGGCTGTACCACAGAAGACCGGCCAGGCAGCAGAAAATGAGGTTGTTGAACCAGAGATTGCCTTTCTTGTAGTCACCCCATGTCTTGTTCTTGCTGTTCTGGAAGAAGCAGTAGGCGGCGTTGGTGAGGAAACCACCGAAGGTCACCAGCATAGTGGCAGGAAGGGTCTGGAAAATCGGCTTGGTCCCGGGGAGGAACAGGTCTTTTCCAAAGCTGAGGCCGATGTTGAAGCAGGCGCTCATGAATCCGGCCAGAAGAGCGACAGCGATGCCTTTTCCGAAGTTGAAGTCTTTGACAGCTTTCTTTTTCTCCTCTTCCGGAAGAGCAGCGGACTTCATGGCTCCGGCGACACCGATGATGGCGATACCGATCAGGGTGACCACGACTCCTACGATCACGGCGGTGGTGAGGTCACTGGCATGTCCGGTGAACACGGGGCCGAGGATGGCGCCAAGACCAGAGCATGTGCCAAGGGCTATTGATTGTCCGAGGGCAACTCCGAGGTAGCGCATCGACAGGCCGAATGTGAGGCCGCCGACACCCCAGAGCACACCGAATAGAATCGTCATCCAAGCGGCTTTTGGCTGAGAATTGATCAGGGATAGGAGATCGCCGAAGCTTCCGCCAGTGCCGGAAACGGAGAGAAGCGAGCCCACAAGAGGGAAGAGAAGCCATGCGAAAACTCCCTGGATGATCCAGTAACTTTCCCAGCTCCAGTCCTTTATTTTATTGATAGGAACGTAGCTTGATGATTGGCAAAAAGCGCCGATAGCGATAATTAGTAGACCGATAATTAGTGCCATAATGATGGTTTGTTAAAAATACAACCGCTATATTACCAAAAAAACATGAGAAATAAAACAAAATGAGCCGGATTTCAAATCCGGCTCAAAGTCATTGGCGCCTTTCGGCACCTTTGTACTGGGTAGGAGAATCGAACTCCTATTGCAAGATTGAGAATCTTGAGTACTAACCGTTATACGAACCCAGCGTTATTCGGGATTGCAAAGATAGACAAAAAACTTTAT
>ODAI011418328.1_pt1 | contig 10009 bp, 5 predicted proteins | sample 1539321 | NCBI WGS metagenome assembly ODAI01 (sample SAMN02144231, study PRJEB22623) | gut metagenome | biome: sheep rumen | host: Ovis aries | place: New Zealand | reverse complement strand
TGTCACATAATATTTTTTGATGGCTGTCTTCTTTTTGTAGTTTTTTGTCTTGACGACAGTCATTGTGGTTGTCTTTGAAGGCTTGAGTATCTTTGAAACCTTGTGCAGGGTGAATGTTCCTGTCTGGGAGGATGAGTTGTATTCGTCATCGCCGGAATATCTTATTTCCCATTTGTGGTTTCCTGAGTTCAGATTGTAGCTTTCAACATTCACGTACATGTAATGTGTCTTTTTGCTTATTTTCTTTTCGGCCTTAAGTTTGCCGTCTATATAAAGGGATAGGGTTCCGCTCACGTATTTAGGGAACTGTATCTTGAAGTAGTCATTGCCCTTGGTGTCCTGTCCGATGTCATTGGTTGCATTTATCTTGTATATTGAGCTGTCGATCAGGTCCTTGGTGACGATGTATGCCTGCATCTTTGAATCCTTCTTGACAAATGAAGGGTCTGCGGGGTTCAATGTGAATGTTCCGTTCATGACCTTAGGTCTGTGGTCGTCATCTCCGCTGTATCTTATCTTCCAGGTGTGAGTTCCCTCTGAGAGATTATAGATTTTGGAGTTTATGAAAAGATAATGGGTTTTTCCGGTTATCTCTCTGGTTGCTGAAAGCTTCTTGTCGATGTAGAGTGATAGCTTTCCAGAAATCCTTTCAGGCATCTTCACCATGATGTAGTCGCTGTCATGGTCGTTTACGAAGATGTCCCTGTTCTCATCGATTTCATAAATCTTGCCGTTTTCGTCCTGGCTGACAAATCCGATTTTCAGGTCGGTGTCGTTTTTAAGGTTCAGGGCGAAGGTTCCCTTGAGGGTTTTTGCACTGTAGCTGGCATCTCCGGAGTATTTCATCATCCAGGAATGTGTTCCTTCTTTCAGGTTATACTTGACGTCATTTGCAAACAGGTAATGTGTCTTTGCGGTAATGTTCCTGTCTGCCTTGAATGCATCGTCTATGTAAAGTGACAGCTTTCCGCTGACCTTGCTTGGAAATTTCACCCTAAGGTAGTCCTGGTTGTAGACGTCTGCAGAGATGTCTTCCTGTTCGTCAATCGTATAGATTCCCTTGTCGGAATCCTGTGTCACAAAGTCGACTGTCATTCCGCTATCCTTTTTGGCAGACAAGACTGAATCGTCTGCACTGGATGCTTGCAGTTCATCTTGTGATGCTGATATTGAATCATCAACATCATCGGCCGCTAGGCTGTCGACGGTAGCATTGTCTTCAGCGCTAACTGCACCTAATGTGAGTATGGCCAAAAGAATCATGCTGGCCAAAATGATCTTATAGGTTTTCATGTGTAAATTTTTATAAAGGAATGCTTATAATGGGATATTATTAAATTATGAATATAATTCATTAAACAAACAATGATTAATGGGCTTTTGTATTCTTAAAATAAGAATGGTGTATTTTATAATTTGTAGTGCAATACATTAATTATGAAACTTAAAAGAATTTTATTAGTGGGGCTGCTGCTGGCCGTTTTCACAATTGGCGCTGCAGGGGCATCTGATAATATGACTGTAGCTGATTCGGACTCTGATGCGGTCGGTGAGTCTATGGATGATGTCTTAAGTGGCAATGAAGTGGATGGTGAGATAACGGCCTGTAAAAATCAGGAATGTCCGATGTATGATTCCAACGGTCTGCAGGCCATTGGAAAAGAAGATATGGGTGAAGATGCAACAGGAAACATCGGCATTGAAGCGAATAATCAGAAAGGAGATTCATTATCCTCAGGCGATGATGTGGAATTGAATGTGCCGACAACTTTATTGGTCAACAAAAGTTACAGCTTGGTGTTCGACTCCTCCGAAGGGGGTGGCGAGTTGGTGCTGTCCGGTATTGTCAACGGAACTTTTAAGCTGGAAGAAGGCAGGCTCACTGTTCCGATTTCAACTCAGGAAGCGGGCAATTATACTCTAAAGGCGGTCTATGGAGAGAGGGCATGGGATTATGTCATATGCGTTCTGGAAAAATCTCCGGAAGTATTTATTGAAAGCACATATGATTCAAATATAAGTAGGTATGATGCGGAGCATGATTCAAACGAGGAGTTGAATACTTATATGTACCTGATTTGTGTTCATGCCGCTCCATATGCTCTTACTGGAGGTAATGTTTCCATTTATATGGATGGTGAATTAGACACTGTCTTAACCCAATCTGATTTAAAAGACTACTCATACTGGTTCGATCTGAAGGAACAAGACGTTCCGGACAAAGTTTTTGAATATCAGTTATGGCCCAAATATGGTGAGGACGGGACTCACACGGTTTCTGTGGTCTATTCCGGTGATGAAACTTTTGATCCTGCAAATAGAACTTTCAACTACACTGTGTCCAGTCATGGTCTATGGGGATATGGAAGCGATATTAAGGTGACATTGCCATACGATGCATCAGGCGTTTTGACTTATACGGTCAATGGAAAGTCATCTAAAATAAATGTCGATTATGTGCCTGAAAGTGAGTATCTGGGTTATACTGAGTATAAAATCGAGCTTCACGGTTTCGGTTTGAAAGAAGGTGAAAACTATACGGTTGACATCAGCTTCAAGGGAAAGAACAATAAATATTCTTTTAAAGAGTCTTTAACTTTAACAGATTTTCATGAAATATATCACTTTTTGCTTTCATATGGTGCTTACGAAGATGGAAAAATTTCATTGAATCTGCCTTCTGATGCAAAGGGCAATCTGACAATTGAAATGGTTGAAGAGTATGAAGGCATAAACATGTCCAAAACAGTTGCTTTAAATAAGGGTAAGGCGACTATTGTACTTCCGTTTGGCGACTATTGCTTAAGTGCGCATTACACAGGTTCTGACTATGATGTTAGTGAAATTGTTGAAGAGGACGTAACGGTCTATTGTTATAAGTTGGTTCATGCTAAGGATGTCACTATGAGGTACACTGATTCAAAAACAATTAAATTAAAGGTTAATAATGACCGTCGTAAGCTAGTGGGTGCAAATGAGGTTGTCAAGTTTAAAATAGGCAAGAAGACATTCACCAGAAAAACAAACAAGAATGGTGTCGTAAGCTTCAAGATTCCGAGCCTGGCTCCGGGCAAATACAAATTAAAGATTATTTCTCATGAAGACTATGGTAGAGCAATCACTGCAAATAGAATTATTACTGTTAAACACATTTTGTCCGTAAAAACCGTCAAGGTCAAAAAATCAGCCAAAAGGCTAATCCTGACTGCAAGTCTTAAAAAAGGCAAGACTCCTCTCAAGGGTAAAAAAATAACTTTTAAGTTCAAGGGCAAGACCTATAAGGCAAAGACCAACAAGAAGGGTGTTGCAAAGGTCACCATTAAAAAGTCAGTTTTGAAAAAGCTAAAGGTGGGCAAGAAGGTCACCTATCAGGCAAAATATCTTAAGGATGTCGTTAAAAAATCAGTTAAGGTTAGAAGATAGGAAGCATTACTCTTCCTATTCTTTTTTTAGTTTTTGTATTTGGTCGTGGTTGAGTTCTGTTGCTTTTTGTATGGTTTCTTCGTCTATTCCTAGTTCGAGTAGTTTTTTTGCGGTTTTTTCTTTTTCTTTTTCTATTCCTTCTTCCATTCCTTTTTCTATTCCTTTTTCTATTCCTTTTTCGGTTCCGTCGTCGATTCCGTCGAGGTATGCGAGTGCTATGGATTCTTCGAATCCTGTGGTGTGTGGTTTTAGTCCGTAGTCTTCTGCTTTTAGGTTTAGCATGTGTTTCATCTCCTCATATTCCTTTTTGCTTAAAAATCTTTTCAGCATCTTCTTTTGACAGTCTATCAAATCCACATGGAACTGCGGATCATGTATTACTGCATCAACAAGTAATCTTGAACTTGTTTTCAATAACTCCCTGTTGTCATAGTTGTGTTTCATGTCCGGCAACACTATTAAATCTATTGCCTCATTGTCCGTTAGGGGAATGTTGTTAATAACTTTTGATTTAATATTACTTAAAACTTCACTTGCATTTCTATCTTTAATGTAGTGAAAATCTGGATGGAATCTAATGTTGTATTTAACGTCAATTTCCTTGTTCTTGTTTTTTGGAGGGTCATATGTGGCGAGAATGCATGATTTGACAGGTTTTTCACCTTCAATTTCCTGATATATGTGGTATTTGTATATGTCCTTCATTTTTCTGTTTGTGGGATGTGAGGATTGATGTTCAACATTCACCGAATATTCATCATCTACATCATAACAAATGTCCATGAATTTGTTATCGCTAGCCAACGGAACTAATTCTACATTGTTGAATTGTATCTGATCGCCCTCATATCCTAAATATCTGTGAAAACGCACACCTAAACTTTTAGCGATATACTTGTAGGTCTGGTCTTCACGGTTATAATATGATGTCATAGATGACTCCTGATTTTTGATTCATCTTAGCTAAGAATTAAAACGTATCCAGACACAGTTAATCATATGTTAAAGCCAATATAAATCCTTTTTCTTGCAAATAAAGTAAATTTAACTGCTTTAATGAAATTCAATGTAATCAAATCAATTAAATACTATTATTTTCAATAAATATTATTGCTGAGCATATTTTGTGATATTATGATGACTATTCATGAGTTTGGACAGAATAATGCTAAAACTGTTGTAATGTTTCATCCGCTGGGCGTGTGGTGGGATATTTTTGAGTATGTGATTCCCATTTTGGAAAAGGACTATCATCTAATCATTCCGGCTCTTCCGGGCCATGATCCTGACCGTCCAAATGAGGATTACACAAGCATGCAGGAAATAACAGATGAGATGACTGATTTTTTAATGAATAACTGCAATGGCAGTGTTGACTGTCTGTATGGCTGCTCAATGGGAGGAGGCCTTGTAATCAAGATTTTAGCCGAAGGAAAGATTAAAACAAGGATTGCAGTAATCGATGCGGGAATGACTCCATATAACCTTCCAAAACCAATAACCTATTTGATTGGAGTCAGGGACTTCCTGATGACTGTCATGGGAAAGTACGGCAGCGTTAAAATGTTGAGCAGTGTGTTTGATCCGGACAAATACTCGGATGAGGATATTCTATATGTTAAGGAAGTTTTGAGGTCATTAAGTCTCAAAACAATATGGAAAGGATTCTATGAGGCGAACAACTACTCTTTGCCTTCAAAAATTTCCAAACCGGAGTGCAGAATCCAGTATTGGTACGGTGATGAGGAAAAGGATGCTCGGGGATGGGACATTGAATTTGTCAAAAATATCTTTCCGGAAACTGAATTTGTCGAAAACACCGGTCAAAACCATGCCGAGTTCTTCACCCTGCATCCTGAGCAATTCTGCGATGCACTGATTGAACTCATAATGTAAAAAATATTTTACATTATTTCCTTCACATCGCCATCTTTAAAAAATTTCCCCACAATTCCAATTCCATATTTTCATTATTTTTCTTTTGTTGATTTTTACAGTCTGATGGCTGATTTTGAAAAATACGCCGTTGAATTCCATTTTCTCGAAGCAAATTTTTTTACAGTAATGTTGAAAATTCTCATTAAAGTCGTATTTTCGTCATGTTTTTTAATGTTTTTTCAAACAAATCATAATTGTTTATCAAAACTGCTAGACCCTGGAATATATAATTTCATTTTTGATTTTGGGGATTTCATATTTTATCTTGGATTTTTCATATCAATTCGATTATGAAATTGTATTTATATCGATGTAATATATTTTTTACATAAAATTAAAAGATTCTTGATTTTTGCCTAAAACAACGTTGTTCAGTTATCTTTCAAAAATATTGAATAATTATTATCAGAATTAGATTATATCATTAAATCAATTTCTAATCCAAGTTTAAACTATTTGTCGGAAGTTATTGTAACAGTTTCAATTGTTAGTAAGTCCATATTTTCACCACATTTTGGTGTTGTGGCACTCATTATCCCAGGTTCATAATGGCAGTATTACAGTGCCCAAATATATGATAATTGATAATTTTTAACAAATATTTGCCAGGTATCTGATTTTATTCAGAAAAATCCAGATTTTTTGAAGTTACACTTGAAATGCACCTTTAATCTTGAATTTTCTTCTAAATTTCAACGTATTACATGCAAATTTCAGATGATGGCTGCAAATGTCTTGAACATAACACATTTTGTAATATGTTCTTTATAAAAAATAGGATCTCTTGCAAAATTCACTCATGTTTTTCAAGTATAACGGCAAAAATTAACGGTTTTTTAAGAAATTCTCCATTTTTCCAAATAAAATCTGAAATTCGTGATTCAATTTAAAGTGCAGTGCACATGTTGAAATTATCGGGTGCAGCCTTATTTAATGTTTGGATTCAGATTTAAAGCATGTGTGCTGAATTATTGTAATGAAATCATTTCCCAGTAACTCGGAATTTTCACCACATTTTCAATTTAAATCAATTGGGGTTCCCATTTTAAAATATTCTATTATAATATTTCAATTAGTCCTCAAAGCATTTTATTCTGGCTTATTTTAAAAAAAGGCTCATTTGGGTCTTTACACTTGAAATCTACCTCTCAGTTGGCCAATTGATTTTTTTGATAATGTGTAAAATATATATTATAGGTACTTAAAAACTATTAAAGTGATTAAAATGAAATTCAAAGGATTAATGTTATTGTCAGTTCTGCTGATTGCAATCATGACACTTGGTGCAGTCAGTGCAAGTGATAATGTGACGGAAGATATAATCCCGACGGATGATGGGGACATCCAGTATGAAGAAATTCCTCATTCTCTTGAGGGTGATGATTTTCCTCCAGAAATTGAGATGACCTTCAATTATGGTCAAAATGAAGTTGTAGAAGACGGGCCAGTCTATTTTACCGCAACAGGTAATGACGGTAAGATGACTGTCAGCATTGATGGAAAAGAAAAGACATATGAACGCCTAGGTGGCGATGAGGTTGATTACGGATACCAGGTTTCAACAAAAGGCCTGCCGTTAGGTGAACATATACTTAACGTAAATATTGTAAATGATTCATATTATGATGACGTAAGCAGAAATTTCACATTTTTCATAAAAAATGTGGTTGTGGATGTTCCAAACCCTATAATTATCGATGATTATGGTGATTATCTAACAGTCAGTGTGGGTTCTAAGGATTCAGGAAAATTGACTGTTGAAATTGATGATAAGACATATACATATAATGACATTTCATCTACTCTCAAACGCCATTCCCTGATTAATCTGAACGCTTCAGTTAATCCGCACATAATCAAGGTCACATTCACCACAGCAAAAGGCGTGGTCTATAATGGGACATTAATAATCAACAGTACATCCCTCCGCCTGTGGGATAAGGATGTTATATATAATAAAGATAGAAAGTATAACTTTATTATTCCAAGGGAAATGGATGTTGACAAGGTAAAAGTAAAAATCGACGGCAACCAGTATAACTTCATCAAGGGCAGTTCAATCTATTATGATGTGGATGTGTCCGGTCTGGGACTTGGTAACCATTCAATTGTGGTTTCATATGACGGTGACGATAAGTTAGCGCCATGTTCTTCCTCTGCAAGGATTGCTGTCTATCCAAAAATCGAATTTTCAGATGATCGAATGACAGTCGACAAAAAGATTGTCATATCAACAGAGGGAACATATGATGATTACAATAATTTCAGTGTGTATGTCGACGGCAAGCTATATGACTCAATACTTATTGACCAGTGGGATGTTTATAAAATCGCTCTCGAGAACTTGGACATTGGGGTTCATAAGGTTCGTGTTGACCTTACCGGAAACCACAACTACACATACACAAAAAGAATCCATGTATATGTTGACATTACAGGGCCTGGCCTGTTACATGTCGGTGAAACTGGAGAATTCATAGTCAACTTCCCTGAACGTGGAAACAGTGATTTGATTGCTATATTTGGAAAAGAAACAGTTGTGGCTTGTTTTGCAAACGGAACTGCACATGTTCCTGTGCCTAAAAACATGAAGGTGGGACAGCATGATGTATTTTTCAAATATTATGATATTGATGGAAATCTTGTATTCAATGAGTCAAGGTCTCTGCTCATAGACCCTGTCTATCATGTCCCTAAAACCGTAACCAACGGCAAAGACTCAGTATATATGACCTTGCCTTATGATGATCCTAACGGTAAGTTCGTCGTTGAAATATATAACAGCAAAGACAAGTATTCCTATTCTGTAAAATTCAAGAACGGAAAGGCTTCAGTTCCTCTTTCAAAAATTAACGCAGGCACATACACAGTTTTCCCTAAATATTTTGACGGCAAAAGATGGGCACTCTGCGGAACTTGGCAGATGACTGTCAAAAACACCAAGCTCACTGCAAGTGACCTTTCAAAATACTACGGAAGCTCAATCGGATTCAAGGTCAAGGTGGCAGACTACAAGGGCAAAGTCGTCAAATCCAAATATGTCAAGTTCTACATAAACGGCAAATTTGTCAAGAAGGTAAAGACCACAAGCAAAGGCTATGCTACCCTTAAGATTGCAAAGGCTCCGGGTTCATATAAGATATCCGCAAAGTACGGTGATGTTCAAATTACAAGAAAACTCACTGTAAAGCATGCGGTGACCCTCAAGACAGCTGCAGTCAAGAAATCCGCAAAATCACTCACCCTAAAGGCAACCCTTAAGGTGGGCAAGAAGGCATTGAAATACAAAAAGGTAACCTTCAAGTTCAACGGCAAGACCTACAAGGCAAAAACCAACAAGTACGGTATTGCAAAGGTCACTATCAAAAAGACTGTCCTTAAAAAGCTCAAGGTCGGAAAGACTGTCAAGTATCAGGCAACCTACTTGAAGGACACAGTTAAAAAATCAGCAAAAGTTAAAAAATAGGGAATTACCTTTCCCTTTTCTTATTTTTTTTACCAACCTATTTATTGTATGTAAAATATACTTTTTATTATAATAAATTATATTAGAATAGGTTATATTATGAAGTTCAAAAGGATGATGATCATATGCATCTTCCTGCTGACAATCCTTGCAATCGGTGCAGTCAGTGCAGAGGATGCATCAGATTCAATTAATGACACGTTAGTTGACGAGGCTGGCGATATTGAAGAGGACATCGGCGAGATGGACTATGAAATACGTGTTCCTGAGGAATTCTCCGACCCTACCTATTATGGGGAGGACATAGTAAGTGTAGAGAACATGCCATGCGACGCTGAGGGAAACATTTCCATAACTGTCGACGGTGTCGACAAATACAACCAGAAGGTCATGGCAGGATGCAATGCAATATCCCTTTGCGACCTGAATCTGGGCTATGGAAACCACAGTCTCATCATCAAGTATGATGGGGACAGCAAATACGCAGGATTTTTAAAGGAATACTCATTTGAAAGGATTTATCTTGACGTTGAATGTCCGGATGAGTTTTCAGTTGCTGAGTATGACAATAATCTGAAAGTGGATCTCTCCAAGGGAGTTACAGGCAACATCAAGATTCTTATTGACAACAAAAGTGTTTACAACAAGAAGTACGATGCCAAAAACCCTCCGGTTATAGCATTGGAGAAATATGTCGGCTCACACACCTATGAGGTTCGCTATTCCAACGGCAACCAGAAGGACATGATTAAGAAAGGCTCATTTATAGGATTCCTTTTAAGTAAACCTCACACTGACTATGATGAAATAGATTATGGGGACTCAGTCCGGTTTGAATTGAACCTTCCGGAAGGTGCTAAGGGATCTGCAAAATTCAAGAACAAAAGCTATCCGTTCATATGGAATGAGGATGAATGGTCCACCTACGTTGACATCAAAGGATTTGACGTTGGAGACAACATTGTCGAGTTTACAGCAACTTGGAATGGCCTTAAACAGACAATAACCTCCCATATCTATGCAAAACCAAAAGTTACAGTGCCGACAGCATTATTGGCAGGCAAGAATTACAGTCTAACTTTCAAGGCATCTCCGGACTGCAATGGGGATTTGATTTTCTCAGGCATGGTGGACGGCACATTCAAGGTTACAAACGGTGCTGCAACAGTTCCGATTTCTATC
>ODAI011207515.1_pt1 | contig 10009 bp, 10 predicted proteins | sample 1539321 | NCBI WGS metagenome assembly ODAI01 (sample SAMN02144231, study PRJEB22623) | gut metagenome | biome: sheep rumen | host: Ovis aries | place: New Zealand | reverse complement strand
ATGGAACTTCTCAGGAAGTGGCATAAGTGACTTGGATAAAAGAATCAGCTCCTTAACATGAACTGATATCTCTCCGGTCTTGGTTCTGAAGGCAAAGCCCTTAACACCAATAATATCACCGATATCCATCTTCTTAAAATCAGCATAAGCCTCGTCTCCAATATCGTTTCTGGAAACGCAGAGCTGCATCCTGCCGTCTCTGTCCTGAAGATTGGCAAAAGAAGCTTTTCCCATGACACGTTTGCTCATCATACGACCTGCAAGGGAAACAACCTTCTCTGAAGGAATTTCTTCGAAAGGAACTACCTTAGCCCTTCCATCCTCATCAACGGGAGCCACAAACTCCAGCGCCTCAAAGTTATCTCTTACATCCTTTGTGTGGTGAGTCTGGTCGTACTTGACAATCTGGAAAGGATCTTTTCCTGCTGCCTGAAGCTCAGAGAGCTTATCTCTTCTGACCTGACGAAGACGTCCCACGTCCTCTGCAGGTGCATTCTGATTGTTCTGCTGATTATTATCTGCCACTTTTATTCCTCCTCTGAAACGGTAACTTATATCTTAAGAAAAGTATTTTTATAAATTGAGCCGACGAATGTTTCCTATCGCCGGCTCTTGTTCGCATTATCAAACTTCGCTTGATCTCTCGATTCCAAGCACCTTGTACTGAAGGACGCCAGCCTGTGTCTCAACGGAAACTGTCTGTCCCTTCTTGGCACCGATAAGGGCCTTTCCAACAGGTGATTCATTTGAAATCTTGCCCTTAAGGCTGTTAGCCTCTGATGAACCAACAATCTTGTATTCCATATCCTCGCCAAGCTCTACGTCTCTGATCTTGACCTTGCAGCCGATGCTGATCTTGTTTGTATCAACATCTTCCTCTACTACTACTTCTGCATTCTTAAGGATTTTCTCCAAAGCTTCAATTCTTGCCTCGATGTCACGCTGCTCATCCTTAGCTGCATCGTACTCAGCGTTCTCTGAAAGATCGCCCTGCTCTCTTGCTTCCTTAATCTTCTGAGCAACTTCCTGACGCTTGTTCACTTTAAGCTCATGAAGCTCGTCCTCGTACTTTTTAAGGCCTTCATAAGTTAAAATGTTTTTCTTTTCTTCCATCGCTATATCCCTACCCTTCATAAAAAATCTATCTGAATAATGATAAGTGTCCTTTTAACCACGCTATTATACATTCTAATAAAAGTCATGTCAACATAACCTTGGCGCAGGCTACTTTTAAAGACTCCATATCTGTCATCTGGTTTATCTCATTACGAAACTTTGCACTGCCTGGCATCCCAAAGGTGTACCAGGAAACATGCTTTCTCATTTCTCTGATACCGATATACTCGCCCTTGTATTTTAGCTGCATGTCAGCATGCCTTATGACCGTATCATACACTTCCTGCTTAGATGGTCTTTGGCAACTCTCACCCGTTTCAAAAAAACTCTTTATCTCCCTGAAGATAAAAGGATTACCCTGGGCTGCTCTTGCCACCATGACTGCATCGCAACCGGTCTCTTCAAACATTCTTTGTGAGGAAGGGCCATCCACTACATCTCCGTTACCAATGACCGGAATCTTTAAAGCCTCTTTTACATCCCGGATAATTGACCAGTCTGCCTCTCCCGAATAGTACTGCTCTCTTGTCCTGCCATGAACAGCAACTGCTGCCGCACCGCCCTCCTGAGCTGCCAGCGCGCACTCTACTGCATTTACCGACTGTTCATTAAAGCCCTTCCTTATCTTTACCGTCACCGGTCTGTCACAGACCTCCGTCAGAGCTTTTACAATTTTTTCAATAAGCTCCGGGTTCTTCATAAGTGCAGATCCCTCACCATTACCGACAATCTTCGGAACCGGACATCCCATGTTCACATCAAGAATATCAAAGGGCCTGTCCTTTATCATACAGGCTGCTTCCTGCATAACCGCCGGTTCTGAGCCAAAGAGCTGCAGGGAAACCGGATGCTCTTTTTCATGGATTTCAAGAAGCATGTTGGTGTTTCTGTTCTTATATATAATAGCCTTAGCACTTACCATCTCCATGCACACCAGCCCCGCGCCCATTTCTGAACATAGAACGCGAAAAGGCAGGTCCGAAACACCTGCCATGGGTCCAAGAATTATATTGTTTTCCAGTGTCACACTGCCTATCTGCAGCTTTCCATATCCTGACATAATGACTTCCTAACTAAAAAAACTCCCGGCTTAGTCCTCATCCAAAATATCGCCGGGCTTCTCATGAAGCACATATATCCTGTAATAGATTCCCAACGCTTCAAACAGATCCTGTCTCTTTCTTCTTACCTCACCTACCAAAAGACCTGCTGTTATCTCGTCGTAGGTTATATCCTCTTCATCTGCATTTGTCTCAATGGAGATACTTCCATCTTCCTCAAATACAATAGTAAAAATCCCACCTGCTTCCTGAGTAAAAAGAACGCTGATAATATTCAGCTCCTTCTTTATGCTCTCAGGTATCTGCTTAAACAAGGGATTGAAATAGTACTTCTGCTCGTAGGCATTTGCTCCACAGAGCACAACCCTTCCACCGGCAGTTGCTTCAAAGACTCTTCCCTTATTTGTCTTTTGCATCTCATCTATATATAGATCTTCCTTATCCTGCTGCCCGGACTCGTCATCATAGTCCTCATCCTCAGGAATTATTCCTTCAAATTCTCTTTTGTATTCTCTCTCAAAATCCTTAGCGCTCATCTCTTTACTCCGTCTGATCAAATTCACTTAAATCTTTTGCCTGGGGCTTTTGCTTCCTGTTCTTTTCATAAAGAATTCTGAGCCCCTCAAGCACAAGTATTGGATTATAATAATCAATCTCCTCAACTTCACTTGCAACAAGTTTGCCAAGTCCACCGGTTGCCACAACCTTCATTTCAGGATATCCCGACTCTCTCTTTATCTGCTCAATAATATATTTTGTCTGACCGATCTGACCATATATAAGTCCTGCCTGCATACTGCTGATGGTTTCTTTTGCCAAAATACTGGCTGGTTTCTTTATCTCTATCTCAGGGAGTTTCGCTGTATCTTCCCACAGTGCTTTTGCTGAAATCCTTATACCCGGACATACAACACCTGCATAAAACTCACCCTTTTCATTGACGGGAACAAAGGTAGTTGCAGTTCCGTAGTCAATTACTATGATCGGTCCTCCGTATAACTCATAGGCAGCTACCGCACCTACTATAAGGTCCGGCCCCACCTCCTTTGGATTATCCGTAACAATCTTTATGCCTGTCTTTATACCAGGTCCCACAATATAAGGGCGCTTACCAATGGTCTTTATTATGCCGTTCACCAGAGCATGCATGAGCTTTGGCACTACGCTGGCAATAATAGCTCCCTCAATGTCCTTTATCTCTACTCCATTGAGTTGTAACATATTCAAAAGGCTAATGCTGTACTCATCAGAAGTCCTCGGTGTCTGGCTCATCATGCGAAAAGAGGTCTTGAGTTCTTTTCCCTCATATACACCAAAGGTCATATTTGTGTTTCCAACATCAACTACAAGGATCATCAGCTTTCTCCTTTCATTTATTCTTGAATCAGTGATACAAGAATCTATACATATCCATAAATTCCACGGACAGAAACTTCACCGGCATTGACCATGCGCTTTACTCCGGAATCCATTTCAACTATCAAAGCTCCAAGCTCTGTAATCCCAATGCAAGTTCCGGTTTCATCCAGTGGCCTTATGTCCCCCTCCGGTCTTACCTGATCACAGCCTTCCCTGTTCTGGAACTTCTGTTCAACCTCATCTTTATCAGCAACTCTGGCTGCTTTCCTTGGATCAAGAATCATAACCTTCCGGTTCCTGTTTATAAGACGTCTCTCATACTGCTGCCTCAACAGCGAAAGGTCTGAAGTCTTTTCAAACTTTTCATAGTTTTCCTCAAACCGCTCCATTACTCTGGCAACTACAAGGCTTCTGTCAACTCTTCTTCCTGTCTGTGTCAAAAGAGATCCTGCCACCCCTTTAATGGCTTCGGGGAAATCCACCATGTTCACATTGATACCGACACCAATAATGGCGTCATCTATTTTTCCCTGTGGTGCCATATGAAGCTCCGTGAGAATTCCGCATACCTTCTTGTTATCAATGACAACATCGTTTGGCCACTTTATGCAGCACACATCGCCTTCTGCCGCGCTTTTATTCCCGATGGAAAAGAGCTTCTTAAACCCCTTTGGGCTTTCATTTTCCCCACAATTCTCCTTAAGGGCCTGGTCTATTCCCTCTGCCACGGAAAGCCCCATGACAAGTGTCAGCATCGGAATCTTTGAAGGCTCAATATCTGGCCGAAGAACAAGGCTCATTGCTATGTTACTGCCAGCAGGTGTCTCCCACCCACGACCATTGGATCCCCTGCCTGCGTCCTGTCTGTCTGCCACAGCCAGAGTCCCTGAGGGCGCCCCCTCAAGGGAGAGCTTTCTTGCGTCATTATTGGTTGAATCCGTTACATCTTTATATAGAATATTTCGGGCAGCCCATTTTGTCCTAAGCTGTCCACTTATCTTTTCACTGCTAAGCATTTCCTGTTAACCATTCCTAAGCATAATCCGCCCAGCCACTCTCATCACTTCTTAAGAGTAGCGTACATCACCGCTTTAATGGTGTGCATGCGGTTTTCAGCCTCCTCAAAGACAATGGATCTGTCAGACTCAAAAACTTCATCTGTCACTTCCATTTCGTCAAGTCCGTACTTCTTCTTGATTTCTTTTCCAATTCCCGTATTAAGGTCATGGAAGGATGGCAGACAGTGCATGAATACGCAGCCTTCACCTGCGCCCTTCATCACATCCATAGTAACCCTGTAAGGCTCAAGGTCTTTTATCCTCTCTTCCCAAACCTCATCAGGTTCACCCATGGAAACCCAGATGTCAGTATATATTACATCTGCTCCCTTTGTGCCCTCTGCAACATCCTCAGAAAAGTCAATTACCGCGCCGGTATCTTTTGCTATCTCCTTGCAGGTATCTATAAGGGCCTGATCCGGGAAGTACTTCTTATTGGAAACCGCAGTAAAATGCATGCCCATCTTGGCGCACATCACCATAAGAGAATTTCCGGTGTTGTACCTTGCATCGCCCATATATACCAGATGAATTCCTTTTATCTGCCCAAAATGCTCCTTTATTGTCAAAAGATCTGCCAGCATCTGTGTAGGATGAAACTCATTTGTAAGTCCGTTCCATACAGGAACCTTGCTGTGATTTGCTATATTCTCAACAATCTCCTGCTCGAAGCCCCTGTACTCAATACCATCAAACATACCAGCAAGAACTCTTGCAGTATCAGCAATACTCTCTTTTTTGCCAATCTGGGAATCGGTTGGATTTAAATACGTTGTTCCCATTCCAAGATCGTGAGCAGCTACCTCAAATGCACATCTGGTACGCGTGCTTGTCTTCTCAAAAATAAGAGCTATATTCTTTCCTCTAAGCTCATCATGAAGGATTCCCTTTTTCTTCTTGTCTTTAAGCTCCCCAGCCAGGTCCACAAGATAGGAAATCTCTTCGGGACTAAAATCCAGCAGTTTCAAAAAGTCACGTCCGTACAGATTCATTTGTATACTCCTCCTTAAAATAGAACTGATATCCGGTTATTAAAACAGGGGATTGCTAAATCGAGCAATCCCCTACATTCTATCATATCTACTATTTTTCGTGCACCCCTAAGAGAAAGGGCTTTTATAAAAAATTACCAGAATACATGTGCTCCGATTATGATTCCGTCACGTCCGTTTACTCTTCTGAAGTGAAGTGCAGATCCTACGGTTGTTTCACCATTTATGGCCGCCTGAGCTGCCTGATAGTTGGAATCACTTATCTTTCCGGAGTTATATACTTTTGCAACTGTTCCGTTAAGAGCAGGTGTGAACTGGCCTGATGCATATATTACACCGTAAATGCTGCTTGGATAAGCACCGCTCTTTACTCGGTTCATAACAACCGCACCGACTGCAACCTTGCCCTCATAAGGCTGATTTCCTGCCTCACACTGGATAAGTGCTGCAAGGAGCTTTACTTCATCAGCATCTGCGCTGACAGCTCCGCGGTTCTTTGTGAGTGAGTTCTTCTTCTCAGCCTCCTCACGAAGCTTTATAGCTGCTATTGTCTCTCCGGTATCAATCTTGAAGCTGCTTGAAACATACTCAGACTGAACGTATCCGGTCTCGTCGTTATAATCGACTGCAATCCAGCCATCACCGGCATCCTCAATATAATCGACAAAGGTATTCTCTGTAAGTACTCCAAGAACCTCTGCATCTGTTGATGCCTCTGCTCTTACATGAAGTGCGCTGCTGTTGCTGGTAACAATCTGCTTACCTACATCCTCTGCTAGTGCCTTGGCTTCATCGCCAAACAAAAGATACTCATCATTGGCCCATCCAACAAGATCTCCGGACTGAACCTTGGTCCATCCATCCTTTCGATCCAGTATCTTTCCACCACAGTCCTTATAGATAACACCTACTTTGGTACTATCCTCTTTTGGTTCTTCTCTAACATTCATAACCAAACTTACGTTGGCCATGAACAGCTTTGACTCCTCTTCCTCTTCAGTATCATCAGCGGAGCTCTCTGAAGAACTTTCAGCATTTGCTAAGGCAATAACTTCCGGGGCCTCTTTATCAATTCCAAGTGGTGAAATAGGACTGATAATATTTGTAATACCAGTTGCAAGATCGATATAGCCTGAAGTGTTTCTTGCCTCTACTGTTACATTCTGGCTAAAAAATAAAGTACCGGCAGATGCTACTAAAAGCACCTTCTTAAGCAAGCCAGAAGATAACCTTGATGCATTGTTCATATCTTTGCTATCCTCTTAGATTGAAATTATTACAAGAATATTACATCTTGTTAAGAAAACGAAATCTGCAGGTAATATTAGCAAAGAATTCAGTATTTGTCAAATTTTTAGTGATTTTTTTTCAAAAAATGCCGTATTTTATAGGCTTCTGCTCTTGTCAATGCAGGCAGTTACTGCATCCATCACTATTCCACGGAAGCCACCTTCCTCAAGTGCCCTGACAGCCTCAATTGTAGTTCCTGCAGGGGAGCAAACCATGTCTTTTAGCTCACCCGGATGCTTGCCTGTCTCCAAAACCATCTTGGCAGAGCCAAGAACTGACTGTGCAGCGAACTCATAGGCCTGTTTACGAGGCATTCCGCCCGCCACTGCAGCGTCTGCCATTGCTTCGATGAATAAAAAGACATAAGCCGGTGAAGATCCGCTCACACCCACCACTACATCCATAAGAGTTTCAGGCACTGTATAAGCCTTTCCAAAGCTCTCTAAAAGTTCAATAACAAAATGAAAATCGCTGTCAGAAACAAGATCATTTCTACATACAGCAGAACAACCCTCTCCCACCAGCGCAGGAGTGTTAGGCATTACCCTGATTATCTTGGTTGGCTTCTCAAATTCACTTGCCATCCAGTTTATTGTCTTTCCAGCCGCGATACTTACAATAACCTTGTTCTCATCAACGCTGTCCATAATATCAGCGATAACTACCTTAAGATACTGTGGCTTTACAGCAAGAAAAATAATATCAGCCTCCTTAGCCACTGCCTCGTTGGAGTTCCTTGTCTGAATGCCGTACTTATTGACCATCTTAAGGCAGGTCTCCTCTGTGCGTGCTGTTCCGATTATCTCATTTGGTCCCACAAGACCTTTCTGGAGCATTCCGCCGATCATTGCCTTTGCCATGTTTCCAAGTCCGATAAATCCTATTGTCATTGTTATCTCCCCCTTCTTTGTCTTGATGCTTCAAATGTCAGAATTGCTGAAGATGTAGCTGCATTCATTGACTCGACCTCACCCTTCATGGGGATAAGCACATACTCAGAAGCCTCTTTTGCAGTTTCATCCGTAAGACCTTTTCCTTCATTTCCTATCAAAAAAGCCGTCGGTCCCGTGTAGTCAAATTCGTCATAATTCTTTTTTCCCTTAAGGTGCGCAGCATAGGTCCGAATGCCTCTTTCTTTAAGGTTTCTTACTACTTCCGGAACACTTTCTACATATATAAATGGCATGCGGAAAATAGAACCCATTGTAGATCTTATGACCTTTGGATTGTAGATATCCGCACAGCCCTTTCCCATGATAACTCCGGTAACTCCTGCTCCCTCGCCACTTCTAAGCATGGTGCCAAGGTTCCCTGGATCCTGAATGTTCTCAAGAACCAGTAAAAGAGGTGCTGCATCCTTGTCTGCTTCCTGATTATATCCCTCAATAACCTCATCCATACTGTATTCGTACTGCTTTATCACAGCCAGAACACCTTGGGGCGTCTGTGTATCAGACATCTTCTTAAGGACTTCCTCTGAAACAGTCTCAGCGCCATATCGCCACAGGATTTCCTTGTCCTCTTCGCTGGCTGTATCCACAAACCTCTCAGTGACAAATACTTCATCTACCTGAAGAACGGGAGCCTCCCTGAGTATCTTCATTCCTTCTATAATAAAGACCTGTTCGTCGCGTCTTGCTTTACTCTTCTGAGCCAGAGCAACAACCCTGCGAACGCGGTCATTTCCTGTACTTGTGATCATAATATACCTCTTGTTTTCTGTAATTACGTACATATGGTCCAATACGTTAATCTATAGTATAGCACAAAATGTTTTAGGTAAAAGAAAAAACACCGCCAGCTAAAGTAAGGCTGACGGTGGATCTTTCCATATTCTCTGCGGATCAGATTGTCCTTGCGATCTCATACATATACTCATTGATATTCTTGCTCATTGCAAGGGCCTCATCAATGTCATAGTCCACAAACTGTCCGTTGCGATATCCTACAACGCGGTTAGTCTTTCCTGCAGCGAGGATATCTGCTGCGTAGCATCCCATCATTGAAGCATAAACACGGTCCTTACAGGTTGGACTTCCTCCACGCTGCATGTATCCAAGAATAGATGCTCTTGTCTCAAGTCCTGTTGCAGCCTCGATACGACGTGCCATGGATGTTGAATGACCGATACCTTCAGCATTAACTATGATGTGATGTGTCTTGCCCTTCTTACGGTTATCTATGATGTTATCAATTATTCTCTGCTCATTGTAGTCATACTTCTCAGGAAGAAGAATGTCATCTGCGCCATTAGCAATAGCGCACCACAGTGCGATATATCCTGCGTGACGTCCCATAACCTCTACAATACTTACTCTCTCGTGAGATGATGAAGTATCACGTATCTTGTCAATGGCATCCATTGCTGTATTTATAGCTGTATCAAATCCGATTGTGTAGTCGGTACAAGCAATGTCCAGATCGATAGTTCCAGGAATTCCAACTGTATTGATTCCCTGAGCTGAAAGCTTCTGAGCTCCGCGGTAGGATCCATCACCACCAATAACAACCATTCCATCTATGCCATGTTTACGGCAGATCTCTGCACCCTTAGCCTGTCCCTCAGGTGTTGTAAACTCCATGCAGCGAGCAGTTCCAAGAATAGTTCCACCACGCTGTATGATATCTGATACACTTCTCCTGTCCATATCAATGATCTCTTCATTGAGAAGTCCCTGATATCCCTTCTTAATGCCCTTTACTTTAAGGCCGTTTGCCAGGGATTTACGAACTACTGCACGAATTGCAGCATTCATTCCCGGAGCATCGCCTCCGGAAGTAAGAATACCAATACACTTTACTCTTGCCATAAGCTATAGATTTTTGCGTCTGCTATAAAATTATCCTAAAAACAATATTCGTACAATATTTCTGTTACCCAATAAACAATAAGTCCTGCACCCCATCCCAGAAGAACCATCCATGAGAAGTGGCGAAGATACCATTTCAGTCTTATTCTTTCAACTTTCATCACAGCGAATCCAGCCTGAGAGCCAATTGTCATTAAGCTACCGCCAACAGCACTACAGTATGCGAGAATCTGCCAATACGAACCGTTCTGACTGAATGCGCTGGCATAGTCACTACCTGTCACATCGGCTGGCTCGACCACATCTCCTATAAAAATGCTACT
>ODAI010872228.1_pt1 | contig 10009 bp, 8 predicted proteins | sample 1539321 | NCBI WGS metagenome assembly ODAI01 (sample SAMN02144231, study PRJEB22623) | gut metagenome | biome: sheep rumen | host: Ovis aries | place: New Zealand | reverse complement strand
TCCGAAAGAGCAACCCTCTTCGACGGCGGTTCCCAGTCCGGAATCCGTCTTTACTGGATGGCAAAGGCGCTTTCCACAGATGACCGGGAGCTGACGGCTGCCATATTAAAGATGCTCTCTTCCTCCGGAGATAAGGCAACCCTCATGCTGGGCGAACATTTCGGCGACGGCAGGAAGGCAGTCATGGTGCTGCAGACAATCCTGGCCATGGATGAGAATGAGGCAAAAGACTGCCTTACAGGCAGCTTTGGCCTGTCCGGGGAAGATGCGAATGCAGTCCTCTCCTGCACACACCCCAAAGACGCGCCTCCCATTGTCCTGCTCATCAGTTCGGATATGATATCCAAATCCATATGGTTCCCCGCCTTCGGCAGCTGGGATAATACCGGTGCGCAGAAACCGGAGGACTTCTACTGGCTGACAGGCAATTGGAAAGCGGCTCCTTCCGGCGGGAGCGACGGTCACTACAGCATCCGGCAGAGCGGCATGACAGCGGAGCTTACGATAACGCCTAGAAATCTTCAGACTGCAGGCAGCATTACCGCAAAGTGCACGCTCATTAAGGACGGCGGGGAGCCGTCAGCCTGCTCCATCCGCAATATCTACTACATAGGGCCTGACCGCCATGAACTGTACGAGCAGACAGATATGAATGAAATCATCCCGGGAGATAGTGAATTATATGATCTGATTCTCAATGAAAAAGCCGGAGAACTGACCATTTCCATGATCTCTCCGGCACTCTCCGATTCTGTATGCGGTGAACTTTATTTTAAAGACGGTCTCTGGCAGGATGTGTACAGACGGCTGGACCCGGAAGATGACACCTCCGCCGGCAGCCTTACCGTATCCCTGTGGTCAGAGGAGTGATTCTCATTCCAGTTTCCCCTGTTCCCTGAGAATCCGCTCCACAAGACTGACACATTCATATACCAGCGCATCGCAGTGCGGTTTCTTCTCCCTTCCAAGCTCCTTGTTCCGGCGCAGCAGATCCGCGCAGTCGAGCATTCCCTCATGGTTTTCCCTCAGAGCCTGATAATACTCCGCCGGATTATCAATCCCGAAGAGCCCGAGAACCACAAGGCCTCCCGTGATCGCTCCGCAGGCGGATGCTCTTTTAAGCCCTCCGCCGAAATTCGCGCAGATACCCATCGCCTGCTCCTCAGTAAGACCTGCATCCTCCGCAAACGGCACAACGACCGACTGCCCGCAGTTATAATGAGGAGTTACAATCGCCCGCAGCTCCTTAGCTTTGTCAAGATATTTGCTCATACGGATCCTTTCTCCATTCGTTTCTGGTTCAGGCAGCAGGTTCAAGCTCCTCTTCCCCGTCATCTGAAATATAGCGGTAAATGTATTCTTCCGCCAGTTCATCTATCCTGCCGGAATTCTTTTCTCTTTCCAAAAACGTGTTGACGTACCCAAGCAGTTCTTCGCTTCCCTTCGGCATCAGCACGCCCAGTTCTCCGTGTGTGAATGGCTCATAGATCAGCGGCGCCGCAAGGCGGCTGTCACGGCCGACGTAGAAGCCTGCCTCCATGATTTCCGTTATCATTACGTCCGCCTCTCCGGAAGCGACGAGGCCGGGGATTTCCTGGTTCACGTCATGGATGATCAGCATTGCGTCCGGCAGATTTGCACGTGCGAACTTCTCATTCAGACCGCCCGGATTCTCCATGACTCTCACTTCCGGCCGGTTAATGGCTTCGAGGCTTGTGTATTTGTCCGCATCCTCCGCCCTGCACAGAACAGTCTTACCGTTTCCGAGATACCCCCTGGACATCAGTGCCTGTTCCTTCCTGGCATCGGTGATCGTTATGCCGCAGATGGCCAGATCAAACTTGCCGGCAAGTGTATCGTCTATCAGTGTCGGCTAGGATGTCGCCACATACTCGATATCGACTCCGAGAGCCACTGCCAGATCCTCAGCCAGTTCCGCGTCAAATCCGACATACTCCCCGGTCTCTGGATCAAAGTACGACATCGGCTGATAATCGCCTGCCGTGCCCACGCGCAGGACTCCTCTTTCGCGGATTGCGCTGACGGTTCCTGTTTCATTTACCACAGGCGCAGGAGCCGCCTGGCTGCAGCCGGACAGTAACGCGAGCATGCAGAGTATCATGAATATCCTGGTTATCTTTTTCATATTCTTACCTCTTCTCCCGGAGTCAGCGGTATCTTATGACCATTATAAACTAATACTCCCCCGGGCGCTGTGCTGCAGACGCTCAGTTTTGCTTTGTCCATCGTAACGTGCACCTCACCCTTCGGAAGCGGCACGACGCCCTCAAAGTGTGCGAGGTCGCCAGGCATCGGGCGGACTTCAAAGGTATTGTACGCAATTCCCGTATTCACCACACCCATCCGGAAGCGTCCGAGGAGATATACCGGACTTGCGCTCCATGCGTGGCACAGTGACTTCTCAAAAGGCCTACCGTACATGGCAAATCGCTCTACTCCGCGCTCGGCCGGATCGTACTGCTCGTACAGCGTGGTGGCGTCAAGATCGAGCATTCCGCCATAGTACTCGCGCAGGCTCTCCTCGAGCCTTGTACTGTCGCCCATAAGGCAGTGCACCTGATTCTCATAAAACTTGAAATAAGGCGTAGTTATGGCAGTAACTTCATCATTCAGGATGACGCGTTCATATATGTTTTGCTTCTGCTCGTCGCTGATACCGAGGTACAGGAACGCGAGAATATTGTTCTGCCGGCTGACATTTCGCTTTCCGGACTCATAGCTGTCGATGTAGACTCCTTTATCGGCATCATAGAAGTATTTCTTAGTCTTTTCTCTAAGGGCTGCCGCTCGTGCAAAATAGTATCCGGGGGTATCGGCAGATGACCCTGCAGTTCCCACAAAGCCCGCACTGTCTCCAAGCACCTCAAGGATTTTCCCGTACGCTTCCATCGCCTGTGCAAGGAGCACCTGTTCGCCCAACAGCGCGCCTGTCTTGTCCATCGGCGCCCAGTCGATGAACACCCAGTCTCCTTTTCTGCCGCGAATGAAGCCGTCCTCAGAAACTCTGCCAAGGCAGAACTCCATCACCGCGCCGGCCTGCGGGCAGATACTGCGATGATAATCCTTATCCCCCCAGGTCAGGTAATAGTCCCAGAGACTGATCAGCCAGAAATAGCTGTAATCCATGATGGTATTAATATACTGCACCACGGGAAGCCCGCCGCCCAGAGCCGTCAGAGTGCGCTTCTCCAGTTCCTGGTCCATAAACAGATACCGGTTTACAAAGAAGCTCTGATAAGCATCCGCGGACCAGACCCAGCGGTCCCTCTTAATGCCGTCCAGCATGAACTCCCGGCAGTTGAGGTGGAAGGTATATGCCGCGATGTCATAAACCCGGTCGATCACCTCTTCCCCCGTGCGGAATCTCCCCCTGTACGTCACAGGCAGCATCTCGGTCTTTGCGGTTACCTGCGCATCGGGATCACTCACATAGAGATATCGGAGCGCATAGGGCGGATATTCCAGCTTTCCGTCTTTTGCCGTGTCGCTGAAATGGACGACACTCCACTCCGGGTCCAGCGCTTCCTCCCGTGACTCTCCCCATGAAACAAAGGTGGGATGGTCATCCTTAAGACCGCTTATCGCAACTGCGGCAAAGATTTCCTTTCCGAAATCAAAGAGCCTGCCCGGATACCCGGATACTGCAGAAGCCTTCACCGGCTCCGCATTCTCATATACAAAGGGGAAAACATCCGGCGTCCTGTCCGGGTCTGTGAAAAGCGGCGAACAGCCGGCGGGCTGCCAGTCATTCGTAATATCGTCCGCATTCCAGCTCCCATCGCTCTCAACAACGCCGTCAACATAAACCGCCGGCAGCGTATTTGTATTTACCACCCGGATTTCAATCCGGAACTTTCCGGGAGGCAGCACGATATCCGGTCCGTTCCCGCACTTCGTCTCAAAGTCACCGCGCTCAGGGTTGTAATCCCCGGTAAAAAGTGACACCGTGCAGTCGCCGCACGCTTTTACATGAAAAACACCGCCGCCGGTCTTAACTGTTTTCTCAAAGCGCACCGCGCACTCCGGGCGGTAGAGCTTCCACACCGGCGGCTCGATGTGACCATAGGCCTGTCTTCTGCTGTGCACCAGCATGCTGTGATACTTCTCAAAATCCCCGAATTTCCAGATCCATTGTGCCATTTATCTTCTCCCTGTCCTTCTGCATCCGGCCTGATCCGGCCTCTATAGAAGAGATTATATACTTTTCACCATACGGATGCGGCTGAAATTCGTCTTGCAGTTCTAAGGCCGTGACCTTATAATATCAGATGTTCATCGGAGGCACCGATTCTGAATTGTGAAATCACAGGGCCGGATAAGATGCAGGCTGCAATGTCTGTTCTTATCCGGTCCTTTGTTATTGGTATCAGGAGAGTTTATATGAGTTCACACACACAGCAGAAGAACTTTACACAGGGACCGATAGCGGGACCTCTTATCGGATTCACACTGCCGATTCTGTTCGCGCTCCTTCTTCAGTCCATGTACGGTGCGGCAGATATGCTGATTGTAGGGCGGTTTGCGACCAGTGCAGATGTTTCCGCCGTTTCCACCGGGGCACAGATCATGATGACGATCACCAACCTGATCGCCAGCTTTTCGATGGGGACAACGATCCTTTTGGGACAGCAGATCGGACAGGGCCGGGGAAAACAGGGCGGCGAGACAATCGGCGCCAGTATCTGGCTGTTTTTTATTGCCGGCATCGTTATTTCCCTGTTTATGCTGATTTTTGCGAATTCTCTTGCTTCTTTGATGAACGCGCCGGAAGAAGCATATACAAGGACGGTCTCCTATGTCAGGATCTGCGGCGCGGGCAGCCTTGTCATCATCGCCTATAACCTGATCGGCAGCATCTTCCGCGGCATCGGGGATTCCAGGACGCCGCTTGTCACGGTTGCCATCGCATGCGCTGTCAATATCGCCGCGGATCTCCTGCTTGTTGCCGTGTTCCATATGGGCACCGCAGGCGCGGCAATAGCAACGGTTGCCGCGCAGTCCGTCAGCGTCATAATCTCGCTTTTTCTGGTCCGGAAACAGACTCTTCCGTTCGCGTTTTCCAGGACTCAGATACGGTACAATTCCGGCATCATCCGCAGGGTCACCTCGCTGGGACTGCCGATTGCCGTCCAGGATCTTCTGGTCGGAATGTCGTTCCTTATCATCGCCGCAATCGTGAATTCCCTGGGGCTCATTGCCTCTGCAGGCGTCGGAGTCGCCGAGAGGATCTGCGGCTTTGTCATGCTGGTTCCCTCTGCGTTCATGCAGTCGCTGTCTGCCTTTGTCGCCCAGAATGTCGGCGCCGGCAAATATGACCGCGCGGTAAAGACGCTGCGGACAGGCATCGGGCTCTCGCTTATTGCGGGCATGGCAATGTTTACCCTGTCCTTTTTCAGGGGAGATCTCCTGTCCGGGATGTTCTCAACCGATCCCGAGGTCGTTGCCGCAGGCGCGGATTACCTGAAGGCCTACGCCATTGATTGCCTCCTGACGGCGTTTTTCTTCTGCTATCTGGGGTTCTACAACGGCCTTGGCATGACCAGATTCGTCATGCTGCAGGGAATCATCAGCGCCTTCCTGATACGTGTGCCGGTCTCCTACTTCATGAGCAGGCAGCGCCCCGTATCGCTGTTTCATATCGGTCTTGCAACTCCGACCGCATCATTCTTTCAGGTGCTGATGAGTCTTGCCGCCATGGCATACGTAAAGAAGCATTATCTGTCCGGCAGGAAATCCTGATACTGCCCGGACTGTTCAGCGCATTCTGCCGGTCTCATAGCAGATCTCGCAGATACTGTATTCATAGTTCCAGGGCAGCTTTCTGCCGCAGATGCTGCACCTTCTTCCCTGGAAGCGCTGCTTCTCCAGTATCCGTATGATCTCATGAGTGATTCCGCTCTTGACCGCGGAAACTTCATTCATAAGCGATTCCACCGGATAGAACTTGCGAAGATACGTATAGAGAAGGTCGCAGATCCTGAATTTTCTCTCCAGCTTGTCAAGGCTGCCGGCATCATATCCGCCGGAGCCGATACCGGGAAGGGCCTTCTCGACGTCAAACCGGGTGTCAGCGGTCTCCGCTCTCATCATCTGTTTCCAGAGTCCCAAAAGGATCGGATCCTCCTCGTCGAAGGCCATGGTGATGAGGTCATACTGCAGCTGCTTATTATTGCCCGGGATAAAGGTCAGAAGATCCAGCATCCGGTCTGTATCCCCCATGCTCCATCCCACGTGGACGCCTGCCCTTCTCCAGCGCAGGATCGTCTCCTTGAGGCTGAGATCGACCGACAGCAGCGATTCCGGAAAATCAATCACCGGCGTCCCTATGGGCGGATATTCCGCCTTTACCGCCTTTGCAATACTCCCCTTATCCCGAAGAGCCGTATAGTAGCCGGTGTCATAAATCCCGTATCTTCCCGCCCTGCCTGCGATCTGCTTGATCTCTGTGGTCCGAAGGCTCCGCAGCTCATATCCGTCATATTTTTCCGTTTCCAGAAAGACAACCCGCTTGATCGGCAGGTTCATGCCAAGGCCTATGGCATCGGTTGCCACAACCACATCATTATCGCCGCTGGCAAACATTCTCGCCTGCTCGTGCCGGACATCGTAAGGCAGCGCCCCGTAGACGACGCTGCACTTGAGTCCCCTGTCACGGATCGTCGCCGCGACGGCATGGACACTGCGCCTTGAAAAGACGATCAGTGCGTCTCCTTTCCGGACACTGACCGGGAAGGAAAAATGCGCGCTGTCCTGGATCAGCGGCGTCATCCTCTCATGATGGACGACACTGACCTCATCCTTGCATTCCCTGATGATTGAGAGCAGGAGCTGCTCGGCATCCGGTGAGCAGCAGACATGCACCTCCTCCGCGCAGATACCGAGAATCGCATTGGTCCATGCGCCGCCTCTCTGGTTGTCCGTGATCAGCTGCGCTTCATCGATGACAGCGACCTCATAGTAAGCCTGGAGATTGGCCATCTCCACCGTCGATGCAGTGATCATCGCTCCTTTTATGATCTCCTGCTCTTCCCCTGTAACCAGAGAACATGGAATTCCCTTTGAATTCAGGTTCTCAAACTGCTCATAGGCAAGGAGCCTCAGCGGTCCCAGATACACGCCGGAGGAAGCCCTTGCCAGCTTTTTCATGGCATCATAGGTTTTTCCGGAATTCGTGGGCCCCACATGAAGAGTGAAATGGCGGTGCATTGCCCTGGCTCTCGGATACAGATCCCGGTAGCGGTCAGGGATCGCGGTCAGGACCTTTTCCTGCCGTGCCAGCTCCGTCTCCATCTTTTTCTTCTTTTCGAGCCTTGCCTTCTGCAGAGATTTTTCGTGCTCCCTGCGCCTGTTTACAAGGTCTGTGTTCCATTTCTGGAGGGTCTTTTTCTCTCCCGCCCTCAGGACAATCTTACAGGAGAATTCCGGCACGGAGCCTTCACGCGCCGCTTTGCGGACAGCCTCCGGGGCTCCCGATTCAAGCTCCCGCAGGGTAAGGCTTCCAAGCACAGCCGTTATTTTTTCCAGGACAATGAGCTTTTCGGCATCGCAGCTTTTGTTCATCCGGCCGATCAAGGCCCGGCAGCCATCCCGCTGTTCCGGCTTAAGAATCTTGTTGATGCTGCCTTCCCTGATCACTTCAAAGGCATCCGCCACAGCCTCGCTTAAGGAACGGGAAATCCCGCTGGTGCTCCTTCTCAGGACGCTTTCGAGCGTCTGCTCCCAGAAGGTGTCCGGAACGCTTTCTCTGGTACACAGATAATACTGTATCCTGACGCGGACATACTCTGTAATCCGGTCCGTATTGACATACAGCTCATTCGATATATGGGACCGCACAAGCCTGACAACGGTTTCATCGATATAAGCCGGATCGAGAAAATCCGGTCTGTTTTTATGGTCTGCGCTTCCCTTTCGGTCCGCGGCATTTCGAGAGTGTTTTCCGTATGTTCTTTCCATGGCAGTTCTCCCTGCATCCTGCCTATTGTACCAGAGACTGTCCGGGGACACAAAGAAATGAATTCAAAGGGGCATGCTATGCTATAATAAATATGTTTTTGTTGTCCGGTATAGCATCAGAGGAGGTTAAAATGGCAACTGTACAGGAATTGGTGGAACAGTATCAGAAAGATGAGAATCTTCAAAAGGAAGTTGCGGCTATTCTGGCTGACGGAAAAGTCACAATCAATGAATTCTTGAGCTTTGCCAAAAAGCACAATGTAGACATCTCACTTGCTGACATGCCGAAATATATGGCTCAGGCAAAACAGCTGGGATTCATCAAATAAAGAATCTCTGGACAGCTCAAAAAGCACCGGTATTTCTACCGGTGTTTTTTTGACCTGTCACCCCGCGATTAGGAACAGACAGTATCAGCCCGATCTGATAAGTGCGGGAATAAACCGGAGGGAAAAGTAGAGGTAGAAAAAATGAATAACGAACAGCAGATGAAAAAAAATCTGGGCTTTACGACAGCCACTTCACTGGTGGTGGGCTGCGTTATAGGCGCCGGTGTGTTTTTCAAGCCCTATGCGATCTATCAGGCAACCGGCGGGGCGCCCGGTCTGGGAATCCTTGCCTGGATCATCGGAGGAGTAATCAGTATATTTGCTGCGCTGACCTTTTCCGAAGTCGCTATTCTCATACCTAAGACAGGCGGAATGGTCGCGTATCTCAGCGACGTATACGACGAACGTCTCGGCTTCCTTGCCGGGTGGATGCAGGTCATCATCTTCTATCCCGCTTTTCTGGCGGGATATGGCGTAAAGGTGGGATCTGAGCTGGCGGAATGGATCGGGCCGCAGTTTAAGCTTCCCGCAGCCATGGCAGTCATCCTCGTGGTCGTATTCCTTAACTGCCTGGGCTCCCGCACTGCCGGCGGCATGCAGGTCATTTCCACTGTCTGCAAGCTGATTCCCCTCATACTCCTTATGATATTCGGTTTTCTGAAAGGAAGCGCATCAGCGCCTGTATTCTCCCCCATGGTGAGAGAAGGACTGAGCCTCGGCGGTGTCCTTGGTTCTACGCTGCTCGCCGTACTGTTCGCCTTTGAGGGCTGGACGAATGTCGGTACCATCGCCGGCGAGATGAAAAATCCCGGGCGGGATCTTCCCAAAGCAATCGTATGCGGCGTTTCCATCATTATGGCAGTCTATCTTGTGATCAACCTTGCCTATCTGAGAGTGATTCCGGCCGATGAACTGATGCATCTGGAATCTCCTGCCGCCGCAGTGGCAGTCCGTCTTTTCGGAGAATCCGGAGGGCTTCTCATCAAGATCGGCATTATCGTCTCCGTCATTGGCGCCGCCAACGGATTTCTCATGTCCGGCTCCCGCGTAGCCTACCAGCTTGCCGCACAGAAAACTCTTCCTGCAAGCCGGACTCTTGCAGCGCTGAACGGCAGCAAGGTCCCTGCCAACTCCGTAATCCTCGTCGGAGTGCTGGCCTGTCTCTACTCCTTCAGCGGTGAATTCGACCTTCTGACAGACCTGGGCGTTTTCTCCTGCTGGATCTTCTACACTCTGACCTTTGCCTGCGTCTTCCGTCTCCGCCGCCTTCATCCCGAATGGGAACGCAGTTACAAGGTACCGCTCTATCCGGTCATCCCTGCTCTTGCCATCGCCAGCGGCCTGTTCGTCATCGTCAGTCAGCTCTTCCTCTCCGGATCCCGGGCCAGGATCATGGCGCTCTGCAGCGTTATCATCACCCTTGCCGGGCTTCCGGTCTACTATGCGGTAAAAAAGAAAAAGGGGAACTGACAGTCCGCCTGATCATACGATATGCCGTGCGCCCGCTGGGCGCACACCAAAAAAGGAGTCCTTTCGGACTCCTTTTTAAATCAGTTCAATATCGGCTCAAAAGATCATGCATGTTCGAGGGCCAGTGTCCTTGTTGTCAGGTCACAGACCTCAGCGGGGCCGTAGTACTGGATAGCTCCGGGATAGGCGAAGCATGTCTCGGCCGACCACTTCTCGGCGTTTGCTTTCAAGTA
>ODAI014377639.1_pt1 | contig 10010 bp, 9 predicted proteins | sample 1539321 | NCBI WGS metagenome assembly ODAI01 (sample SAMN02144231, study PRJEB22623) | gut metagenome | biome: sheep rumen | host: Ovis aries | place: New Zealand | reverse complement strand
TTTACCACACGTCAGGAAGCGCCTGTTTTCTATGACATGAATGCATCTATTTATGCATATTCACCAAAAGCCCTACGTGAAAAAGAACATTCTACTTTCTTCAACTCAGGCTGCGATGCCATCGTTATGATGGATACGGGTATACTCGACATTGATTCTGAGGAAGACTATGAGTTGATGCAGATTATTGCAAAATATCTCTTTGAAAACAGAGAAGTCTTTAAGGAAACGTACCAAAAAGCTATAGCATGGAAATGAAGAATCATATCATATCTCAGGACATAACTTTGTTGGATGCACTTATGTGTATCAATACTCTCGCACCAGCCCCGTTAATTCTTTTTGTCGTTGATGATGAACAACGCATGGTAGGAACTCTAACCGACGGGGACTCACGTAGGGCATTGATTGCGGGTGCATCTGTAAACGACAAAGCAGAAGTTGTGATGCACCGCAATTTCAATTATATGCGGATGGAAGATAGCACAAACGTTCTTGAGATTCGTCGTCAAAAGGATTTACACATGAAACTTGTACCCATTCTGGATGACGAAAATCATATTGTTGACATTATCAATCTTGATAAGTTTAAGACACGTCTTCCTGTTGATGCGGTATTAATGGCTGGTGGAAAAGGTGAACGCCTGCGTCCACTTACCGAGAAAACCCCCAAGCCCCTACTCCCTGTAGGCGACAAAGCCATCATCGACCACAATGTTGACAGGTTAATATCTTATGGCATACAGCATATCAATGTAACAGTGAATTATTTGAAAGAGCAGATAGAGGAACATTATCAAGAACCGAGAGATGGGATAAAGATTCATACGGTGCGAGAACCCAAATATTTAGGAACAATAGGTAGTGTCAAGTTTGTTACCTCGTTTTATAACGACACTATTTTGGTAATGAATAGTGACCTTTTTACCAATATTGACTACGAAGATTTCTTTCTGCACTTCCAAAAACATGAAGCAGAGATGTCTGTTGCGGCAGTACCATATAATGTTAGCATCCCTTACGGCATCCTCGACCTCGAAGGGCGCAATATACATGGTCTACTTGAGAAACCAAAGTATAATTATTATGCTAATGCTGGTATATATCTCATCAAACGTAGAGCCTTAGAAGAGATTCCCGATGGTGAATTTTTCAATGCCACGGACCTCATTGAGCAACTGATTTCTGAAAATAAGAAAGTTATCCGCTACCCACTCAACGGTACATGGATAGATATCGGTAATCCGCAAGAATACCAGAAGGCAAAAGATTTGGTAAAGCATTTGTAGATATTTGTTAGTCTTTTAGATTTATCATGAATCATTTGCTAAGCAAATAGACAGTAAAACTACAAAATCTATAAAGTTCTAAAAAATGTTTGTTTTGTCGTGGATGAAAATTATATAAGCCTTTAATAATGGAAGAACAGGGATTAAAGAAAAAAACAATTAAAGGAGTTGCGTGGTCTGCAATTGATAATGTATCAAGTCATGCAGTCACTTTTATTGTTGGTATAATCTTAGCTCGTCTCCTTTCACCTGAGGATTATGGCTTAATAGGAATTATTGGTATTTTTACTGCAATATGTAACTGCTTTATTAATGCAGGACTGGCGAGTGCTTTAATTAGGAAAAAAGATGCAACGGAAGATGATTTTAACACGGTGTTTATTTGCAATCTTGTTGTTAGTATATTCTTATATTTTGTTCTTTTCCTATGTGCACCATACATTGCTGATTTTTTTGAACGTCAAGAATTAACATCTCTCATCCGAGTATCGTCATTAGGATTGATTATTGGTGCATTAGCAATGGTACAACGTACCATCTTAACCAAGAGAATTGATTTTAAGACGCAAACAAAGATAACAATCATTTCAGTAATAGCACAAGGAGTGGTTGGTGTTTCCACGGCATTTATGGGGTGGGGAGTATGGGCTCTTGTTGCACAAGGCTTAACAGCTGGAGTGGTAAGTACTGTTCTTCTATGGTATAATAATAAGTGGTTCCCTAAATGGAGTTTTTCTATCACGAGTTTCAGAGAACTGTTTGGGTTTAGCAGTAAGATGTTAGCGAGCAATCTTATTGATACGATATGGAAAGAAATATATCAGGTGGTTATCGGAAAACTATATAGTCCTGCGGCACTTGGACAAATTTCTCGTGCATCGGGATTTTCTTCTCTGTTCTCAAGAAATATTACAGGAATTGTTCAAAGGGTCAGTTTTCCTGTTCTCAGTGAAATGCAAAATGACCCCAATAGACTCAAGTCTGGATATCAGAAGATAATTCGTTCTACAATGATAGTGACATTCCCATGTATGCTTTTATTGGCAAGTGTTTCAAAACCTATGATTATCACGCTAATTGGGGAAAAATGGTTGCAGGCTGCAGAGTTCTTACGAATCATTTGTTTTAGTAGCATGCTTTATCCTTTGCATGCCATAAATTTGAATATGCTACAGGTACAAGGGCGTAGTGACTTGTTTTTACGATTGGAAATAATAAAAAAAGCGATTGCGGTGGGACCAATCTTAATCGGTATATTTGTAAGTATTTACTGGATGCTTATTGCTGGGATTGGTACTGGTATTATTGCTTATTATCTTAATTCATATTATTCAGGAACAATGATTAATTATGGAATGAAAGAACAAATAAAGGATATTGCCCCTAGTTTTATCATTGGCTTGATTTCTGCAATAGTGGCTTTTGTTCCAGAACTTGTGTTTGAATCTATGAATTGGGATGTGTCATGGTCTCAAGCGGCAATCTTTATTCTTGTGTTACAGTTAGGTTTGGGGCTTGGGTCCAATATCTTTTTGTGCGAGAAAATGAAGTTGCCCGAGTATATAGAACTAAAGAAAACACTCCTTTCTAAGTTAAAAAGAAATGCGTGAAGGTTTTTGCCCTTTCTAAAAAAATAAATGATATAAGATGATAACGGTTTTACATGTTTCACGTGATGAGAAATTCTTTGACTGGGCTTTTAATGCATTGAAGAATTATACTTCATACTCAAATAAAGCCTTGATTATAACAGACAGGGAAGACTATGTTTTAAAGTATGTAAAAGAAAGTGAAGGCGTTGAATTTGCATGGAATAAAGAGTTGATAAAGGAATGTTTTCAAACGGGTAATTATGATATCGTTTATTTCCACTCATTGCCATTCTCCTTATATGACGAGATAAAATATATTCCTAAAAATAAAATTCTTATATGGTGGGGGTGGGGATATGATCTATACATAGATGAAGGAGGATTACCACCGCTTATAAAAAAGAAATTGATAAAACCTCTGACTTGGAACTATTTACTTTCATCTCGATTGAATGTAAAATTTCTAATGCGCTATTTTGTATGGTTGTTAAAGAGACCAACTTCGATAAAAAAAAGGAATGAGGTGTTAAAGCGAATTGACTATTTTCAACCAATAGTCAAAATGGAATATGAACTGATGAAAAAGAACAGGTATTTCCGAGCAAAAGAGTTTTATTCCAAAACGATAAATGGTTTATTTGGCCCAACAGATCCTAAAGATAAAAATGGTAATATTTTATTGGGAAATTCTGCTACTTCATGGAATAATCATCTTGATGTTTTAAAAGTTGTTTTAGCAGCAAAACAGAAAGAACAAAAAATCATAATACCTCTAAATTATGGTAATATGAAGTATAAGAAATGGCTTTTACCTAAAATCAAGAGTTCAGATGTTATTATTTTAAATGATTTTATGCCTCCCAAAGAATATTTTGATATTGTAAATAGTTGTTCATATGCTGTTTTTGGTATGATTCGACAACAGGCGATGGGGAATATAAATTATGCATTAAGTAAGGGTATAAAAGTGTTCTTATATGAAAATAGTGTTATTTATCAGAACCATAAAGAATTAGGATACGCCGTGTATGCGATAGATGAAATCAATAAGGATAGTTTCTCAAGTTCGCTAACCCCTCAGGAAATTGAACAAAATATAATAGCCTCAAAACGCGAATATGAGAGAAGAATTGATATATATAACAAATGCATAGAAGATTTTGAAACGATATTAAATAAACAATAGCATTTAATAGATTTCTCGAAAAATGATAAAAAAAATGATAGGTAGTATTAAATCTCCCCTTTTCCAAAAGATTATTCGTCGTGAGCCTGTCATTATAAAAGATGTAGAAAGTAATCTGCTTCAAAATAAAACGGCAATAGTGACAGGTGGCAATAGTGGCATCGGTTACGCCATAGCTAAAAAGTTTATTGAATCTGGTGCAAAAGTAGTCATTTTGGCACGTAATCCCGAAAAGACAAAGAAAGCAGCAGAAGATTTGCAATGCGAATATATTATTGCCGATATGACGGACACAGAGAAACTTATTGATACGGTGCAACAGTATATTCAAGATAAACATATTGATATTCTCGTGAATAGTGCTGGCGTGTTGGATAAGGAGCCGATGTTGGCAAAAACTCCACAAGGATATGATACGGTGATGAACACCAATCTGAAGGCAGCCTACTTTATGTGTCAGACCATTGCCAACCACATGCTCGCTAAAGGTATTAAAGGACATATTCTGAATATCAGCTCTTCATCCAGTAAACGCCCTGGATGGGGCCCTTACCAATTGTCTAAGCATGGGCTCAATGCAATGACTGAAGGATTTGCCATGCGTCTGGCGCCAAATGGCATCACTGTCAATGGCATAGCACCAGGAATCACGGCAACTCCTATGCAAGATGGCAATTTGTTGAAAGGAAGTTTGACATACGATAATCCAATGCGTCGTGCACAAGCACCAGAAGAGATAGCTAACCTTGCTGTATTTATGGTAAGTGATTTGGGCAACAGTATTATTGGTGATACGGTTCTAATGACAGGAGGGTCTGGTAATTTAAGTATTAGCGGATAATGAGCATTTTAAAAATAGGAGTTTTAGGATGCGCTAATGTTGCATGTAACCATGTGATTCCTGCTATTTTATCTCTGAAGGATAAATATGAATTGGTCGGTGTTGCAAGCAGGTCGAAGGAAAAGGCTGACTATTTTGCAAAATCTTTTGGTTGTAAAAGTTATTATGGTTATAACAGCATATTGGAAGATAGGGGTATAGATGCCTTGTATATACCTTTACCAACAGGTCTGCATAAAGAATGGATAGGTAAATCAATTCAGGCAGGTAAACATGTATATGCGGAGAAATCTATTGCGTTTTCTGTTGAAGATGTTGAGAATATGATAAATAGTGCTAAGAGCAATAGATTGGCATTAATGGAGGGTTATATGTTCCAATACCATGATCAACATCAAATTGTAAAAAAAATGCTGAGTAATGGAGAAATTGGCGCTATAAGACATGTTAAGGCATCATTTGGTTTTCCGCCTCTAGATAAAGATAATTTTAGGTATAAAGCCCAAATCGGTGGTGGTGCTCTATACGATGTGGGAGGATATGTTTGGCGAGCTCTTAATTTCTTATTTGGAAATATATTTGATGTGAAAGCTTCAAACATTTATGTGAATGATGAAGGAACGTCTATATATGGAAGTGCTTTTGCTGTATCAACGAATGGTATAAGCGGTGAGATATCGTATGGATTTGATAACTATTACCAGTGCAACTATGAAATATGGGGGAGTACTGGTAGGATTTTCTGCCCCAAGGCTTTTACTCCCAAAGAGCATGAAATAACAAAGATATTATTGGAAAAGCAGAATGAGAAAAATGTCATAGAATGTCTTCCGTGTAATCATTTCAAGAAATCAATGGAAGAATTTCATCGTATATGTGAGGATGAAAATTCTCGCTTTTGCCATTTTTCTGATATCTTACATCAAATTGAGGGATTGCAGAAAATGAAAATGTTGAATAAAGAGTAGTTTGTAATGAATCAGAATTATACAGAAGTAAGGAATGCGCAGATAGTCTTGTATCTTTTAAAAGCAAGAGGAATACGAAAAGTTGTTGCTTCGCCTGGTACTCAAAATATGGCGATAGTAGTGAGTATGCAGCACGACCCTTATTTTGAGATGTATTCAGCAGTTGATGAACGTTCTGCTGCATATATGGCGTGTGGCTTGGCGGCTGAATCTGGTGAGCCGGTTGTGTTGAGTTGTACTGGTGCCACTGCATCAAGAAATTATCTATCTGGACTGACGGAGGCGTATTACCGTCATCTGCCAGTTGTTGCTATAACATCCTCTGCGCCATTGGCAATGATTGGGCATAATATCGCTCAGACGATTGATCGTTCACAAATTCAAAAAGATGTGGCAAAGATAAGTGTCGTTGCGCGAACTGTCCGGACACCACAAGATGAATGGGATTGTACGGTTCAGGTTAATAAGGCTTTATTGGAACTATATCATCATGGCATTGGACCTGTACATATTAATATAGAGAAGACAGATGGCGATTTTCATGTGGAGGAATTACCCAAAGCCAGAGTGATAGACCGAATTTGTTATGGTGATACCTTCCCAACGCTACCTAATGGTAAGATATCTATTTTTGTCGGTGCTCATCCTGTGTGGTCAGATGCCCTGACCAAGGCTGTGGATACTTTTTGTAGAAAATTTAATGCTGCTGTCTTTTGTGATCAGACAAGTAATTATCACGGAGAATTTGCTATTCGTGGTTCAATCATTGCATCCCAAGATTGGTATCTGTCACCGATATTCGCCACTTCTTTGTTAATCCATATAGGTGATGTGTCTGGAGATTATTACCTTACAGGAAAAGTAGGCAAGGCGAAAGAGGTGTGGCGTGTGTGCGAAGACGGAGAAATTAAAGATACTTTTAAAAAGTTGACTAATGTGTTTGAGATGAGCGAGTTGTCGTTCTTCGAACATTATAATAGTCTTACGGAAGAAAAGAATACAGATTTTACGGGAACTTATCTCCAAGAATGTAAGGATGAATTAAGCAAGATTAAAAATAAAATTCCAGAACTTCCTTTTAGTAACATTTGGATAGCTGGCGAATTGTCGTGCCATCTGCCTCAGAATAGTATTCTCCACTTCGGTATTCTTAATTCTCTGCGTGCCTGGAACTTCGCTGAGATTGATGCCTCTATTTCTACTTTTTGCAATGTTGGCGGGTTTGGTATTGATGGAGGAATGTCTGCATTAGTCGGATCTTCATTAGCGCATCCCGATAAACTGCATTTCGGTTTCTTTGGCGACTTGGCGTTCTTCTATGACATGAATGTGCTTGGCAACCGTCATGTAGGAAAAAATCTCAGGATACTTATGGTGAACAATGCTAAAGGAACGGAGTTCAGATTATACTCACATCCTGCTTCTCTGCTGGGAGAAGATGCTGATGAATATATCTCGGCAGCACGACACTTCGGTAATAAATCTCCGCATTTAGTAAGACATTATGCTGAAGATTTGGGCTTTGAATATCTTACAGCATCCAATAAAGAAGAGTTCACAGCAGCAATGTCTGTCTTTGTGGATCCAATGATTAAAGAGAAGCCTATATTGTTTGAGATTTTTACAGATTCGGTTGATGAGAATAATGCTTTGAGTCTTTTGAATAATATAGAAAAGTCAAAAGAAAACCAGCGTAAGGATAAGATAAAGAAGTTGATAGGTGAAGAAAACGCTCATGCTATTCAACGATTAATTAATAAACTTAAGTCATGAAAGTTGGAATATTGACGGTTAACCGTGCTATCAATGTTGGAGCAGTCTTGCAGGCATATGCTCTGCAAGAAATGTTGAGGCAAATAGGTCATGAAGCATGGGTAATCAATTATAAACAGCCAGAGGTGGAACGGTCAAACAGACCTGTACGTACATTCGCAAAAATGATACGGTTGTTGGTGCATGGTCATTTTAGAAGTGTGTATAATTACCCTGAAGCTATTAGAAATCAAAAGGTAAAAAATAGTCATTTTGATGATTTTCTATCTAACTATTTGCATTGTACCAACTTGTGTGAAGGAGATGATATTCCTGTTGATTTTGATGCTTACGTCATAGGAAGTGATCAAGTATGGAACCGAAATATTTTCCATAGACAGGACCCTGTTTTTTGGGGACATTTTAATAAAAAAGCTAGTGCTAAATTGATATCGTATGCTGTCTGCTGATCTATACACAGTCTTAAAGAAACGGATAAGAAGTTCATAGAAGACTCTTTAAAACATTTCTCTTTGATATCGGTTAGAGAAACACCAGTTGCAGAGTTTATGAATGAAGAATATAATCTTCCGCATGAAGTAACATCAAATATAGATCCGACCTTGGCGGCTCCTTCTTCTATTTGGGATGATTTCGAAAGCGAAAAGGTGCCTAATGAACCATATATTTTTGTCTATGCCGCAAGAACCTTCTTCAAAAATCCCCATTTGGTGCGCAAACAAGCAGAAGCTTTAGGAAAGAAAATGAACTGTAAGGTGGTGTATATGAGTTATCTTAACCACGGTCCAGTAGATTATGTGGCATTGATAAAACATGCAAAAGCGGTTGTGACTTCTTCGTTTCATGGCGTCGCATTCTCGGTGATTTTTAATCGTCCGTTATTTGCTTTGTTGTATGGTGACGAGCAGGACTATAGATACAAAAACCTACTTACTTCATTAGCAGCATCAGACAGATTGTTTAATATAGAGGAGGATATCGTGGTTAAACCTCAGGACTATACGGAAGTGAATGCTAATCTAGAGAGATATAAGGAGAAAGCAGCACAATTTATAAAGCGTATTTAAAATGATAAATATATTAGTGACTCCAAGCGACAATTACACGATGCCATGTGGTGTAATGTTTTATTCTGCTTGTGTTAATAACCCACAGGGTTCGCTGCATTTCTTTGTAGTTACTGATGGCGAATTCACGGAAGAAAGTAAAAATAAGTTGCGTCAGACAGTTGAACCGTTTGATAATAAAATAGACTTTTGTATCGTTGATGAGGACGTGATATCCCAAGCTGCAAATGTGGCTTGTGTTTATTATCCACGATATGTATTTTATAGATTGTTAGCTTTTAAGTTTTTACCATCAGATATAGATAGGATTCTTTATTTAGATTGCGATATCATTATTCGTAAACCTCTTCAGGAACTTTGGAATATAGATGTTTCTTCATATGGAATAGCAGGTGTGCCAGATGTGTTTGAAGGAAATATCGCACATTATAATCGTCTCGAATATCCATCACAAGAAGGTTATTTCAATGCTGGAGTGATTTTGATGAATTTACAATATTGGCGTTCTAATGATATTGAAAGACAGGTGATCGCAATTTTAAATGAGCAACATGACAAACTGAAATTTCATGATCAAGATGTTCTAAATCTCGTATTTCATGATTCCAAATTACGTCTTCCTATTAAATTCAATGTTCAATCGGGTTTTTATTATAAAAAACAATTTTATGGTTTTGAATATAACAAATATAAGGCAGAACTTGAAGAGGGTAGGGTTGCTCCTGTAATACTTCATTTATGTGGTTCTCAGCCATGGAGTAAAGGTTGTACTCATCCTTTGAAAGATGAATTCTTTAAATATCAGAAAGAAACGCTATGGCATAATGAACCTTTATGGAAGAATCGTCGTAGATTAGGTAAACGTATAATTGATAAATTTAGAAAGCCTTTACGCCGCTTTGGTGTTTCTTCCATAGAAGATCCATATGATAGGACTATAAAACTTTTACAGTAAGACGAAAGACTTCTTCATGAACATTCCTATATGAAAAATATCGTTTATGTCGACTTTTTCTCAAGTTTATGGTGGACAATTCCAGACAATCATATATATAATGGAAGGTAGCTTGTTGATAGCATGTATGGCGGTGGTCGTTGACCAGCCACGAATATGGTTGTTTCGTATATTTGAACCTGTATTCAAAAGAGTAATAAGGGGGTTAAATTCATATGTCTAATGAGTAGAAAATAATAATGTTATGTCTTTTAATACTAAAAAATAACACAATTTAAATGATAGTTTTACACAAAATCATATTACAATGATAGATGCAGTCGCCACTAATATCCAAAG
>ODAI013742817.1_pt1 | contig 10010 bp, 7 predicted proteins | sample 1539321 | NCBI WGS metagenome assembly ODAI01 (sample SAMN02144231, study PRJEB22623) | gut metagenome | biome: sheep rumen | host: Ovis aries | place: New Zealand | reverse complement strand
TCCTCCACCGGAATTGCTTCATCGGGGAAGGGCTGCGGGATGCTGAGGGCCTCCACATCCGCTTTTACGAGACAGCTGCGGGAAGGTGATACGCAGATGGAAGAGAAGAAAGCTGCCGCAAAATACGCGCATCTGATCCTTTCAGATCTTCGGTACGAGCCGCCCATGTCCCTGGATTTCCGGGAAATCTACCGGCGCTTTGCCAAACGGGTCCTCTGGATCGACGGTGATCTGGTACCCGGCGCCTTTCAGATGAATGTCTCCTGGTACTGCAAGGTCCCGGAGCAGGACCCCATTTTTGCCGTCCACCGGCACGCCGCCGCGGAGATCATCGGCTTTTTCGGCTCCGATCCGGAAGAACCTTATGAACTGAACGGTGAGATCCGGGTGGAACTGGACGGGGAGGAACATACCATCACCCGCTCCAGCCTGATCTTTCTGCCGCCGGAGCTGCCACACGCCATCCGCATCCTGCGGGTGGACCGGCCCATCTTCCACTTCTCCGTGGTGACGGAGGCACGCTACAACGGCAGCGCCTACCGCTGAATAAAAAAAAGAAAAAGACAGGTCCTGTCCCCACAAGGGGACAGGACCTGTCTCAGACTGTAGGCAAACCTTCGTCTGTGCGGCAAAGCCAGGACACGCATTTTATAATTCCAGCCGGAGCTGGTCGTCCCGCCAGCTCTCCTGCTTTGCCTCATGGATCCGATCCCCCGGCAGGGGACCGCCCAGCAGGAAGGGAGAGTCCGGGTCGTGGCAGCGGAGATTGCGGCGCACCAGCTCCGCAGAGCTGTTGGCATAGCAGTAGCGGCAGAGATGGCCGCAGCTGTCGTAGGCGCCGATATCCGTCCCCAGCAGGCAGGCGCACTGGCCGCCCCGCTGGTTTTTCCTCCTCGGTACCGAAAGACGCGTGCCCAGGGCCTTTTCGTAGATCTCCACCGTCATGCAGCCCTCGCAGTTGACCCCGTAGGGGGCAAGCTCCGTCCCCTCGGCGCAGGCGCGGATGGTCATGCCATAGCTCCGCCCGATCTGGGCAAAGGCTTTGCCCAAAGTGATGCGCTCCTCCCGCCGCAGCTCCCGGGCCTCGGGGAAGTTTCGCTTCACCTTCTCATACAGGTCGAGAAAGGAGATGACGCAGCTTTCCGTATAGCCGGAGAGGGTCTTTGCCATGTGTTCAAAGTCCCGGATGTGCCGCTCCACCGGGTACTGTTCGTTTATCAGGATGGGATCGTAGCGCCAGCCCATGGAATCCGGCCCCACCGCGTCCAACAGACGCTTGAAATCCTCCATCACCTGCTCCTTGTCCGGCACATGGGGCTCGATATCCCGTCCGTAGGGGGTGATGGTCACGAACCAGTATTGGCCGTAGTCCCGCAGCGCGTCCAGATGGGGCAGCATGGGGGCCGGGTTTTTGCTGCAAAAGCCCATCAGGTCCACCACCGACGGGTCCAGCCGGTAGCGGGTCACGGACTGGGGATCATAGGGGTTTCGCACCAGCACGAAGCCCTCCCGCAGGCGCTTGAGAAACCAGCGGGAGTAAAAGGCGGGGATATCCGTGCGCATCCCGGTTTGAAGGATCATGGAGATTCACCTGCTTTCAGGGGTTCTGCTGCCTTCAGTATACAGGAAATGAGGCACTTTGGCAAACCTTCGATGATTGCATTTGCCATCCCCCTGTGCTACACTGAGAGCCGTCGGTCCGACGCCCGCTTCCCGCGGGCAACGGATAATCTGACGAAGATCGGCGGGCCCCTATGGAAAAGACCTTTCTGTATATAGGCTTTCAAATCGTCCTCTACCTGATGTGGATGATCTGCTTTTCAATCCTGTTTCCGTCCCGCTTTCGCCTGCGGCTCTCGCTTCCGCTGATGGTGCTGGCCTTTCTGACCTTTGCCTTTGTGACCGAGGCTCTGCCTGAGCAGAGCATGACCCGCGCCTTTCTCGGCGCCCTGCTCGTCATCGGCATCCCCCAGCTGCTCTTTGGGGGAAAGTGGTACAAAAAGCTCATCTTCACGGTGGCCGTGCTGCTGGTGATGGCGCTGTCGGAGATCCTGGCTTTTGTGTTTCTGCCGCCGGAGCTGAGCGCCCAGACCGTGATGAGCGCCCCCTTTTCCACGCTGCTTGCGGTATATCTGATCGACTTTTTCGGCAACTTTGTGCTGCTGGGGATCCTGACGCTCCTGGTCCGGGGCTTTCAGCAGCGCTATGCCGGCCTGGTAAGGACCTGGCAGTGGCTTTTGCTGCTGCTCTTTCCCATCAGCCAGTATGTGCTGCTGTCGGGCTGGTTCTCCCCGGAAATTGTCAGCGCCAACTTCCGCAACAGCGGGTATCTGGCCCTCTGCATCCTGCTGTGCGTGGCGGCGGACCTTGCGTTGGTCGTGCTCCTGCGGCATACGGCCAGAATGGCGGAGCTGCGCACCCGGACGGAGCTTCTGGAAAAGCAGATCGATTCCCAGCAGGGCTATTATCAGGATCTGACGCAGACTTATGAGGACCTGCGCCGCATGCGCCATGACATTGCAAACCATCTTTTCACCGTCAAGATCCTGTTGGAGCAGGGCCGTGCGGAAGAGGCGGGAGCCTATGCCGAGGAGCTGCGCCGCGCCCGGGACGCGGAGCCCCGGATCGCCAACTGCGCCAATCCCGTGGTGGACAGCTTTCTCAGCCGTCGGCGGGAAGAACTGGCAGGGGAGGGGATCGGGCTGGAGCTCTCTCTTTCGGTCCCGGCGGAGCTGGGGATCGCCAACAGCGATGTGATCTGCGCCCTGGGCAATCTCCTGGATAACGCGGCCGAGGCCTGCCGCCGGACGGAGGAGAAGACGATCCTGCTTTCTGCCCGCTATGCCGCGCCGTACCTGAGGATCGAAACCAGCAACCCCTGTCCCGGCCATCCGGAGAAGAAGCCCCGGCGCATCCCGGAACTGGAGCGGGGACTTGGCTTTGCCGTGCTGCGCCATCTGGCGGAGCGCTATGACGGCGCCTTCTCCCATAGCACGGAGGAGGGCGTGTTTCATGCCAGCCTCACCCTGCGCTCCGAGACCTGATGTAAAAGGAAAAAGACTCGTTCGCCGCATAGGAAAGCCCCCGGAGAAACCGAAGCGTTTCTCCGGGGGCTTTCCTATGCTCAGATCCGGTTCAGGTCGAAAAAGCGGGCGCGGGCGGCGTCACGGAAGGTCCGGCTGATGGGGATGCGCTGCTGGTTGTCCAGCACGAACTCGTTGTGGTCGATGGAGCGCACATGCATCCCGTTGACCCAGTAGCCCTGGTGGCAGCGGATCATCCACGGCGCTGCCGTTGAGGGGATCAGCTCCGCGGGACTCTGGTTCACCAGGTGCTCCTCCGTCAGGCAGACCAGGCGGGTCTTGCGGCCCACCCGGTCGATATACAGCAGGCTCTGCAGCGGCACCAGGACGGTTTTCCCCTGGCTGCGGAGCGTGAAATGCTCCGCCTGCCCCTGGGGCGCGGCCGCGGCGAGGGCGCGCTCGATGGCCGGAATCAGAAAGTCCTCGGCCCGCTCCTTGGGGATGAACCAGACGTGGCGGGTGGTATAGACCTCCGGCGCGTACTCGGGATAGGCGGTGAGAAAGATCACACGGCAGGCGGGCGCAAGACGGTTCAGCTCCCCTGCCAGAGAGATGCCGTCCCCCTCCTCCATACGGATGTCCAGCACGGCCACGTCCGGTACATAGTCGCCCAGACGCAGGCTTTTCAGCAGAGCGGGACCGCCGGAAAACGCGTTGATCTCCACCTTGGCGGGAGGATAGGCGCGCTCGATCAGCGAGGCGGCATATTGCAGGTGAAGTGCATTGTCATCGCACAGAGCGATCTGGATCATGAAACAGTACCCCCTTCGCCCGGGATCGGCATGGATGTGTGCGGATTCGACATGAAAACCTGCGAGTTTGACATGCCTGCGCGCCATGCTGACCCCGACGGAAGTATAATGAAGAGACAAAGTGCGCTCCACCGCAGAACTTCAGCGGCGGGGAGGGCGGGCAAGCTCCGTTTTTCTTTGACACGGCAAAAAGCTATCACATTTTTCGCGCTTTTGCAACAGCGCGGATCCCAATCAGATAAGGAGGATCGCAACATGGCAAGATGTCCGAGACTGGAAGTAAAGGATACCGGGATCCTGGCATGGGATTGGTACTGCGGCCTGACCCGCAAAAAGCTTGGAGACGAAAATCACAAGGATCTTGTCAGAGCCCTTTGCGACTGCAGCGGGGAGTGCCGCTATGAGCAGTGCGAGGTCTGGCGGAAGCATACCCGCTGGTAAGCGCGGGGAAGACGCAAGGGAAACAGGAGGAACTGCAGATGGATGAAAAACGCATGCAGGAGATCTATGAGCAGGCGCTCAGCCTGGTGGAAGAGAGCGAAGCCCCGGAAGACCACCGCAAAGCGGTGGAGCTCCTGCGCCCTCTGGCCGAGGCGAACTATCCCGATGCGCTGGAATTGCTGGGCTTCTGCCTCTTTCGGGGCATCGGCACGGAAGTGAACACGGCGCAGGCGGGGGAACTGTTTCATAAGGCTGCCGACCTTGGAAACACGCTTGCCTTTGCGGATCTGGGCAATTGGTATCGGGAACAGGGCGATATGCAGAAAGCGGCGGATTATTATGCCCGGGGTGCCGAGGCGGGCGACCCCGAGGCGCAGAAAGATTTGGGCGAGGCCTACTTTCTGGGTGAAGGCGTGGAGGAAGATGAGCAGAAGGCAGTGCTCTGGTTCCGCAAGGCCGCCGCTCGTGAAGAGGCTTCCGCCCAGTATCACCTCTACCATTGCTGCTTCAATGGCTGGGGGACGGAGAAAAACGAAAGAGAGGCCCTTGACTGGCTGAAAAAAGCGGCGGAAAACGAATTACCTGACGCGCTGAGAGATCTGGGCGAGCGCTGCCTGAATGGCGTCGGCGTCCCGCAGGACCGTCAGAAGGGCCTGGAGCTTCTGGAAAAGGCGATCGCGGCCGGAGACGTGGAGACCATGATGGACCTGGGCTCCCGATACCTTGAAGCGGACGGCGTTGAACTGGATGAGGAAAAGGGTTTTACGCTGACCCGGAAGGCTGCCCAGGAAGGGAACGCGGTAGCCCAATATCATTTGTACCTCTGCTATCACTTGGGCCTTGGCTGCGCCAAGGATGAGCACATGGCCATCTACTGGCTGGAAAAGGCGGCAGAGAAAGGGGTAGCAGAGGCGCAGTTTATCCTGTCGAGACGGTGCAGGACGGAAAACGACCTGGTGAAGACGGACGAAGAGAAAGCCAGACGGATGGAAGCCGAGGCAGAGAAGACCGAGGATCTGGACGCGATGCGAAACATTGCGAATCTCTGCTGGGACGGTGATTATCCGTGGATCAAAAAAGACCCGGAAGAGGCTGTGAAATGGCTCCGGAGACTCTGCCGGAAGAGCGACCAGGGGGAGGATCACTTCCGGCTGTACGAGCTTCTGCGGGATGAGGACAGCCCCTGCTACGACCCCGATGGGGCCTTTCAGGCGGTGCAGCGCGCCGCAGAGCTGGGCTGCGCCCCGGCGCTGCCGGGTCTTGCAAACTGCTATTCCTGCGGCATCGGCACAAACCGGGATCCCGGGAAGGCCAGACAGATCCTGGAGGAAGCCGGGATCGATCCGGAAGAGGGGCCGGACTCCGGGCAGAACCGGGAGGAGACGGAAGAAGAAATCATCCGGCGCCTGGCGGAGCGGGCCGAAAGCAGCGGCCGCGGGGAGGACTACTTCCGCTACATGGCGAAGATCGCCGTCTGGCATAGTCCGTATTATGACGCGGAAAACACCTTCCTTGCGGCAAGTCGGGCCGTGGAACTGGGGGAGGAGAGAGCGCTGCCCTTCCTGGCGGAGTGCTACGGCCAAGGCCTCGGCACCAAGAAAGATCTGCGCAAGGCAAGGAAGCTGCTGGCCCAGGCCCGCGGCAGTGCGGCGGATTCGCACTTTACCCAAACCACGGAAAACCTGATCGAGGAGTATGCGAAGCTTTCCGTCAACGAGAAGAAGGCTTTGTTCCGCCAAATCAGTTCCGAGGATCGAAATTCCCTTGAGGCCGGCTTTCTGCTGCTTGTTCTGGCCTGGAACGGGGACGGACAGGCGAGGAAGGAATTGATCAAGGCCTATGAAAACGGCCTCTACGGTCTGCCCAGGAGCCAAAAGCAGGCGGCATACTGGCGCGGGAAGAAAACCGGCGGCGGAAAAGGCTTCCTGATCGCCGGCGCGATCCTGATCCTCCTTCTGGCGCTGATCCCGGTGATCAACTCCTGCGGCGAAAGGCCTGTATCTCCCCCGCCTGCTCCGATGAGCGATCCCACGGAGGTCCCGACCTGGGAACCCTTGGAGGTCCCGTCCGTACAGCCGACGGAGAACGCCGCGGAGGAAGCCGGCCTGCAGGAAGACGCCGCGCCGCCCGCGGCAGAGACCGTGATCGCTGCGGACAATGGCGGCATGTGGCTGGCGGATCTTCCCTGGTTTACTTATGAAACGGTGGACAATTATGCCGCCAACAGCTTCCATGAGGTGAACACCACCTATTATGATCCCAGAGACAACCTGGGGCAGGAGCATCAGCGCGTGCTGATGACCGGCGGCTCTTATCAGTACAGCCAAAGCTACCTGCTGGACGGCGCCTATGCGGGCATCAGCGGCAGCTTCTATCTCCGCTATGACGAGCGGGACTGCAAGGCGAAAGCCACGCTGACCCTCTACGGCGACGGAAGACAGCTCTGGTCCTGCACGGATATGAGCACCGGCATTCGCCCGGTGAGCTTTGACGTGGACCTGCGGGGGGTGGACGAGCTGAGTCTGGAGCTGATCTGCGACCAGTATCAGGCCAGCTCCTTCGCCCTGGGTGACGCCTGGCTCTATACCGAGCCGGTACAGGCCGCCCAGACTACCGAAACGCCCGCCCAGACCTTGGCTCCAACGGCGGCACCGACACCTGTTCAGACGGCGGCCCCGGCCTCCGGGCGCGGCTATGCCGTGGGCAGCGTGATCACCATGGGGAGCTTTGAGCAGGACGGGGAGAGCCTCAACGGTAAAGAGCCCATGGAGTGGCTGGTCCTGGCAGTGGAAGGCGACCGGGCTCTGCTCATCAGCAGATACGCCCTGACCACCAGAGCCTTCGACGGCTCCACCTGGGAGCAGAGCGGCCTTCGCAGCTGGCTGAACGAGGACTTCCTGAAATGGTCCTTCACCGATGAGGAAAAGCAGCGGATCCTGGAAACGGATCTCAGCGCGGACCGGAACCCGAGCTTCAGCACCGACCCCGGCAAGGCCACCCGGGACCGGGTCTTCCTGCTGAGTCTTGCGGAATATGAGAAGTACTTCCCCGGAAACTCCGGCGCCTGCGAGGCCACAACAGACTGCGCCCGCTATGCCTATTGCAGCAAGGAGGGCAGCGGAAGGCTCTGCTACTGGATGCTGCGTACCCCGGGCTGCGACAGCGACTGCATCACGCTGGTGAGCCCCCGCGGCGAGCCCTTTGGCGGCTATGTCAAGCAAGAGAACGACTCTGCGTATTACAACTGGCAGATGCTGATCTCTGTCCAAAACGGCAGTCTGGCTGTGCGACCGGCCATATGGATCAGCCTGGGTTGACAGGGAAAAGACAGAGTGTACCAGGCCCTCCGGTTAAAAGCGGCAAAGCACTTTGCGGCGGGAAAAGCCCCGGCAGCTGCCGCGCGCGGCGCCGCGCCTGAGCCCGGTAAATATGGAAACTACAGCCGCCGGTCAACATGGATTCGCCTGTGAGCGGTTTTCTCAGGCGGCGAAAGGAGAGACGTATGCCAAGAAGCGAGTGGAAAGAGGACTACCTCGGTCCCTATCTGCAGCATTATGACGACCGCGGCAACAAAATCGGTTACAGCAGGGAGAAGGACGACGCCTCCGGCCGGTACTTCCAGCACTATGATGAGCACGGCCGGAAAACCGGCACAAGCCGGGAGGCAAGCGGCTTTTTCGGCGGCGGCTACACCCAGCACTATGACGAGCGAGGGCATAAAACCGGCTACAGCATGCCCAAGAGCGATCTGACCGGGGATCCCTATGCGCGGCACTATGATGAACGGGGCCGGGAAACCGGGTATACCTATGGCAAAGACGATCCCTTTGGCGGGCGATATGCCAAAACCGTCAGCACCGAACGGCCTGCTCGCAAACGCGCAGCCGCCGTCGGCGCGGCGGCAATCTTCCAATTGGGGGATTTTTCGGCATTTATCCTCTGTGTGATCATTGCCACCCTCCTGTACGCCGCCAAAACAGTCGTGGATTTCCTGTGTGACTATCAGGGCATCATCATGATGACCGGGTTTCTGGCGCTGCCGCCGCTGATTTTCCTGTGTGTGTTTGTCCACGGCCTGCGGCTGTATCCCGAGGGGAAGGGACGAGCCTTCCGTGCGGGCCTGATCACGGGCGCCGGCGTCCTTGGCTTTTTCGTCGTGGGCCTGCTGACCTGGAGCATCGGCCTGGGAGATTCGATCTCCGAGAGTATGAATTCAGGCCCCGGCGGTCTGCTGATCCCTTTCATACTCTATTTTCTGGCCATGACGCCCATTTTGATCGCGATCTATCTCTTCTGCGTGCTGATCAGAAACTGCATGGAGCAGAGGGAATATGAGGCCTTTTTCCACCTGGGAGAAGTCTGGCTGACCAGGATCTATAAGCTCTGCTATGTGCTCTATGTCGTGGCCTTCCTGGTCCTGGACGTTTTCTCCATCTCAGAAGGCATGCTCGTCCTGGTGGGGGTCCTGCTGGGGATCCTGCTCTTCTGGCTGGCCAACAAACTGGTCTGGGCCGTTGCCACCCGGATCTTCGCCCATGCGCTCAGCTGAAACGAAAACGCCGCCATCAGGGCTTGCAGGCTGGGGATACGACAGCCGCGGACAAAGTCTTCTCGTGTCAGGCATCGCTGCCCGTGTCCGGGATCCATCTCCGGCCTTCCTGCGAAGCCGTCTTGCGCGAGTCGCTTTTCGTCCGGGCCATTAGAATAAATCCGGGGATCCTTGCTGGATTCCCGGATTTTTCCATGATACATGGGCGATAAAGAGCCGCGCAAACCTGTCGCCGTCCCCATTTGCACGCCCTCTATTCGGCGGAGTCTTCTTTGCGCAAAAACCGTTCCAGCCCTTCCGGATCCAGAATCCGGATCCGGGGCGGAGCATAGCGGATCAGCCCCCTTTCCTCCAGCTTCCGGAGCTCCCGGTGCAGCGAGGGGCGGGATACGTTCAGGATCATGGCCCAGTTGGAGACAGACTCCGGAATGAGGACGCTGTCCCCGCCTGTCTGTCTGACATGCATCAGAAGATAGAAGGCGGCCTTCCGGGCAATGCCGCTGTAGGACAGCAGTTCCAGCCGCTGCTGCAGCCGATAGGCCGTGGAGGCAAGCTCTGTCATCATGCTCTGCAGAATGCAAAGATCCTTCTGCATCAGGCTCAGCAGGCCATCCCGATCCAGCATCAGCACCTTTGACGGCTCCAGAGCCACCATGGCACAGGGATAGCGCTGCTGCCGGGAAAAGACTGCCGCAGGACCGATGAGTTCTCCCGGCCCGCGGACAGAGACGTTGATCTGGCTGCCATCGGGAAAAGGCTTCTGCGCCTGGACCCGGCCCTCCAGCAGGATGCCCACCCGGCTGGCCTCCTCCATCATATGAAAAAGGACATCTCCCTTGTCATAGCGCCGGACACTGTGCGGCACGGAATCCAGAAGCTGCCGGAGTTCCTCCCGGGAAAGCTCCGAAAAGCAGCTGCGTGTTTCAGGTAATGCGGGGACCATGGCGTTTCTCCCTTCTGCGTTTTTCTCTATTATACACAAAATCGACGGCTTTGTGTATCTGCAGATACAGTTTTTCGGGAGGAATTGCGTTATACTGATCCCAGAACAGAAAAGAGGAGGGATCGAAGATGATCCGAAAGATCATTCATATAGACGAGGAAAAGTGTAACGGCTGCGGCCTCTGCGCCAAGGCCTGCCACGAGGGGGCCATCGACATCGTGGACGGAAAGGCCAGACTCACC
>ODAI010319535.1_pt1 | contig 10010 bp, 10 predicted proteins | sample 1539321 | NCBI WGS metagenome assembly ODAI01 (sample SAMN02144231, study PRJEB22623) | gut metagenome | biome: sheep rumen | host: Ovis aries | place: New Zealand | reverse complement strand
TGCAAGGCTCGGGTAAGACGACGTTCAGCGGCAAGCTGGCCAACATGCTGAAGCAGAAGCAGCACAAGAAGCCGCTGCTGGTGGCTTGCGACGTGTATCGTCCGGCTGCTATCCAGCAGTTGCACGTGGTGGGCGAGCAGGTGGGTGTTCCCGTCTATAGCGAGCCTGAGAGCAAGAACGTGATTGAAATTGCCAACCACGCCATCCAGAAGGCGAAGGCCGAGGGACAGGACGTGGTGATTGTGGATACGGCTGGTCGACTGGCTGTGGACGAGGAGATGATGCAGGAGATTGAGAGCCTGAAAAATGCCATCACTCCCGACGAGACGCTGTTCGTGGTGGACTCGATGACGGGTCAAGATGCCGTGAACACGGCGAAAGAGTTCAACGACCGTTTGGACTTCGACGGCGTGGTGCTGACGAAGCTCGACGGCGACACACGTGGTGGTGCTGCACTCTCAATTCGCACCGTTGTCACAAAGCCTATCAAGTTTGTAGGAACGGGCGAGAAGATGGAGGCCATCGACGTGTTCCATCCTGCTCGTATGGCCGACCGCATCTTGGGCATGGGCGACATCGTCAGTCTGGTGGAGCGTGCTCAGGAGCAATTTGACGAGGAAGAGGCGAAACGCCTGCAGAAGAAGATTCAGAAGAACAAGTTCGACTTCGACGATTTCCTCGGTCAGATTCAGCAAATCAAGAAGATGGGCAACATCAAAGACTTGGCTGCCATGATACCGGGTGTGGGCAAGCAGTTGAAGGACATCGACATCGATGACAACGCCTTCAAGAGCATTGAAGCCATCATCCGAAGCATGACGCCCAAGGAGCGCCAGAACCCCGAGATATTGAACCAGAGCCGTCGCATGCGTATTGCCAAGGGCAGCGGTACGACTGTCCAGGAGGTGAACCGCCTGATGAAACAGTTCGACCAGATGCGCAAGATGATGAAAATGGTTACGGGCGGCGGCTTTGGCGGTATGCGCAACATGATGCGCGGTGGTCTGCCGAAAATGAACTAGATGATGGGTGATGGAACGCTTCGCTTACAGGTGTTAGCTATCACCCATCACCTTTTACCAACATCCAAAAAGAATATGCAACTGATTGACGGAAAAGCTACGGCGGCTGCCATCAAGGCGGAGATTGCCGAGGAAGTGAGACAAATAGTGGCCGCGGGTGGCAAACAGCCCCATCTGGCTGCTGTACTCGTGGGGCACGACGGTGGCTCGGAGACCTACGTAAAGAACAAGGTGTTGGCCTGTGAGCAGTGCGGTTTCAAGTCGTCGCTCATCCGCTTTGAGGACGATGTGACCGAGGAGCGGCTCCTGGAGTGTGTGCATGTCTTGAACGACGATCCCGACGTGGACGGCTTCATCGTACAACTGCCGCTGCCCAAGCATATCAACGAGCAACGCATCATCGAGGCCATCGACCATCGCAAGGACGTGGACGGCTTCCACCCGATTAACGTGGGCCGTATGGCCATCGGTCTGCCGTGTTTCATCTCGGCCACACCGCTGGGTATTCTGACGCTGCTGCGCCGTTATGGCATTCAGACAAGCGGAAAGAAATGCGTGATTCTGGGTCGCTCGAACATAGTGGGAAAGCCTATGGCCCAGTTGATGATGCAGAAGCAATATGGCGACGCTACGGTGACGGTGTGTCACAGCCACTCTGCCAACTTGAAAGGCGAATGCCTGGAGGCGGACATCATCATCGCAGCCATCGGACGTCCAGACTTTGTGACAGCCGACATGGTGAAGCCGGGGGCTGTGGTGATTGACGTGGGAACAACTCGTGTGCCTGACGCCTCGCGAAAGAGCGGCTATCGGCTGAACGGCGACGTGAAGTTCGACGAGGTGGCTGACAAGTGCTCGTTCATCACGCCTGTTCCGGGCGGTGTTGGTCCGATGACGATTTGTTCGTTGATGAAGAATACGTTGTCGGCAGGAAAGAAAGAGTATTACAAATGACAGCTGAAGAGTTTTATCGACTCGGAAACGAGTTCCGGAAGAAAGGCGACTGGCAGCAGGCGCTGAACAACTATATGGAGGCTATTGCCCTGGACCCTGAGAGTCCGGCGGTGGAAGCCAAGAAGATGTTGGAGGATATTCTGGACTTTTATCATAAAGACGCTTATAACCCTTAAATACAGAGATAATGGGAAAAATTAAAGGAGCCATCGTGGTGAACACTGACCGCTGCAAAGGATGCCAGCTGTGCATCGTTGCATGTCCGAAGAAGGTCATTGCGTTGGCACAAAAGAAGGTCAATGTGCATGGCTACCCCTATGTGGAGCCCGCACAGCCCGAAGAGTGCATCGGTTGCGCCTCGTGTGCCATCGTGTGCCCCGACGGATGTATTACGGTTTACAAAAAACGAATGGAGGACTAAGCAATGGAGAAAAAGGAAGTTGTATTGATGAAAGGCAATGAAGCCATTGCCCATGCAGCCATTCGTTGCGGATGTGACGGCTATTTCGGCTATCCTATCACCCCGCAGAGTGAAGTGATTGAGACGTTGGCTGAGCTGAAGCCTTGGGAAACCACAGGAATGGTGGTGTTGCAGGCTGAGAGCGAGGTGGCGTCTATCAACATGATTTACGGCGGAGCCGGTGCTGGCAAGCGCGTGATGACATCGAGCTCGTCGCCTGGTGTGGCGCTGATGCAGGAGGGTATTGCCTACATGGCAGGTGCCGAACTGCCTGGCGTGTTTGTAAACGTACAGCGTGGTGGTCCTGGACTGGGAACCATCCAACCGTCGCAGAGCGACTATTTCCAAGCAACACGCGGTGGTGGCAATGGCGACTACTATGTGATTGTGCTGGCTCCGAACTCGGTGCAGGAAATGGCTGATTTTGTTGATTTGGCCTTCGAGTTGGCTTTCAAGTATCGCAACCCTGCCATGATTCTCTCAGACGGAGTGATAGGGCAGATGATGGAAAAGGTGGTGCTGCCGCCGTTCAAGGCTCGTCGCACTGAAGAGGAAATCAAGCGCGAGTGTCCGTGGGCTACGTTTGGAAGGACGAAAGACCGCGAACCCAATGTGATTACTTCGTTGGAACTGAAGCCTGAGGTGATGGAACAGAAAAATCTGCATCTGCAGGCGAAATACCAAGAGATTCGTGATAACGAGGTGCGCTACGAGACACAGCACATGGAAGACGCCGACTATCTGATTGTTGCCTTCGGAAGTGCTGCCCGTATTGCCCAAAAGGCCATCGAGCTGGCCGAGGAGGAAGGATTGAAGGTGGGCTTGTTCCGTCCTATCACGTTGTGGCCGTTCCCCGAGAAAGAGATTGCCGCTGCCGCGAAAGGCAAGCGTGGAGTGCTTGTTGTTGAGATTAACGCCGGACAGATGGTCGAAGACGTGCGTCTCTCTGTGAATGGAGAAGAGCCTGTGGCTCATTTCGGTCGTTTGGGCGGAATTGTTCCCGAGCCCGATGAAATCGTTAAAGCATTGAAGGAGAAATTCTAATGGATAAGAATAATATCATAGCACCAGAGAATCTGGTATATCAGAAGCCGAGCTTGATGAACGATGTGACAATGCACTATTGTCCAGGTTGTTCGCACGGCGTTGTGCATAAACTCGTGGCTGAGGTTATCGAAGAAATGGGCATGGCTGAGAAGACCGTTGGCGTGTCGCCTGTGGGATGCTCCGTGTTTGCCTATCGTTATCTGGACATCGACTGGCAAGAGGCAGCTCATGGACGTGCTCCTGCTGTTGCAACAGCCATCAAGCGTTTGTGGCCCGACCGTCTTGTGTTCACTTATCAAGGTGATGGCGACTTGGCTTGTATTGGCACCGCTGAAACCATCCACGCCTTGAATCGTGGCGAAAATATCACCATGATTTTCATCAATAATGCCATTTATGGAATGACAGGTGGTCAGATGGCTCCGACAACCCTCATTGGTCAGAAGACTTCCACCTGCCCTTATGGACGCGAACCTTCTATTCACGGCTATCCGCTTAACATCACTGACCTTGCCTCTCGCTTGGAGGGCACATGCTACGTGACACGTCAGAGTGTGGAGTCGGTACCTTCTATCCGTAAGGCTAAGGCTGCCATTCGCAAAGCTTTTGAGGCGTCGATGGCAGGGAAAGGCTCTTCACTGGTGGAAATCGTCTCCACGTGTAACAGCGGATGGAAGCTCTCGCCCGTTAAGGCTAACGAGTGGATGAAAGAGCATATGTTTGAGAAATATGTGAAAGGCGACTTGAAAGATTCCACGGATCTTTAATTGGAAAATAGATAATTAAAGAATTGAAGATATGAAAAAAGAGATAATTATCAGTGGTTTCGGAGGACAGGGCGTCCTCTCTATGGGAAAGATTTTGGCCTATTCAGGTCTGATGGAAGACAAGGAAGTGACATGGATGCCTGCATATGGACCCGAGCAGCGAGGTGGTACGGCAAACGTGACTGTCATTGTCAGCGACGATGCCATTTCTTCGCCTATTCTCAGCCAATACGATGTTGCCATCGTTCTCAATCAGCCTTCGCTGGACAAGTTCCTGCCCAAAGTGAAGCCCGGTGGTTTGCTTATCTACGATGGATATGGCATCATCAACACGCCTAAACGTGACGATATCCATATCTATCAGATTGATGCCATGGACAAGGCTGCAGAGATGAAGAACTCGAAGGTCTTCAACATGATTGTTCTTGGCGGCTTGCTGAAGGTGTGTCCTATTGTCAGCACCGACGGTCTGCAGAAGGCTCTCTTCAAGACCCTGCCTGAACGTCACCACCACTTGATTCCCCTGAACATGGAGGCTGTGGAGCAAGGCATGAACATTATTCAACAACGCCAATAGGCATTTACCCCATTTTATTATACTCTATTTTTGTGAAATCAAAGCCCGGGTGCAGGCGATGGCATCCGGGCTTTTTTATAAATGAAAGATGAAAAAGACGGTTCTCTTTTTTCTGGCCTTACTTCTGTCCACGCATATGCAGGCACAAGGGCTGCCAACCGATGGCCCTTTGACAGTGCGCCCTTTGCTGCAGCAACTTGGTGAGCGTCTGTTGGCTGGAAAAACGGGCAGCATCGTTGCCATCAAACCTGCCACGGGCGAGATCATCTGCCTCGTGACCAATTCTCCTGAGGGATTCAACGTGAATCTGGCTATTGCCAAACCATATGCACCAGGTTCTACGTTCAAGACGGCTCAAGCGCTTGTGATGCTGACTGAAGGAAACATCACTCCCGATATGACCATTGCTTGTGTTGATGGGTTCACCGACGGAAATATCCATGTAGGATGCCATAAACATCGTTCGCCTTTGGCGTTAGTCGACGCATTGGCCATCTCGTGTAACACCTGGTTCCTGACCACCTTCGCCAGCATGCTGAATGATAAATTCATGTATGAGACTCCTGCTGAAGCCGTCACGGTGTGGAACAATCACATGCGGAGTATGGGACTCGGTGGTCCTCTCGGTGTGGACATTCCTGGGGAGAAGGGCGGTTTGTTGGCCAACGTGAACTATCTGAACCGTCGTTACCCGAAAGGATGGGATGGCAAAACTGTGATGTGGGCTGGAATGGGGCAGGGCGACATCACGCTCACGCCCTTGCAACTATGCAACCTTGCGGCTGTCATTGCTAACAGAGGCTTCTATTATCCGCCTCATATTCATCAGGCAACCGATTCGCGTCCGCTTCCTCAGCGTTATTTGACTCGGCGAAACACTTCCATATCATCCGACGCCTTCCAATATGTCGTTGAAGGCATGCATCAAGCTGTAGTAAAAGGTACAGCCACATCGGTCAATACAGCCAATTATCCTGTTTGCGGAAAAACGGGGACAGTAGAGAATTCTGGGAAAGACCATTCTGCCTTTATCGCTTTTGCCCCAATGAACAATCCGCAAATTGCCATTGCTGTTTATATTGAGCACGGGGGATGGGGGGCAGACATGGCTGCGCCGATAGCCTCTCTTATTATCGAAGAATATTTGAAAGGGAAGCTATCGGCTCAATCTGAAGCTCGTGCCAAGCGTATCGCACAAAGCAAAATCGGAAAGTGAAATCTTGTTAGCCGGGTAATAATCAAAGTGGATTCCACCCCTGCGCCTTGATGGCAAACTCCTGACCATCGCGGGCAATAAGCATTGCACCGAGTTCGGCTCTTGTGACATGCCCAATGAGGTGGACACCTTCCATCTGCTCGATTTTCTCGTGGTCGCCGATAGGAACGGTGAATAACAATTCGTAGTCTTCACCCCCATTGAGTGCGCAGGTGGTGACATTCATGTTAAATTCTTCAGCCATAACAGCGGTTTGATAGTCGATGGGGATGTTCTTCTCGTAGATGCGACAACCACAATTGCTTTGTTTGCAGATGTGCAGCAGTTCGCTGGAAAGACCGTCGCTGATATCCATCATGGCCGTTGGGCGTATACCAGCTTGTTTGAGTTGTTCAATGATGTCGCCTCGTGCCTCGGGCTGCAGTTGTCTTTGAAGAAGGTATTCCTTGCCAGCAAAGTCGGGTTGGAAGTCGGGTGTTGGTTGTTGGGCACCGGCTGACGGATGCTTCTTCTGATACTCGTTGAGCATCTGGTAATAGACAGCTTTCTCGCGTTCCAACAGTTGCAACCCCATATAGGCAGCACCTAAATCACCGCTGACGCAAATCAGGTCGGTGTCATGCGCACCATTGCGATAGACGATGTCTTCGTTTCTGGCTTCACCGATGCAGGTGATGGAAATGGCAAGCCCTGTGAGCGATGTAGTGGTGTCGCCACCTACAACATCCACGTTCCATTTCTCACAGGCTTCACGCAGACCGGCGTAGAATTCTTCAAGGTCTTCCACCGTGAAGCGCTTGCTGAGAGCAAAGCTCACCACCATTTGGCGTGGAGTGCCGTTCATGGCGAAAATGTCGCTGAGGTTGACCATAGCCGACTTATAGCCCAGATGGCGCATGGAGATGTATGTGAGGTCGAAGTGAATGCCTTCCATGAGCATGTCAGTTGTGACGAGCACTTCGCTTTCAGGATAGGAGAGCACGGCGCAGTCGTCGCCTACACCATATTTCGTTGATTTGTTTTGTGGTTTTATGTCTTTGGTGAGATGGTTAATAAGACCAAATTCTCCAAGTTTTGCTATATCCATTGATTGAGTTGGTGATGGTTGTTAGGTGATGGATTCATGACCGCTTAATCATTTCGCGCATGATTTCTGTCATAATTGGCTGTGCCGTGTTGGCTGCTTTCTGCACCTCTTCATGGCTAACCTCAACGGGTACGTCGAATCCACCTAAATCGGTAATGATGCTGACGCCAAAGGTGCGGATTCCGCAGTGATGAGCAACGATGACTTCAGGCACGGTGCTCATTCCCACGGCATCGCCTCCCAAAATACGATACATCCGATATTCTGCAGGTGTCTCGAAAGTGGGACCTTGCACGGCTACATAAACGCCATGCCGCAGCATGATGTTCTTTTCTTCGGCGATTTTGTCGGCCAGTGCTATAAGATTATGGCTATATGGCTCGTGCATATCGGGGAATCGTGGACCAGTAGGATAGTTTGGACCATTGAGCGGGTGTTCTGGCATCATGTTAATATGGTCGGTGATAATCATCACGTCTCCGATTTTGAATTCGGGATTCATGCCACCAGCAGCATTGCTCACAAAAAGCGTCTCAATGCCCAATTCGTACATCACTCTGATTGGGAATGTCACTTCGCGCATGTTGTAGCCCTCGTAGAAGTGAAACCTGCCTTGCATGGCCAAGATGTCCTTTCCACCGAGTTTTCCGAATATGAGTTTCCCGCTATGCCCTTCCACCGTCGAAACTGGGAAGTTAGGAATAGTTGCATATGGGAATTCGTAGGTGTCAGTTATTTCTGAAGCTAATTGTCCGAGGCCTGTCCCCAGAATGATGGCTATCTTTGGGTTTGTTGTCATCCTTTCCTTTAACCAGGATGCTGTTTCGGGAATTTTTGAGTACATAGCTGATGATTTTTGAATTGAAATCTTCTTCTTGTTCGAGCATGAACTTGATGTGGACGGGTAACATGTAGAGGCTATCTTTCACTTCATCGCTCAGTCCTTCAACGGCTTCGAGGCGAACGGCATCTTTCTCCGTTGTGATGATGATCTTGGGCGAAGCCATTGCTTCGAACGTGTCGTTGATTCGCCTGATGTCCTTCTGCTTGAAATTGTGGTGGTCGCTGAAAGCCAGCGATTGAATGTTCTCGTTGTAAGGCTGCAAGTCGAGCATCATCTGCTTGGGTGATGCGATGCCTGTGAGCAACAACACGTTTTGCTGTTGGATGGAGTCGAGCGACATGTTGGGCTTCTCGCTTGAGAATACGGGCTTCAGTGCTTCGTATTCCAAAGTCGTGAAATATAAGTCCTGATAAGGATAGAGGCTCATGGTCTTCGTGAGGACACGGAACTCCATTGGTTTCAAGTCTTTCGGACATTTCGTAATGATTACGATGTCTGCCCTCGATTTTCCTTTCATGGGTTCGCGCAGTCGGCCTGCGGGCAGTAGTTTGTCGTAGGTGATGAGTCGGTGATAGTCCACGAGCAGCATATTGATGCCAGGTTTCACGTAGCGATGTTGGAAGGCATCGTCGAGCAGAATGACATCAACGTCGGATGTGGCGGTATCTGTTGTGAGGTTGTCGATGCCTCTGCAACGGTCTTTGTCTACAGCCACATATACTTTTGGGAACTTCCGTTTCATCTGAAACGGTTCGTCTCCAATATCAGACATCGTAGTGTCTTTGTCGGCAATGACGTATCCCTTCGTCTTGCGTTTGTATCCTCGTGACAGAATGGCTACCTTCACCTTGTCTTGCAGCAGGCGGATGAGGTGCTCGGCATGCGGAGTCTTGCCCGAACCGCCCACTGTGATATTGCCAACGGCTATGACTGGTATATCGAATGCCCTGCTCTTCAGGATTCCAAAGTCGAACAGTTGGTTGCGCAACCTAACGGCTGCGCCATAGAACCAACTGAACGGCGTGAGCCATTCGTTAACTTTGATGAAGTCGCCCTCTGTTCGCATGCTTTAGTGAATGTTTAGGAAGAATGGCAGGCGTGCTTGGATGGCCGATTGCTGATTCATCGTCTTCAGCATCATGTAAGGCTCATAGTAGTCGCCTAATGTCAGACGGATTTGCTCGTCGAGATAACTTCCTGTAGTGGCATTGCTCATGAGTTGCTGGAAGAGGTCCTTCGGAGCGGGATAATCTGTTGTGTGGTATTCATCGAGCTTGGCGAGTTTGGCAGCCTTCTCCACAGCTTTTTCAAGTCCGCCCATTTCGTCAACAAGTTTAATCTTCAATGCATCTTCACCTGTGAACACGTGTCCTTGTGCAATTTCTTCCACTTGTTCAACGGTCATCTTGCGTCCGTCGGCCACACGTTTGCGGAAGGTGTCGTATCCTCTTGCAATGTATTTGGTAAGCAAAGAGATTTCATCATCGTTCATAGGACGAGCCATGCTGCCCATTAGTGCAAACTTGTTGGTTTTCACCTCATCGAACTTGACACCCAGTTTCTGCGTAAGCAGCTGGCTTGGGTCTGGAATCTGTCCGAAAATTCCGATGCTGCCCGTGAGTGTAGTAGGTTCTGCGACAATCCAGTTGGCTCCAGAACTGATATAATAACCACCAGAGGCTGCATATCCACCCATTGAAATCACAACGGGCTTCTTGGCTTTCAGCATTTCAATCTGGTGCCAAATCTGTTCTGATGCGTAAGCGCTACCACCAGGTGAGTTCACGCGAATAACCACAGCCTTCACATCGTCATCGTTCATCAAGTTTTCAATGTCTTTGCAGACATCTTTGGCGACAATCTGGTTGCCGCCTCCCATCAAATAGCCAGTAGCAGGATTGTCTACAATGTTTCCAAAAGCGTAGTAAACAGCAATCTGTTCACCTTTATCTTTTTGTTTCACATTAGCCATGTCGGCGATGCTCAGCTGACGGATGCTCTTGTCTTCGTCGAGCTTCAGGAGTTTCTTCACTTCC
>ODAI011670136.1_pt1 | contig 10012 bp, 7 predicted proteins | sample 1539321 | NCBI WGS metagenome assembly ODAI01 (sample SAMN02144231, study PRJEB22623) | gut metagenome | biome: sheep rumen | host: Ovis aries | place: New Zealand | reverse complement strand
CGTAAAGCGCGACCTTCCCGGTGTGGAGTTCTTCCATAACGGCAAAAGATACATAAAGAGCGGGCAGTCAAACGGTGGCTTCTATATCCAGGCGGAGGGACAGGGAAAGACAAACTTCATTGCCTCGGAGTGCCGTGTCGTCAAAAAGAGCCGCGGGCTTGTGTATCTTTCTTAGAAAAAGGATGTATTCATAACAGTTTTCATAAAGCGCATTCATCACACGTCTGAAGACGCGTGTCTTCTGCGCATGGAGATAAACCTGCACACAATCATCAAAAAAGAAAGGAGAAGCTGATATTGAAGTACAAGGTAGTGACAGCTTTGCTGTCTATAACAATATGTATGACGGCAATGACCGCCCGCTCATATGCGGCGGAAGTGCCGAAGGATGAAGCTTTTGCTGTAAACGTCGACGCAGCTGCCGGTGATGACGGAGCCGTGCCGGAAACAGAAGAAACGGAAGGAGCTCCCGGGCCGGAAGGTGAAGGCTGTATAGAAGATATTGTAGACGCTGCGCCTGCGGAAGAAGAGGAAACCGTGGAAGAGACCGCCGATACCGATATGCAGGCAGCTGAAGAAGGAGAAAATACCACCGAACCTTCAGGTGAAGAGAGCGGAGACGGTGCAGACAAAGCAGCAGATGACGCAGATGAAGATGATCAGAAGATCCAGGAAGCAGAAGATGCCGATGCAGAAGCAGAAAGCCCTGAGGAGCCTGTAACCGATAATGAGCAAGAGCCTGCCACAGATACCGAACAGGAAGACTGTTCGGGCGACGGACAGGAAAATGGAGAAACCGTATCGGACGATATTGAGGAAAATACCGCAGAAGATATGGAAAAGCCTGCCGGCAGCATTGAAGCCGATGAGGTCGAAACTGATAAAGATACCGAAAAAACAGAAGAGACCGGCAAAGAAGAAGAAGAAAAAAACGGCATAAAGGAAGACCAGGCACAGCCGGAAACCGCAGCAGCAAATGCAGCGGCGGCTGCAGATCCCGCAGCCAAAGAGGCGGCAGGAGAGAACATAGAAATTCAGACTGAGGAAGTTAAAGATATAAAGGCTGCCGAACCGGCAGACGCTGTAACGACCGGCATAAAGCAGATGACACTGGAAGTCATCGATTATCTCGGAGACGGGTTCGGAGACAGCCAGATGCTTGTGAGCAACGGCAAAAAGCTCCTGATCGACACATATGTTTCAAGTTCATGGGATACCCTCAGATCATGGCTGCTGGATAGAAAGTACACGAACTTTGATATCTATATCAGCCATTATCATGACGATCATATCGGAAATGTAAGAAACCTTGTAGAAGACGGAGCGTTTAACATCAGTAAGCTTTATCTTCCCGATTTTTCATATATGACAGGGACATCTTCCTACATGAAGAACTACATATCCATGTGCAACGGGATGATAAACTCGGCGAAGTCAAAAGGCGTAGCCATCCAGTATCTCAAGAAAGGATCATCTTTTAATATAGGAGACGTTGCGGCAAACGTGCTGTGGGGCGCGACTTACAAGAGCGACACACATGATACCCACTACATCAATAACAACTCACTCGTAACAAGGTTCACATGCGGAAATACCAGGTACCTGAACGCAGGAGATATCGAATCGGAGACGGAAAAAGAGATCCTCAACGCAAAAGTTGATGTATCCGCTGATATATTCAAGCTCAGCCACCACGGAGGCAATTCGAGCAACACGGACGCCTTTCTCAAGGCTGTAAACGCAGCTTATTATTACTATAACTACTGCGAAGATTCCCCGTCAAAATATTCGCCGTCAGGTTCGTGGTCATATGCGCCGACACAGAACGCAAAGAAATACGGAAATGTCGCGAGCGTAAGATACAACGGCAATATTGTTTACAACGTTTATGACGACGTGATCTCGCAGGAACTTGACAGGAACTATAACGAAAAAACAGTATACCTGTATGATAAGACCGATACAAAGAAGCTCAAAGGCGTGATCACCCTGCAGACAAACAGCGCGTCAACACAGAAGATCGACGCTCGTTCGTTTGATAAGTACGGATATTCCACGACAAAGAGGAGTGGGACATACGCGCCTGACGGCTGGATCATGGGGAACGGCGGCCTCCAGTATTACTATAAAAACAACGCTCCTGTAAAAGGATGGCTTACCGCAGACGGAAACAGGTACTACTTCAATACCAGCGGGATCAAAGAGACCGGATGGAGTGATATTGGAAGCGATACTTATTACTTTGACGGCAACGGGATCATGCAGACCGGTTTCGTAAAAGTGGGTTCTGCGACCCATTACTTTGATGAAAACGGAAAACAGGCAAAGACCGGCTGGAAGCTGATCGGAGGCAAGTGGTATTACTTCGGCGCGTATAACAAGCTCATGTTCGGCAAACAGACCATTGGAGGAAAGACCTATATCCTCAATAAGACAACAGGCGCCATGTCCACGGGGGTTGTCACATATGATGGAAAGCTCCTGTTCTGTGACAAGGACGGAGTGCTGAAGACATCGGGATGGCAGACATTTAACAATAAAAAGTATTATGTTGATCCGGAACTTGGCACTGTTGTAACGGGCTGGGAAGATATTGGAAGTTACACCTACTACTTCGACACAAAGGGAGCTATGCAGACAGGCTTCGTAAAAGTCGGAGCGGCAACGCATTATTTTGACGCAGACGGACATCAGTTAAAGACGGGCTGGCACACGATAGACGGCAAAAAGTATTACTTCGGTGAATACAACAAACTCCGTTTCGGACTCGAAACGATCGGCGGAAAGACATACACCCTCGATGAGAACACGGGAGAACTGAGAACAGGGGTCGTTACGATCGGCGGGGCAAAATACTTCAGCGATACAAACGGTGTCTTAAAAACCGGATGGCAGACGCTAAACGGAAAGAGATATTATGCAGATCCCACTGCTAAAACGCTTGTTACCGGCGTAAAAGAGATAAACGGCATAACATATTCGTTCGGCACGGACGGCGCTATGCAGACAGGACTCGTAAAGATAAGCGGAAATACATATTATTTTGACGGAAACGGAAAGAGAAGTGAAAATACTTTCGTGAATGTCGGAGGCAGCTCATATTACTTTGGTGCTGATGGGAAAATGGCATACGGGTTCAACACTATAGCGGGCAGCAGGTATTATATGGATCCCTCGACAGGAGCCGTGAAGAAAGGCTTCTACACCGTAGATAAAAAGACTTATTACGGAAATACGGAAAACGGCGTTGTAATGACAGGATGGACCGAGATCAACGGGGAATCCTACCACTTTGATAAGAGTACGGGCGTTATGGAAACAGCTCCATGTGTCCTGGATGGCAAAGCGTACTGCTTTGGATCAGACGGGAAACTCCTGAAAAACGGATGGAAAAAGGTAGGGTCTGAATGGTACCTTACAGATAAGAACGGGATCTGCAGGACCGGGTGGTCAAAGATCGGCGTCAAACAGTTCTATTTCGATGAGACCGGAATGAGGAAACACGGGATCTCTGTAATAGACGGAAAGAAATATGTCTTTAACAACAGTGGAGTGCTCGTCACAGACAGCAGGATCACCCTTAACGGAAAAACATACAGGGCAGATAAAAATGGCGTGATGATAACAGGAGTCGTACAGGAAAAAGACGGAAAATACTGTTACGACAAAAACGGGATGCTCAGGACGTCACCGTTCAGGGAAAGCGGAAAGACTTACTGCGTAGACAGCACAGGGAAGATCCCGGGAGAAGGCTGGCAGACTGTGAACGGCAGCAGGTATTACATAAACAGCGACGGGACATGCATGACAGCATGGCAGAAGATAGACGGAAAATGGCACTTCTTCAGTGTACTTGGTGTTGATTCTGAGGGAATAAAGACCATAAATGGGAAAAAATATGTCTTCAGAGAAGACGGCTCCATGGCAGTGAATTCACTCGTAAGATACAGCGACGGAAGCGTATACTGCGGAGATGCAAAAGGTATCGCCATTGTAAACGCGTGGAAGACAATAGGAAAGAAGACCTATTATTTCGGATCTGACGGAAAAGCAGCCAAAGGTACTGCCAAAATAGATGGAAAACAGTACAGATTTGCGGAAGACGGCAGCCTTATAAGCTGAGATACAGCCTGGGAGACGGCGGGGAATCCCGCCGTCTCAGGCAAGAAACGAGGAAGGCACAATGACTAAAGAAGAATACGCTAAAAGGATAAAAGAAGAAGATACCTGGGCACCCGGATGGGAGGCAATCGATGAAGAATTCGCCAGGCTGTATTCGGAAGGTGAAGAAGCACATTATGCGACAGCGCTGTGGGCAAGAGCCCGGCTTGGCGGGACAGAATATCTGGACGGATATTCTGTTTATAAAAATAAGAACGGATATTTTCACCTGGTGACATACGGGATGTCAAACCTGTATGCAGACGAAGAGGCATTTGGAGCAGAATACAGCGGGTTTGGATATGAGATGACCATACGCCTGAAAGAAGAGCGCGCAGAGGACTGTCTGTGGGCGATGGATATGATGGGCAATCTTGCCAGATACACAAATGAGACGGGCTTTTATTTTAAAAACGGCGATTTTGTCATCGGGAATGGCATGCCGATCCATATCGGGACCGATTCTGTGATCTCAGGTCTTATTATTGTGAATGATATTGACACGAAAACACTGGACACGCTGCACGGGAAATTGGAATTTTTGCAGCTTGTCGGTGTGACAACACAGGAGATCAATGCGATCCGTGAGAATCCCGATAACTTTGAGAAACTGCTGGCACTGATGCGCCGGGATAACCCGGAGCTGATAACGGATACAAAAAGAACAAAGTCCTATCTGTAAGAAAGGAGAAGACCATGGTCTACAAAACGAAGGATGGTATTGAGGTACACGAGATCAGGGGTGTATCACACTCACACCGCACTGACCTCAACGAAGAAGCGCTGGGGATGATCGAGATCGGGGATCGCGGGTTTGTCAGGGATGTCGTCTCCTTCGACCGCATAATAGGCCGCGACCACCTCGTGGAAACAAAAGACGAAGACGAGATCATCAGGATGTCAAGGAACGGGAACGAATACGAGACAAAGTTTGCCATGAACAGAGAGACGGAGCCGACGGACAAGGCAACAGTGATCATCGCAAAAGGAGGCCCCGAAGACGGGGACCTTGAAGGAAAGTATATCCTTGTCACGCTTTTCGAAGGTGACCCGGGAATGCCGGAGCCCTACGGGCGAAACGAAAACAGCCCCGAATGCATTTCTTTTTGGGAAAATCACGCGCTCGTACCGACGCCGGTACAGAGGGCAATGATCGAAGGGATGGAGCAGCAGCTTGCTTATGAAACCCAGAACACGCGCGTCTTTATCTCGCCAAAAGACGGCCCCACATCCTTTTATTCTCCGGCCCAGGGACAGAGTGTTAAAGCGGTCATAGGGTTCAACCAGGAATCCGGCAGGATCACCATTAAGTTCAGCAAGGACGCAGCCCTCAATAAAGAGATTGAGGAAATAGCTAAAAACCTCTGGGGAGAGGGCGCGGAAGTATCCGAAAGGATGATCGTATCCCCCAGCGGAGCAAACCTGTCTGACCTTGTGTCAGCTGTAATGCAGGTAGAAGAATCCGTCATGCCTCCGCGCGATATCTCGCGGGTACAGGATCTTAAAGAGATCCGCAAAGAACTTCCTGGGGCGATAAAAGAAAAAGCGCAGGAACTCAGTATCCCCCTTGACTTGCCGGCTGACAGGCCGGGAGGAGGACACGATCGCTGAACTTCTTTGTGTGAAGAAAGAGCGTTCGTCCGGCAATCTGCGGAAAAGCTGACAGCAAAAAAACAAAGACTGGAATGAGATTTTTTCTCAAACCAGTCTTTGCTTTTTTTAATCAATAAATGTCTCGGGACATGGGAAGGACCGGGGAAGGGTCACTTTCAGGACTTTCCCTGCTCCATACCTTCAGGACTACCTGTCCGGGATATTCATCATCGTCTTCCGATACATATTCCATGATCACACCTGGTTCCCCGGATTTTTTACCAGCATACACAAGAGCGATCCCGGGATATTCCTCGTCCTGGCTCACTCTGGCTTCGATCGGCCCTTTTGGTGTGCTGACGCGGAATGTTGGGATGTCGTTCCTCCCGGTTTTACTGATCCGGAAGCTGTAAACAGAACGCTTATACTTCTCGAAAAGATATCCCGCGATGTCGTCTTCATGTATGTCTGCCGGGATATAAGTCTCTTCAGGAAGTCCGACAGCATCCTCCTCGTCGTCTGCGCCATCAGTCCGCCAGATGATATCTGCGACAAGCCGGCCCTCATCCTCTTCGGGCTGGTTTTCGATAAATTTCTTCATCGTATCACAGGCGCTCCAGAAATCGTCATCGTCTTCCAGGGTATTCCATGCATATTCATGACCCTTTACAAGGGCATCAAGCATGGACAACAGTTCTTCCTTCATCGCTTTTTCCATTTCTCACTTTCTCCTTGTGAACTACTCGGGAACAAGTTCCCAAGCTTCCGACCATTCAGGTCTTCTTTGATTCTCCGCCAACTTCCTTAAAAAATGCTTTATCACTGCAATTTTCCGCTTTACCTTTCAAAAGCATAACGGCAGAACCTGTCGTATGTATCTTCTTCGTAATAGAAAAAATTATATTTTTTCTGCAGTCTGTAAAACGGGATCACCATCATATCATGCTTGTGATCAATATAACTGCCAGACACAAGCCGCTGTGATACTGAAAGTATCAGATACGCGAAAAGAACCGCAATAGCAAAATACAGGACAGCATTTACGATATCAGGTTTCAGAACAAACCCGATAACAGCAGCAGCGGCGATCACGGAGGCAGCCAATGCGCATGCAAACAGGGGACGCAGCTGCATCTCTTTTATCATCGAACCGAAACTTATCCCGTAATGCAGTTCGCGAAGCTCATCAATCGGCACATCATCGGTGATCTTTATATATCCCGACTTTTCAAATTCGTCATTCCTCACTGCCGTACTGCATAAGGACGGCAGGGAATCGGACTCAGAGACCTCCAGTATCGGGATCGCGATCGTTGTAAAGTGATCTGTAAGCTCACTGATATACAAAAGAGTATTATCTTCAGCCCCTTTGTCGATGCCGGCGGCGCACGCCATAGTCCTTACTCCCCTGTTTTTTATAAACGACCCGTTGTAATCGGGGATCATCGATTCCGCATACTTTCTTGGCACCAGGATAAGATCTCCCTTACTGATCCTGTTCATAACTTTCCCTCCTTTTAAATCTGATGTCTACGGAAACATACATATCATTCACTCCTTTCCAATATACGCTCCATATGTTCATGTTTACTGCAGAAATATGCTTTATTGCAAAAAAGATAAAAACGATACCCGTGTTTTTTATCATTTACACTTTCCCTCAGATTATCCGTATATGTAACGAAAACCTGGAGAAAAGGAAAAGGAGGGAACTAATGTGAAAGCGGAAAAGATCGTTACAGAACATGAAGGTTATACGTCAATAAAGTATGTGTACAGTCGGAAACCATATATCACAGATATATGCAGGCGTGTGAGTATTGACGGAAAGGAAGTGGAGACAAAAGATATGCTGTACGATGCCGGCAGCGCAGACAGCTGCGATCCTCAGGGAGCCTGCGGCGCATTGGATGATAACGACGACCTTCCATTTGATAACACGCCGTCAGACGCCGGTATCTGGAAGGACAGCAAGCCCTTAGGGTATGTAAGCCGGGCATTCTGCCCGTTCTGCGGAAAAGTAATGGAAGAAAGATGGACGGAGGAAGAACATATCCAATCCCGCGGCGTGAAAAACTGCATCATAAAAATGTGCGCATGCGGACATGAAGTAGACATGCTGCTGCCGGCACTTGCCAGATTTCGGGAAGAAAGAAAAGGGTTCGGCTGGAGAGAAAGATATGAAGATGAGGAGAGAAAAGAAAGATACGAGGCACTGATGGACGCAGAGCAGCGTGTCAAATACAGTTCAATGCGTATGAAATACGTGAACCTGTTTGACGAGAAATACGACAAGGTCACGGCGGTGATCGGCTATACGGTCACATACATGAACAAAAGGACAAATACTCCTTCTCTTCTTAACGGAACTGCAAAGGTGATCATGAACATGAAGACCGGAATGACTTATATCAAAAACGGAAGGTTCTTTAAAAAGGACTGCCCTGAGATAGTAAAGCTTTTCCACGACAACGGGCTTAAGAGCATCTGTTACGGGATGCCGTCATGGATCTCTTATGGGATCGTAAAAAGGGAATATGGGCGAATGGTCATAGACACACTTGAAGAGCCGGAAGTAGTAAAGCATTTTGCTGAGAATGTCATACGGTATAAGGGACTGGACAAAAGCTCCCTTACCCAGACGGGCGATTTCAGCGATACAATGTTTGCCATGGTGTGCACAGCTAACAATTCTCCGGGATACACATATAGAAGTTACGCGGCAATGGCGCATATGAAGGATTTCCATACAAGAAACCGGATCGGGTTCCTTAAGGCCGATATGAGAAAAGGGAAAGATTTTATGGCAAAGAAATATTTTAAAGATATGCCGAAATCTCTGAGAAAGATCATCGCTAAGGACCCGTTTTACTTCCGTTTCTTCAAAGACCTTCGTACCATCGGGTTTACGGATCCCAATGTAATAAAGAAGATCGCGAATGAAAAACCGATACGGGTTGCAGGAGCTATGATATGCGCTTCAGAAAAGGACGGCGTGTACACGCAGCAGTTCGTGAGAGAATATATAAGCAGGTATGGAGAACCCAAAGCCGCAAAGATGCTCTGCTCTATAAAACCGGAAGACAGATATATCACATTGGGAGATCTCTGGACTTTTTACGATGCCGGGAACCTCTTTGATGAATTTGTCAAAGATAACGCTGTATCGGAAGCGGACATGTCAGGAAAAACGATAAAAGAGATACACGACAATCTCTCTTCTTCATATTACAGGATAAGCCATCCTGATTTCGATCTGGTATATAAAAACGGGGAAGAAAGATTTGAAAAGACTGTCGAGGATTATGAATTCAGGCTCCCCAGAACCGGATACGAACTTGCCGATATCGGAAAAAAGATGCATAACTGCGTTGCTGTGTACGGAGACCATATCAAAGCTGGTGCGTCCGTCATAGTAACGGCCACGAAAAAGTCGCGGTATGAAATGTGCATCGAGATACGGGATAACACTGTCGTACAGGCAAGAGGGAACTGCAACAAGAAGCTGACAGAAAAGCAGCGCCGCACCCTGAATAAATGGGCAAAAGAAAACCGACTTGCAGTAGAAGATCGTCTGTAAGACTGACGATGACGGGCTTGTGTATCTTTATCAAAAGTTTCACACGAGCTGGAAGGAAATGCGGGCCGAACCTGTAGGGTCTTGGCCCGCTGAAGGATGAAAAGGAGGAAAAATGAGTCAGGAATTGATTGAGTACAAAGGAGTTACGATCAGGAAATACAGGTATACGATGCTCCCATGCACTGTGAGGGCATGCGATTATGAAGCTGATGTGAACGGGATCCGTCTTACCGCTAAAACGCGTAAAGAGATCAACACGCTGGTGAACAAGGCCTTAAAAAACATGGTCATGAACACGGAAGAAGTAAAGGCCGTGCTGAAAAAACACCAGGAATGGTGTGGCGAAGGGATGAGCCAAGAAGATAAAAGGGCGAACCTGCGCGGATTCTATATGCGCGACGTAAAGATCCCAAATGCAGATCTTCGTTATGCAGTTCTGCAAAAGAGCTCCCTGCAGAATGCAGATCTTTCAGGTTCAAATTTGAGTTACGCGGATCTTCGTGGAGCGGATCTGAGTTATGCGGATCTTCGCGGAGCAGATTTTACCGGGGCGGATCTCACGGGAGCATGCCTGTCCGAGGCAGTCATCGAAAACACGGTGTTCAACAACGCGGACCTTTCAAAGATAGAAATAAGCGCAGTGAAGATCAGAAACTCGTATTTTAAAAAGGTGCGTTT
>ODAI010944359.1_pt1 | contig 10012 bp, 8 predicted proteins | sample 1539321 | NCBI WGS metagenome assembly ODAI01 (sample SAMN02144231, study PRJEB22623) | gut metagenome | biome: sheep rumen | host: Ovis aries | place: New Zealand | reverse complement strand
TCGAGCGTCTTCTCCGGCACCGCGCTTGAGGCGGGGGGCCTGGTGGTCCGCGTCACGGCGCCTCCCCGCAAGGCGCGCATCGATGCCATTGCCCAGATGGTGGAGCGCAGCAGCGAGCTCAAGGCGTCGAGCCAGGGCAGGGCGGAGCGCCTTGCGGACGGCCTGGTACCCGTGGCGTTCGCCAGCTTCATCGGCATCTACCTGGTCACGCGGAACATCGAGAAGGCGCTTGCGGTCCTGATGGTGGACTATTCCTGTGCGATCAGGCTTTCGACGCCCATTGCGGTGATGAGCGCGATGCGCGAGGCCGCATCGCTTGGCGTGGTCTTCAAGGGCGGAAAGTACCTTGAGGCCCTGGCTCAGGCAGACACGGTGGTGTTCGACAAGACGGGCACCCTGACCGAGTCGGCACCGCGTCTGGTGGCGGTTGCCTCGGCCGGGCAGATGAGCGAGTCGGAGGTGCTGCGGCTTGCGGCGTGCATCGAGGAGCACTACCCCCACTCGGTGGCCCATGCCATCGTGGAAGGTGCTCGTGAGCGTGGCCTCTCGCATGAGCAGGAGCTGCATGCGCAGGTGCGCTACGTGGTTGCGCATGGCATCGCCGCCAATGTGGATGGTGAGCAGGCCATCATCGGGAGCGCGCACTTCGTCTTCGAGGACGAGGGCGTGACGCCTCCCGAGGGCTTCCAGGAGCGGTTGGACGCCCTTGCACCTGGATCAAGCCATATCTACCTCGCGCGCAAGGGCGAGCTGCTGGGCGCCCTCTGCGTTGACGACCCGCTGCGCCCTGACGCCCGCGAGTCGCTCGCGCGCCTCCGTGAACTCGGGCTTTCGCATCTCGTGATGCTGACGGGCGACTCCGAGCGCGCTGCCCAGGCGGTGGCAGCGCGGGTGGGCGTCGACGCGTATCTCACGCAAGTGTTGCCTGAGGACAAGGCGAGCGAGGTCCAGGCGCTTGAAGGTGCGGGGCACCGCGTCATGATGGTCGGGGACGGCATCAACGACTCGCCCGCGCTTGCCGCGGCCTCGGTGTCGGTTGCGCTCGCCGACGCATCGGACATCGCGCGGACGGTTGCGGACGTGTCCGTGCGTGACGCCTCGCTCGGGCGGCTGGTACTCGCGCGCGACCTGAGCATGCGCCTTCAGCGCCGTATAGCCTCTCGCTACCGGCTCATCGTGGGGTTCAACACGCTGCTCATCGTGCTTGGTGTGGCAAGCATCATGCCTCTGACCACCGCGGCGACGCTGCACAACCTGTCGACGGTGAGCATTGCGGCGCTCAACACCACCCCGCTCATGGGCAGGCGTCGGGTAGGGGAGCCCCGCCTCCAGCTTAGCCCAGCGCGCGCCGGAGCCTAGTCCCTCTCGAGCATGTCGCGCCAGAGCTGCGCGAGCTGCTCCGAGTTGGGTCCCTTGGGAAGGCGGTCCGGCGAGACGGCGCCCATGGCACGCCTTCCTGCGGAGCGTGCGAGTGCGTTCATCTCGCCCAGGCGCGACTGGCGCAGCGCGGCCGCAAAGCGGTCGCGTTCCTCGGCCAGCGCACGGCGCTGCTCGGAGGCGGCCATGGCGGCAGACTCTATGGTGTCCTCGGCCTGCTGGCGGCGCTCATTGAGGCTTTCGGCGACTTGGGCGCCACGCTCCTGCACGTCGATGACGAACTGGTCCATGTGGTCGTTGATGCCCTTGTTGATGCTTGCGGCGGTGTGCGCGATGCTGGCCAGCGACGATGCGGTGATGGCCGTGTCAGCCGCCAGCGTCGCCATGAGGAGCAGGGCGCACGCCTCAACAGCCAAGGGGTTGGCGCCGTCGGAGATGCGCATCGTGGGCTCGTAGAGCACGTAGACGACGAGCAGTCCCGCGAGGCCGAAGAGCGTCGAGGCGGGAAGGCAGATGCGGCCGTTGAGGTTGAGGGGCATGTTGCTGTAGTCCCACCAGTAGGCATGGAAGAGCTTCTCCAGGGCCCAGTGCGTCGCGTACTCCAGCACCATGCTGCCGAAGAAGGCGACGAGGAACACCTGCCACCAGGTGAGGGTGGTGCCCTGTCCCAGTATGTGATGCCAGATGAGGATCATCACCACCACGCCGGTGCCATAGATGGGGCATGCAGGGCCATAGAGGAAGCCACGATTCTGCCACTTGCGCTCGACGATGGTGCAGTAGGTCGACTCCCACACCCATCCGAGCACGCTATACACGACAAACCACACGAAGCACAGGCAGACAAACATGGACCCTCCCTGACAGGCCTCCACGGCATGGGCCTTTCGCCACGCCTCGAGGCATCGGCCTCCTATTGTAGCGGCCCCGACGTGCGGCTTGCGGAGGTTTGTGGACGCACGTGCCGCACGGGGGAACTCCCCGCGCAGGTCCAGCCGCATATGGCGCTATGATTTTCCTGGTGAGGGGCATGGGAGTCGGCGGCTCGGCATAAGCCTGCCAGAAAGCTGAGGGGCCATGAGCTACAACCCAGACAAGCCGCGCACGGTGGTGACCACCGACGGAGAGGTCGATGACCAGAACTCGGTGATACGACTTCTGCTCTACGCCAACGAGATGGACATCGCAGGCATCGTGCTCACCAGCTCGGTTTACCACTATGCTGGTCTGTCCGAGGAGGGGATCGAGCCCTTCCGATGGACCGGTACCAAGTGGCTCTATAAGTTTCTCGACGCATACGAGCAGGTGCTTCCCAACCTGCGCGCCCGCGACGAGCGCTATCCCAGCGCCAGCTACCTGCGCCAGGTCACACGCATCGGCAATGTGGGTGCCCCGGGCGAGATGGGACGCGTGACCGAGGGCTCCCGCCTGCTGGAGGAGCTCTTCCTGGACGACGACCCACGCACGCTCTACGTGCAGACGTGGGGTGGCACCAACACCACGGCGCGGGCGCTCGCCTCCATCGAGGAGCGCTATGCGGCGACTCCCGCCTGGGACGAGGTGTATGCAAAGGTCTGCTCCAAGCTGGTCGTCTACATCATCCTCGACCAGGACACGACCTACGGCGACTACATCGCACGCGTGTGGCCTGACCTCGTCGTCCTCAACGACCAGAGCAACTTCTGGCATTTCGCGTACGCATGGCAGCTGCATGCGCCGCAGCTCAACGAGACGCTGCAAGGCGCATGGTGCCGCCCCAACCTCGTTGACGGCAAGGGCCCGCTGATGGAGCGCTACGCGCTGATGGGGGACGGCAAGTGGCTTGAGGGCGAGCTTGACGACGAGCAGCGCGGTGCCCAGGCCTACCTCGACGCCAACCCAAACTACCAGCGCTACGACTTCATCTCTGAGGGCGACTCCCCGTCGTTTCTGTATCTGGTGGACACGGGCCTACGCAGCCTCGAGGATCCCTCGTGGGGTGGCTGGGGCGGTCGCTTCGGAGCGGCCGGAGCCAGGCTCTGGCGCAATGTGGTGGCCGATTGGGACCCCCATACGGGCAGGTACGAGGCGTCGTACACGCTCACGCGCTGGTTCGACGACATCCAGCGAGACTTTGCCTGCCGCACCGACTGGTGCCTGCCGGTGGCGCAGACCGGCCTCGAGCTGCCTCCGCATGTGAGCGTGGTTGGGGGCTATGACGTCACAGCGGCACCGGGGGAGCGCGTGTGCCTGACGGCGGTGGCGGAGGCTCCGGGTGGCGGGGAGGTGCGCCTGCGCTGGTGGCACTATGCCGAGGCGGACCGTCGCGCTGGCGCGGAGGGCCCCTCGCTTGTGGATGACGACGGCCTGGGGCTTCTGCTCGACCGGACGGCGGAAGGGGCCTCTCCCGACACGCTGGAGCTCGAGGGAGCCGACACGGCCCAGGTGAGCTTCGTGGTTCCTGGCGATGCGCACCCAGGCGACACGATTCACATGGTCGCAACTGCGACGGCCGATGGCAGGCATGGGCTTGCCCGCTACGCCCGCGTGGTGGTGACGGTAGGATAGGGCAGGCCGAGACGGACGGACGATCGCCTCTGGAGGGGCTGATGATACAGGACATCGCACCACACACGCTGAGAAACGAGTACCGCCCGGAGGTGGTGCCGCAGGAAGGGGATCCGGTCCTCTTCGTTCGCGGGCAGGAGCTTGCGGTCAGGCGCATCGACGACCCTTTCCCCAGCTTCGAGGTCCCCAAGGTGGGATGCGAGGTGGCCGCTGAGGGGCTCATCTACCTCTTCTCGCTTGACGGGCGCGCGCATTGGCTGGCGCCCGAGGCGGGGACGGTCGAGCCGCCAGAGGGCTTCGAGCTCGTGCACAACCGGGTGCTCAGAATGGAGGGACGCGGCCCGCGCGAGCTGATGTATGTGGCATACACGGCGGTTCACCTGGCGGGATGGTATGCGACAAACCGCTATTGCGGCGCATGCGGAAGCCCCATGGCCTATCACGCGAGCCTGCGCGCGCTCGCGTGCCCCGATTGCGGCAACACGGTGTTCCCACGGCTCGACCCTGCCGTCATCGTCTGCGTGCGCGACCCCAAGCGCGAGAAGATTGTGCTGACGCGCTACGCGGCCGGACGCTATGCGCCGATAGACGCGCTGGTGGCGGGGTTCGTCGAGATAGGGGAGACCATCGAGGACTGCGTGCGCCGCGAGGTGCGCGAGGAGCTTGGTCTTGAGGTGACCAACATCACCTATTACAAGTCTCAGCCATGGGGCGTTGCCGGCGACATCCTCTCGGGCTTTTGGTGTGACGTGGTGGGGGACCCCACCCTGCACATGGATGCCTCCGAGCTTGGCCGTGCGGTGTGGGCCGGCCCGCATGAGATCCCCGGCCAGCCGGACGACCTCTCACTGACCAATGAAATGATGTGCCTTTGGAGAGACGAGCATTTGCGCAGGTAGATTGCTTGCTTACGACCTGCTACGCGCCGCAGCCTAGGCGCCGAACTCCGCCTCGAAGGCCTCGTAGTTCTCGCGCTCGTAGGGCATGTGGAAGACGGCGAACTCCACTAGGTCGAAGTATGCGCGCATGCCCTCCAGCTCCTTGTGCCAGGCGCTGGCCACCAGGAAGGGATCGTTGCAGAAGGCTCCGCACCCAAAGGCGCCGAGCACCAGGCACTGGGTTCCCTCTGCCGCGGCCACCGTCAGCAGGTGACGCGCGCGGCGGCAGTGCAGGTCAAAGAGCTCGGTAAGCGAGACGTTCGTCGTGCGCCCCATGCCACGGTGCGCGAGGTTGGCCGTGGTACGCCGCAGGTCGGGGGCGGCACAGGTCACCACGTCGACGCTCACCCACTGCTCTTGTGGAAGCCGTTCGGGCAGCGCCTCGTCACTCTTGCAGATGATGACGTCAGGGGTCCATATGCATGCGTCGGTGGCGAGCACGTCCTTCGAGCCACGATTGGGACTGTAATAGGCATTCCAGAAGCGCCGCTGGTCCAGGCTCTCGTACAGGGTGGAGCAGCGGCAGAGGCTCTCCTCCTGCGCGGAGCTTCCCGCCTTGACGCCTCCGCCGGGGTTGACCGCAGACGCGAAGTTGTGCACGGCGATGTGGGCGTCGGGACGCTCCTTCGCGATGGCCTGCGCGGCCTCGAAGCTGCGCCTGGCCGTCACGCGCACGACTCCCTCGCCCGATGCCTGTCCAAGCTCGGGCCAGGCGTTTGCCTCGTAGAGGCGCGCGGCCTCGGCGGAACGGTGCGAGGCCTCCTTGAGCTGCGGGGTCGTGGCAATCATCTTTTGGGTGTCGACAAAAATGGCGGCGAGCTGTGACTGACGGTTCATGGGTATCCCTTCATGCGCGTTAATGCATAACTCTAGCAAGAGAAGCAGGCAAATTGGAAAACTGCAGCACGTCTGAAACGTTTGGCGCCGCGTCACCTCACGCCTGCCACCGCGTGAACGCCCTTCTCCCCGAAGCGTCCATCATTTGCGCTGCCGTGACCTGTACCATAGCGGTGACGGCTCGAACGCCACCCGTCGTCCGCAAGGGAGTCAACATGAGCGAACGCTATGCCCATACGAGGTTCTCCGTCACCATGACCGGGGCCCTTCTCGTCTTTCTTGGCGCCGCCATACTGTCGAACGCCGGTGACGTGACGGCGTTCGTCGTCAGGCTGGTCGGGTTTTCCAGCGCACTGTTCGGCGTGATGATCCTGATGGGCCACCTGCTGCGTGCCCATGCGATAGACCTCGTCCCCTTCGAGGATATCGTGGGGTCGGGCTTTCTCATCCTCCTCGGGTCGATTGTCGGGTTCTTTCCCAACTTCTTCGCGAAGGTCATCTTCTCGGTGCTGGGGATCCTTATCGTGCTCTCGGGCCTTGGTGACGTCGCCCGTTCCCGCACCAAGACCGCCGACGAGGAGGAGGACGAGAAGTTCTCGCTGCGCGTGGGCCTCGTCACCATCGCCGTGGGAGTCTTTGTCACGCTCGTGCCCGTGGCCATGGTCCATGCGGTGCCCGTTGTGTGTGGCGTGGCGCTGGTGATCGATGGCCTGAGCGAGCTCTATCTCGCCCTGCGGATGAGCAAGGACGCGTGAGGCCCTGCGGCCTTATCCCTCGTCGGCGAGCCTGGGCTCACCCGAGGCCTTTACCTGGAAGCCGATGTCGGCAAGGATCTGGCCTGCGGCGATGCTGCCGTTGTAGTCCGCATTGGTGAGGATGAGGTCGCTTCCCTCGACGGCGTATGACGTGTTCCATCCATCGACGAGCTCGATGTCCTGGTCGAAGGGAACCGTGACCTTCCACGAGCTGACCCCGTCGCCCTGGTTGGTGAGGGCAAGCTCGTACTGGTAGACGGTCTTGTCGCCGTCTTGCCAGGAGTTGACGACCTTTGCGCGCCACGAGAACTGCCCGTCGGCGTGCTCGGCATCTACCGCTTGCACCGTGTCTTCCGACGTGGCCTCCGACATGCTGGCCGAGGGGTCGAGCATCGTGCGGACCCATCGGCCCGCCTGCGAGAGGTCGGTGTCGGCAAGCCCCGAGGTCTTGTCGCATGCGCTGGAGATCATCGCCGAGGACTCGTCCTTGTTCGAGAGATTCCACATCACACGGCTCACCTCGAGCTCGTCGAGCAGCGCCATCCAGGCGTCTGCCTCGTCCTCGTCGATGGCCCCATTGCCGCTGGCATCACAGATGCCGAACTCGCTCACAAAGACCGGCAGGCCCGCATCGATCGCCTGTGTCGTTCGGTCGCGCAGGTCCTGCTTGTGCGTTGCAGCGTAGAAGTGGACCGTGTACATGACGTTGTCGAGGTCGAGCGGGTCCGCGGCGGCGCTGTCGGGGCGCTGGCACCACTCGGGAGTTCCCACGAGGCAGACGGCCTCGGGCGCATGCCTGCGGACCACGGGGATGACCTCCTGCGCATAGGCGCGCACGTCCTGCCAGCTCGTGGCGCCGTTGGGCTCGTTGCAGACCTCGTAGATGACGTTGTCGTGGTCGGCAAGCACACCCGCCACATCATCGAAGAACGCGATTGCCTCCTCCTGGTGGGTCGCGGGGTTGTTGTCCGAGAGCGTGTGCCAGTCGACGATCACGTAGAGGTCGGCCTCAGTGGCGTATTCCACCGCGTCAAGCACCAGCTGCCGGAGCTCGTCGCGGTTGCCGCCCGAGCACCATCCGCCATACTCCTCCGTGTAGAGCGCGAGGCGCACCACGTTGGCGCCCCAGTCCGCCAGCTGCTGGAACATGGCCGCGTTGGCATAGTCGGGAAACCAGGCCAGCCCATGGGTGGAGATGCCGCGCAGCACCACGGTTTTGCCGTCCTTGTCCACAAGGTGGGTGCCCTCGACGTGTAGGGCTCCCGTGTTGGAGGGACGTGCGACCATGACCTGGCTCCCTTCAGGGGAGGGCTGCCCCTCGGCGTCCTCGTCCTCGGCTGCGGTGGTCTCCTGCTGTTGCTGCGGACGTTCGTCTGCGGGGGCTGGCTCCGTCTCGGTTGCGGCGCCTCCGCAGCCGACGCAGCACAGGGCGACGAGAAGGGCGCAGAGCATGGCTGACAGGCGCTTTGACATGACGGTCTCCTCATGTGCTCGAAGGCGACGGACGGCCTCCCCATTGTAGACAAGCATGCCACGTGTGGGCCCGCTTGCACCCGCTGCCGAGCGGCGTGAGGGGAAGACCGCTATGCTACGAACGGGAGAGGCGACGGAAAAGGAGAGCGCATGAGCAGCCGCGAGAAGCCCATTTTGGTGTTCCAGACCGACTTCACCTATGCCGAGGGGGCCGTGAGCTCGATGTATGGCGTGGTCAAAAGCGTTGACCGCGAGCTCGAGATCTTCGATGGGACCCACTACATCCCCCGCTACGATGCCTGGAGCGCAAGCTACCGCCTGTATCAGAGCCTGCCGTTCTGGCCCAAGGGCACCATCTACGTGAGCGTGGTGGACCCTGGCGTGGGGACGCCGCGGCGCGCCTGTATGGCCAAGACCGCAAGCGGCCACATCGTGGTCACGCCCGACAACGGGGCGCTCACGCACTTGGCACGCTACGTGGGCATCGACGAGGTACGCGAGATCGACGAGACCATCAACCGCAACCCCAACACGCGGGGCACAAGCGTCTTTCACGGACGCGATCTCTTTGGCTACGCGGCGGCGCGCCTGGCAAGCGGCGTTATCTGCTGGGAGGAGGTCGGACCGGCCTATCCGGTGGACGAGATCGTGTGCCTGCCGATGGCGGAGCCGGCGGTCGAGGGTGGTGTGGTCACCGGCATCGTCGACATCATCGATCCCAACTTCGGCAACGCATGGACCAACATCCCTCAGGCGCTCTTCGATGAGGTGGGCATTGCGTATGGGGACACGCTGCGCGTGGTGGTGCGCCATGGCGATGCGCTCGTGCTCGACGAGGCGATGCCGCTCCGCCGCACCTTCGGTGAGGTAGGCAAGGGCGAGCTGCTGGCCTACACCAACGAGCTCATGAACGTCTCGTTCACCATGAACCAGGCGAGCATCGTCGAGCGCTATGGGATCGGCTTCGGTGGCGACTGGGCGGTCTCGTTCGAGAGAGTGGCGGGGTAGGTTCAGCTGGTTGGGTCTGGCTTTGGCGGCATTGCGCCGGTTTCGGCGTATCATGGTCCTGCATCAATGATTGACGCAAGCGAAGGAGCGACCATCATGAGAAATCGTATCGCAACCGTTCTGGTCGGCGCCGCTATGGCCCTCTCGCTGACTGCCTGCTCGTCTCAGGCGACCTTCGAGCAGACGCCGGGCAACGCAAAGGTGGAGCTCAAGGAGCTGGATGGCTCCGTCGACAGCGAGTTCGAGCTGCCCTACACCAACATCGGCTTCACCACGGAGTTGGAGAGCGGATCGGTTGACATCGAGATTGTCGACCTCCAAGAGATCGGGTCCGACGACGACGTGGACTACGTCGAGCTTGACACCATCTACGAGGCTGAAGGAGTCGCCTCGGGCGACAGCCACTCGTTCACCGACGATGACGGCCTCTTCCTCGTGCGCATCACGAGCGGCGACAAGGCCACGGGCACGATCACGTTCTCCGAGGGATAAGACGGGCGGCGTTTTAGACGCGCCTAAGCCTATGAGAAGGCCCCGCCCCTGCCGTCTTGTACATGGCGGCAGGGGCGGGGCCTCGTCTTTGCTTGTCCTGCGGGCCTAGATGCCGCTCTCGTTGAGGTAGCGCTCCTGCTCGGGGGTGAGCACGTCGATGGCCTTGCCCATGAAGGCGAGCTTCTTGCGGGCGACGTCGAGGTCGACCTCCTCTGGCACGTCCATGAGCATCTCACTCAGCTGGCCCTGGTGCTCGACGAGGTACTTGGCCGAGAGCGCCTGGATGGCAAAGCTCATGTCCATAATCTCGGCGGGATGTCCGTCGCCGCAGGCGAGGTTCACGAGGCGCCCCTCGCCCAGCACGTAGATCCAGTTGCCGTTGGAGAGCCGGTAGCCCACGATGTTCTCGCGCATGTCGCGGGTCTCGACGGCGTTGGCACGCAGCCACGCCATGTCGACCTCGCAGTCGAAGTGGCCGGCGTTGCAGCAGATGGCCCCGTCGCGCATGTTGAGGAAGTCCTCCTCGTCGATGACCTTCTCGCAGCCGGTGACCGTGATGAAGAAGTCGCCCAGCTTGGCGGCCTC
>ODAI010828852.1_pt1 | contig 10012 bp, 6 predicted proteins | sample 1539321 | NCBI WGS metagenome assembly ODAI01 (sample SAMN02144231, study PRJEB22623) | gut metagenome | biome: sheep rumen | host: Ovis aries | place: New Zealand | reverse complement strand
CTGAGCCCACATGGGATAGTCACCCTCGAAACCACCTGTCCAGTCCTTCTCTGCAATCAGAGTCTGGGCATTTGCACCAACGGTCATCAAGGCCATTGCAACAAGCGTAAAAATTTTCTTCATAAGCGAAAAAATAAATTAGTTAATAATGTTAATAATAAATAGGTAAGTTGTTTCGCAATTTTGCTTAATTCGTGGCAAAGATACGGTTTTAATTTAAATGAACCAAACTTTTTGCAAGAAAAAGTGAGAAATGAAACTTTTGATGAGGTTATTTATTACAAATGGCAAAGTTTTGGCAGGTATTTCAGGGACAAAAAGAGGTGGAAGCCTGTGCCTCCACCTCTATTGTAGGAATCAAACAAACGGTTACTTCTGGAAGTATTTCTTGCCGTTCTTGATGACGACACCCTTGTAAGAGGCGTTGACCTTCTGACCAGCGAGGTTATAGATAGCACCGTCCTGAGCCTTGGCAGCCTGGATGCTCTGGATGCCAGTAGCACCAGCCTTCACAAGATAGACACGCTTTACAACGATGGTCGTGGCATCAGAGGCCTGGAGGGCAATCTGGCTGATGGCACTCATGTCGATGCCGTCAAACGGGCACTCCAGAGAAGTGATGCCAACCTCACCCCATGCCTTGGCGTCGCCAACGATAATCTGGGTGTTTACCTCTGTAGGCTCTGCATACTCAAACACCACCTTGCTGTAGCCAGACCAATCTACGGGCACGTCGTCAACAGCAACCCAAGCGGCCAGACCGCCCCACTGTACAGCGTGGAATGTAATGCTACCGTCTTCATTGTTCTCAATAGACTCTGCACCGTTCCATGTGTAAGTGAAGTTAGAGGTGATATCTACGATATCCTCATCGCCACCAGGCTCACCATCCATGTCGAATACCTGTACTTTCTTCACGATGGTAGCACCAGCGAAGTCACCGCACTGGAAGAGCACGAAACCGTTGCCGTCAACGTTGTAGGCATATCCCTCGAAATCAACGGCAACCTCCTGGAAGTCACCTGTAGCCACTACGTCAGTCGTGTACTGATCGCGGCCGTCCCAGTTACCCATGTTAATCTGTAGCGTACCGTCTGAGGGGAACTTAGCGGTAACGACTACTCTGTAATTACCATCCTCTGCGAGAGAGAGCCCCTCGTTAAGAACAGTCACCTGAGGCTGCCAGAGTTCACCAGTCTGTGTGCCAACGGTGATGACTACGCCCTCTGCGTCAGAAGTAACACCACCCTCCTGACCGTCAGCGAACTGAGCCCACATGGGATAGTCACCCTCGAAACCACCTGTCCAGTCCTTCTCTGCAATCAGAGTCTGGGCATTTGCACCAACGGCCATCAAGGCCATTGCAATTAAAGTAAATAATTTCTTCATAAGCCAATAATTTAAATTGAATTAGTTATTAATTAGTAGTGCTATTTCTGAATAGCGGTGCAAAGATACTGCTTTCTTTGGAAAAAGCAAACTTTTTGAGGGAAAAGTAACAAATAATTTCTCTGATGTAACATTTAAGTGTCATAAAATGACAACTGATTAAACGTTTTACGATAATATTTCTCTAATTCCTAAAATAATTGTATATTTGCAACAGAAAACGTTACACTATCGTTGCATTTACAAGACCAATGAAAAAGTTCATAGCATTCTTACCATGGCTGGGAGCCTTGATACTTGTGGGTGTTGCACTGCTCAGTTTCGAGTCTGATCTTCTCTGGAAGGTTCAGCAGTACAACCTTTTCCTGGACACCCCGCTCTACTTCCGTGAGCAGATGTTAGTGCCAGGAGGATTCCTGTCATATATCAGTTGCTACTTTACACAATTTTTCTATCATCCATGGCTGGGCGTGCTGATACTATGCCTCTGGTGGCTGCTGCTGATGTGGGTCGTCAAGCGTGCGTTCCGTATCTCCGACAGTTGGGCCGTCGTGTCATTGGTACCTGTAGCCCTCCTGCTCATTGCGGACATGGACTTGGGCTACTGGCACTATTTCATGAAACTGCGGGGCTATTTCTTCGTGCCTACCATTGGCACCACCTTCGCCGTCGCCATGCTATGGGGCTTTAGGGCATTGCCCCAGAGACGATGGCTCCGTATGGCGTGGCTCTTGCCGGTTGCCGTGATAGGCTACCCGCTGTTGGGCTTCTATGCCCTGGCAGCCCTCCTCCTGATGGGCATCTGGGATTGGCGGCTTTCCAAAAGTCATGCGCAGAGCGGAGTCCTCTCGGGCATCGTCCTGATCCTGTTGATAGCCGTGCCGTTGTCCTATTATCGCTTTGTCTATTATCAGACGAACATGGGCGACCTCTGGACGACAGCCTTACCGACCTTCACTGCCGTTAATTCCTATCCTGTTTACTATACCCCTTATTACCTGTTGGGCGGATTCTTCCTGCTGATGGTCCTGCTCTACCAGACGGGCATCTCTGCCAGGTTGCAAAAGAAGTATGTCAGGTGGGGAGCCCAGTTGGCATTAGTGGTGGTACTGGCCGGTGGCGTCTGGCATTACTGGTACAAGGATGATATCTTCCATCATGAACTCGCCATGCAGCGTGCTATCGAGAATACCGACTGGGATGGCGTGCTGCTTGAAAGCCAGAAACTGGAGGGAGAGCCTACCCGCGGCATCGTGCTCATGCGCAACATCGCCCTCTCACGCTTAGGGCGCCAACTCGACGAGATGTATAATTTCCCCAAGGGCAGTAAGAAGAGCAACACGCCGATACCGGTATCCATGGTGTATCATGTGTTCGGTCGATTGATCTACTACAATTATGGTCTGCTCAACGACTGTCATCGTATCTGTCTGGAGGATGGCGTGGAGTATGGCTGGCGGGTGGAACTGTTGGAATACATGGCCCGCTGCTCCCTGCTCAGCGGTGAGACGAAGGCAGCGCAGAAGGGGCTCAACCTGCTCCGTCATACCCAGTATCACGGCAAGTGGGCTGATGCCATGCAGGAGTTGATTGATCATCCTGAGCAGATAGCAGAAGCCCGCGAGACGGGTCCTGTCAGTCATTTGCTGCATTACCAGAATGCCCTGGGAAGCGATGGCGGCGAAGTGGAGAAGTATGTGATGGGGCAGTTGGCATTTCAGGACTCCGACGATCCCTATTTCCAGGAGCAGGCCCTTCTTGCGACGCTGTGGCTGAGGGATCAGCACAAGTTCTGGAAACGGTTCGTGCAGTATGTCCGTCTGCATCCCCATGCCCCCATGCCCCGTATCTTCCAGGAGGCGGCCTATCTCTTCGGCAAGATGGAGAACAGGCCCGACATAGACAGGTTGCCCTTCGACAAGGGTGTCAAAGACACCTACTTCGCCTTTATGAAAGAAGCAGCGAAGTACGACAACCAGCCTGCGGAATACGGCCGTATCGCTCTCAGTCCTTTCTTTGGGAATACTTACTTTTATGAATATTACTTTCTGAAAAATACGCATTAGCATGAAGATATATAGTTCTATCATAGCCGTCTCGTTGCTGTTTTCTGCCTGTAGCCAACAACTACCGTCAGACTTCAGGGAGTCTGGTTCCTTGCCAAAGATCTATCCCGACTATGTCAATGTCACCGTGCCTGTCAACATCGCGCCGCTGACATTTGAGATGGACGACCGTTCGGAGGAGATGGCCGTGCGCTACTCGTTTGGGGGTGAAGAGATTATCTGCGGGGGTGACAAGGCCCAGCCGGATATGGCCGACTGGAAGCAACTCGTGTCTGCTGCCTGCGGGAAAGCCATCCAGGTGGAGACATACGCCAGCAAGGACGGACAATGGACGCGCTTCAAGCCGTTTAATATCTACGTGTCGCCCGACTCCATCGACCCCTATATCAGTTATCGCCTCATCCATCCCTCATACATTGCATACGAAGAACTGACCATCAGCCAGCGGTGCCTGGAGAACTATGACGAGAGCGTGATCTACGACAATATGCTCTGCACGGAGGGGACACAGGGCCAGTGCATCAACTGCCATAACTACCAGCAGTATAACCCGGAGCGGATGCAGTTCCATGCCCGCCAGAACCATGGGGGCACCGTCATTGCCTACGACGGTAAGGTGCGTAAGATTGATATGAAGAACGACTCCATCCTATCGGCCGGCGTCTATCCGGCATGGCATCCGGAGTTGCCCCTCATTGTCTATTCCACCAATACGACACGCCAGAACTTCCACATCAATGACCCTAACAAGATTGAGGTGTATGATACGGAGAGTGACCTGATAGCGTACGATGTGGAGAAGAATGAGGTGACGAACCTCGAGAACGACCCGAACGAGTTGGAGGTCTTCCCCTTCTGGGCTCCTGACGGCAAGTCGGTCTATTATTGCAGTGCGCATTTTGAGTATCCGGACACGGTAACGAACAGACCCCTGTACTTATTGAGACATTCCAATACGATATTTTACAATATCTATCGCAAGTCGTTCGATCCTGCCACCATGCAGTTCGGGCCGCGTCAACTGGTCTTCGCAGCAGACACCCTCGGCAAGAGTGCCACCCTGCCGCGCATCTCGCCCGACGGGCGCTACCTGGTCTTTGCCCTGGCAGCGTACGGCGTGTTCCACATCTGGCACCGTGATGCCGATCTCTGGATGGTTGACCTGAAGACAGGACAGGTGCGTGCGATGGATGAACTGAACTCCCCCGATACGGAGAGTTATCACTCATGGTCGTCGAACGGCCGGTGGGTGGTGTTCAGCAGCCGAAGGGACGACGGCAATTACTCGCGTCCGTTCATGGCGCATATCGACAAGGAGGGAAAGGGTACCAAGCCCTTTGAACTGCCCTGTGCCGATCCTGACTATCACCGCCAGTTCATGAAGTGCTACAACATTCCGGAGTTCATGCGCGGGCCAGTGACCATCAAGCCACAGGATTTTGCCGATGTACTCAAGGGCGACGGCGAGCCCGTGAAATATGTTCAGAAACTCAGCCGGTAGTTTAAGAACCAATAACAGACAACTATTCATTTACAATAAAAACCCAACTTGATGAAAAAGATTGTATTAACTCTTTTCCTGGCTGTGCCACTGTTAGCGTCGGCACAGAATCCGATCATCCGCGACCAGTTCACGGCTGATCCGACAGCCCGCGTGTTTAATGACAAGGTGTATCTCTATCCATCGCACGACATCTTCCCGCCTGAGGGACAAAGGCAGGACTGGTTCTGCATGGAGGATTACCACGTGTTCTCTTCTGAGAATCTCACCGACTGGACCGACCACGGTGTGATCATCACCCAGAATAAAGTGCCCTGGGTGAGACCAGACTCCTATTCCATGTGGGCGCCCGACTGCGTCTATAGGAACGGCAAGTACTATTTCTACTTCCCGTCTGCTCCCAAGGACGGCAGGGGCTTCGGCATCGGCGTGGCCATCGCAGACAGTCCGGAGGGCCCGTTCGTTCCTGAGCCAGAGAATATCAAGGGCATCAGCGGCATCGACCCGTGCGTGCTCCTGGCCTCCGACGGCAATGCCTACATCTTCTGGGGGGCAGGGCGCTGCGCCAAACTCAAGGACAACATGAAGGAACTCGCTGACGATACGCCGAAGGAGACCGTCAAGTGGGGCGACCGTGAGTTTGAGATGTATGGTGTCAACTGCCTCAAGGACCTGCCCAACCGACAGGCCGAAGGTCCATTCGCCTTCGAGTATAATGGCAACTATTACCTGACCTATCCATACGTGAGGGAGAACACAGAGGTTCTCGCCTACGCGATGAGCAAGAACCCCATGGGACCGTATGAATACAAGGGCCTGATCATGGCCGAGCAGCCAAACGGCTGTTGGACGAACCACCACAGCATCGTCAACTATAAAGGCCAGTGGTATCTGTTCTATCATCATAACTATTTCTCACCGCGCGACGACAAGCGCCGTTCGGCCTGCATCGAGAAGTTGTACTTCAATCCTGATGGAACGATCCAGGAGGTGAAGCAGACCCTGCGTGGCGTGGGTATCAACGCAGCCACGGAGAAGATAGAGATCGACCGTTACAGTGCTGCCAGCGATGGCGTGACGGATGAACTGATCGACACTGTCAATACCTTCCGTAGTTATATGGCCACGATTCCGGCCAAGGGCTGGCTGAAGTACAGCGACATTGATTTCAGTTGCCTGACCGATGGCTATCTGGTGATCTCTGCCAAGGCTGCCGACAATACCTCTTTCTATATAAGGGAGAAGACTCCCAATGGCAAGATCCTTGCCAAGATCGACATGACCGTGAAGCCCGAACAGCCCGCTGGCATGCCTGCCATGTTCCGTCGCGACTTCAGCAACCAGTGGCTCACGAATACTGCTGCGCTGGAGTTCACCCCGAAGGGCGTGACAGACCTGGTCATCACCGTGGAGGGCAATGCGCCCGTCAGCGTAGATTGGATCCAGTTCAAGAACCGTCCCAAGTACTTCTCGGCTGTTACCACACCGTCGGCCCAGCCCGATGACGAGGGATTCATCCGTCGCTGGTTGCTGCTGGAGCCTATCGACAAGCCCAACAGCGGTAACACCGTCTTCACCGACTCCTATCTGCGCGAGCACTTTGCCCGCGAGTATTTCAAGGGGCAGCAGACCATCGTGCCGAAGGACGGTCAGAAGGTAAAGGCTGTGTTCAAGCAGGAACAGGCTCCCGCAGGCTTCGGCCGTGGTGCACAGGCACCTGCCAAGCCCGAGGTGAAGACCGTCAGTCAGACGCTCACCTGGCATGCCCTCGACAGTGAGAACTTCAACGTGAAACTTTTCCGCTTTGCCGAGAAATGGGGACAGCAGGTCTATGGCGTGCTCTTCTGGGCCGTCACCATCATCGACTGCGACGAGGATATCGAGAATGTGCGCCTGGCCGTCGGCTCCAACTCTGCCTCTATGTGGTGGCTGAATGGAGAAGAGGCTCTGTTGCTCTCTGGTGACCGGCGTATGGTGAAGGACGATGCCATGTCGCCCCGCCTGACGCTGAAGAAAGGCCGTAACATCCTGCGCGGTGCCATCATCAATGGTCCGGGCATGAGCGACTTCTGTGTGCGCTTCCTCGATGAGCAAGGTAACCCTGTAAAGAATTATAGAATAGTTAATAATTAAGCATTAGGAATTAGTAATTATGATGACCAAGACATATAAGAGAACCCTGATTATTTTGTCATTTCTCATTTCTCATTTCTCATTATGCCGTGTGGCGGCCCAGATAGGCGCACCCTATATCCACGACCCCTCGACCATTGCCGAGTGCGAGGGTAAGTATTATACCTTCGGCACCGGTGGCGGTGGCCTGATCTCTGCCGACGGCTGGAGTTGGAACAGCGGCGCCGACCGTCCTGGTGGCGGGGCTGCCCCCGATGTGCTGAAGATTGGCGACCGTTACCTCTGCATCTATGGTGCCACAGGTGGTGGCCTTGGCGGTGGTCATGCAGGCCGTATCCTCACCATGTGGAACAAGACCCTCGATCCGAAGTCACCCGACTTCAAGTGGAGTGAGGCTGTGGAGGTGTGCTATTCCGACGGTATGGAGGATCAGGATGCCATCGACCCAGGTCTGCTGCTGGATCCTACGACTGGTCGTCTGTGGGTATCCTATGGTACTTACTTCGGAACGATCCGCCTCATCGAACTGGACCCCAAGACGGGCTTCCGTGTGAAGGGCAATAAGGAGAAGGATATCGCCATCGACTGTGAGGCCTCCGACCTGATGTACCGTGACGGCTGGTATTACCTGCTCGGTACGCATGGCACCTGCTGCGACGGTGTGAACTCTACCTATAATATCGTGGTGGGACGTTCCAAGAGTGTCGAAGGGCCATATCTCGATAATGTAGGCCGCGATATGTTCCACGGTGGCGGTAAGATGGTGATTGCCGCTGAGGAGCGTGCCTGTGGTGCCGGCCACTTCGGGCGCTATATCATCGACGAGGGCGTAGAGGTGATGTCGTTCCACTGGGAGGCTGACTTTGAACTCAGTGGTCGTTCCACGCTCGCCATCCGTCCACTGGTGTGGAAGAACGGCTGGCCTGTGGCTGGCGATAACTTCAAGGGTGGTAATCTGGCCATCTTGAGCGAGCGCCGCGGCTATGCCCTCGAACTCGCCGTCGATTTCGTCCGTATGCAGCAGGAGCGTCAGGGGTGGTTCAACCGTAACCAGATGCAGGAGCCTGCCAAGCCCATCGCTAACCAGACACTGGATGAGGTGAAGGGCAACTGGCCTGAGGGTAACATCCCCGCTCGTATCGGCGACTATATGTACCGTCCTCACCAGCGCTGGACCATTACGCCGGTCAACGAGGCAGGCGGCTATCTCAGCAATCCGTACTTTAAGATTACCATCGAGGGTACGGACCGTGCCTTGGCTGCTACGGCCGACTGCGAGGTGACCACTGTTCCTGCCTTTACAGGTGCCGACGAGCAACTCTGGCGCATCGAACAACTTACCGACGGTACCTACCGCATCATGCCGAAGGCTATCCCCGGCCAGGAGGGCGTCAATACTACCATCTGCCTCTACTCAGCAGGCGACTCTACACCGACACTTGCCAAGTACGACTTCTTGAGCGATAACTCGAAGTGGAACTTCCGCATTTATTAAACAATAATCCCCGCCAATCGGCGGGGATTATTGTTGTTATTAAAGTTCTACAGTGATTTTCTTCAGGTCTTTGTCCAGCGAACTGGTACCGTAGAGAATCTCATACTGACCAGGTTTGATTCTCATGGTATTGGTCTCAGCATCCCAGAACTCAAAACTCTTCTTGTCGAGGGCAATGGTGGCAGTGGCGGTCTGCCCGGCCTTGACATCGACGCGCTGGAAACCGCGGAGCGACTTCAGCGGACCTTCTTTGTCGGAAAGGTCGCGGATGTAAATCTGGACGATCTCCGTACCGTCGCGATGCCCAGTGTTGGTCACTGGAATGGTGATGCTCTCCTTACCCTGCATGGTGGCTTCGCCGACCTCAAACGTGGTGTAACTCAGACCAAAGCCAAAGGGGAAGAGGGCATCGTTGAAATAGCGATAGGTGCGACCCTTCATGGAATAATCTTCATAGTCGGGCAACTGGCTGTCGCTCTTGTAGAACGTGACGGGCAGTTTGCCACTGGGGTTATAGTCGCCGAAGAGTGCGTCGGCAATAGCCGTGCCGCCCTCCTGACCTGCATACCAGACCTGTAGGATGGCATCGCAACTCTGGGTCTCGGGTTCGAGAGCGATGGCGGAACCAGAACAGCAGACGAAGATGACGGTCTTGCCGGCAGCCTTCAGTGCCTTAAGGAAGTCGCGCTGTACCTTGGGCAGTTCGATGCTCGTGCGGTCACCGCCCTTGAATCCATCGATATTCACAGGCATTTCCTCGCCTTCAAGGGCGGCAGAGATACCACCGCAGAAGATGACCTTGTCGATGCCATCCAGTTGGGCAATGGCCTTCTGGTAGTCGATGGGCAGTTCCTTGGCTATGTTGATCTTCATGTTGGCGCCCCAGGTCTTGACGAACTGGAAACGTACCTCTATATTATAGGTCTTGCCCTTCACTGCCTGGATGGCCGTGCGGACGGGGGTGGTGCGCCAGGTGTGCTCCACGAATTTCTTCTCGCCGTTGATATAGAGTTCAAAGTGTCCGCAGCCCTCTACGTTGACAACGTACTCGCCCGACTCTTTAGGCGTGAAGACCGTCTCGTACTTGGCGGAGAAGTCCTCTATCTTTACGCCAGGGGCAAAGTTGTGCATGCCAGCCGTGGTGACTGCCAGCGGGGTGGTATAGTACTGTGTGGTGACGGGCTTGCCATCCATCTCGGTGTTGTTCCAGAAGGTGCCGCGCAGGCCCTTCTTGCCTCCGATGGCGCACTGAGAAGCCATCAGGCAGTCCATCACCTTGTCGTAAGTGAGGTCACAGCCAGGGAAATAGGCGAGTTTCTTCTGTTTACCTTTGATTCCGTCTAGGATACTGATAGTGTGGTTGGGCGTGCCGTTTTAGTTCCCCCACATCATGGGCTTGTCGTCGGCATTGGGACCAATCACTGCAAT
>ODAI011429875.1_pt1 | contig 10014 bp, 4 predicted proteins | sample 1539321 | NCBI WGS metagenome assembly ODAI01 (sample SAMN02144231, study PRJEB22623) | gut metagenome | biome: sheep rumen | host: Ovis aries | place: New Zealand | reverse complement strand
TTATGAGAAGGATGAAGATGGCGCAGAGCTATTGTTTGAAAACACCAAGAAATGGTTAGGATATGACGAGAACGGTAACGAAGTTATCCGTAGTCGTAAAGAACATATCAAACATTTAGCAGACGACCTGCCAAAAGTAACAGCTGCGTATAAACAGTTTAAAGAAGAAAACAGATGAGAACTTCAGCAGTAAATAGTAAATACATATTTTCACAAGGGAAACGTTTTGAGGGAAAGTTTTATCTTAACGATAATTCTTTCCTTAGTATGGAAGTTGAACGCCATGTTGAGAAGACTAAACCTTTATCAGAACTTGCAACGGTGTTTAATCCTCCCGTGTTCAAACGCCAATTTTGTCAGCAAACTGAGCGTTCCGTTCCTTATTTCCAAAGTTCTGATGTGCCTGTTGCAGAAGAAAGAAGTCAAACATTTGTGTATAAAGGACAAGCTGAAGCCCTCAACCTACTTGTAAAAAAAGGCGACATTCTCGTAACAGGTTTTGGTACAATTGGAAATACGAGATTAGTGTCTAAGTATCAAAATGGGACATGCTATGCAAATAATGTGTGCCGTATAAGAACAAATGATGGAATATACCGTGGTTATGTTTATGCATTTCTCTCATCAAAATTCGGTGTATCACAGTTAAACAATAATGCGTCAGGTTCGGTAGTAAGATACATTGAAGCACCAGGAATAAAGAAAACACTTGTGCCAAACTTTCCCGAATCATTCCAAAAAGAAGTTGATGACTTGATCCAAGAATCTGTTCGGCTACGTGAAGAGGCAACCGAGGCGTTAGAGGAAGCAAAGCATCGAATAGAAGAATTATTCCCAAATATTCAAACAGAAAATATTGGAATTATCCGTTCTTTAGAAATTTTTACTTCTCTTGGAAAGAGATTTGAGGCATTGTTTCATCAATCTGCTGGAAAAGAATATGATTCATATATAAAGGAAAATTTTCAATGGGAGTCATTGTCAACGATGGCTACAGTAAGTCGTCCAGACTTGTTCAAACGCAATTATGTAAAAAACGGTTTGATGTTCTTTGGGGGAAGAGATATCTTCTTGTCAACACCAAAGAGTGAAAAATTCGTTTCAAAGACCAAAACTCCCGATATATCTTCATTAGTCATATCAGAAGGCACGATACTGATGCCTCGTTCTGGCACTATTGGCGAAGTCGCAATTGCGACTTCGCAACATGCTCAGAAGCTTGCTTCTGAGGATGTTATCCGCATATCTGCGGATAACATCCTCAGAGCGGGCTATCTATATGCATTTCTTTCATCCTCTATTGGTAAAGCCCTCATACAAAGGTATATTTTTGGTTCAGTGATACAGCATGTTGAACCGCATCAACTTAATCATATACCAATTCCTGTTTTAGAAGAAGAGGAAATGAAAGTCATATCAGACTTAGCAATCTCCAATAAAGATAAACTTGGACAGGCAGGCGAGTTAGAAAATGTGGCTATCAAAATGGTGGAAGATGAAATAGAAAAGTGGAACCATTAACATAGTATTACACTTATGTCACAGTTAAGGAAAGAAAACATAGAATGTACACACTGCCACCAAGAAGGCGAGTTTGACCTATGGACATCGGTCAATGTAGACTTAGACCCAGAGCTCAGAGAAAAGATATTCTCTGACGAGTTGTTTATGTACCGCTGTCCTCACTGTGGCAAAGTGACAGGCATACCTGCTGGCACTCTTTATCATGATATGACACATGGATTCATGATATTCTTCGACTTCTTCAAGCCAGACGATTATGATTACGTTCCAATGGAGATTCCTGAAGGAGTTGGCTTAAAGAAAGAATACCTATTCCGTGCTGTCTTCGGTTTACAACGCTTCAAGGAGAAGATTGTCATATTGGAACACGGACTGAATGATGTTGCTATCGAGCATCAAAAGTATATGATTAGTCACGTCATCATGCCAGAGATTGCAGAAAAAGGTTATGAGCTATTCTTTGCGAAGACCGATGAACCTAACGAAGAGTTTCCTTATGGCACAATCTATTTCTTCTACGATGACGAAGAGAAAGATCAAACCATGCAGATTCGCTTTGCTATGGATAATTACTTTGAGCATAAACTTGCCTGTGAACTTGATCCACGCATGAAAGCAGAAGGCTGTATGTGTGTGGATGCTGAGTGGATGGCCAAACAAATGAAGGAGGAATAGCCATGGCAAGAACAGAATACGATTACGACAGCAACGGACTTACCAGAGTCTATGAGAACGCCCAGTGGTTCCTTTTAGACAAGAATGGCAATCAGGTTGGAGAAAGATACTCTTACATTGAAGAATGGGGAGCGGGATTCTATAAGGCAGAACAAGGGACAAAGAAGAATATTCTTCGTCCTGATGGTAGTATTGTACTAAAGAATTGGCACAATGATGTCTTCAAAGTACAGAAAGGATTCTTCCTCTTCAGTAATACAATCCGTAAGTCAAAGACAAATCCTAAGACAAGATACACCTATGGCGTAGCGAATGTCAACGGTGATGTCATCTTTCCTATGATATTTGACAGAGCGAATTGGCTGGAGAAAGGTGATGCCATCTATGCAGAGATTGGTACTCAACCATATATCATTACTCTCGACGGCAGTATCTATGATCCAGCTCGCGGACATCTACCCAAGAAGGTAAGCATAGACTATAAGGATTTCTTTGAGAAGTTTGCCAACTGGACACTACCAGGATTACAATTTTTCTACAGAGATACTGATACGCCTGTGATTGTGGACACCACCTATCATGTTGGTGATGTACTTCGTGCTGGATTCTTCGTCGATGTAACCACAAAGTTACAGAAGCCAGCTCATAAAACACGTTTCCTTATAGCAAGTGCCCATGCAGCCATGATGTGTGAGATTCCAGAACTATGTCAGGAAAATCCAAATGTAAAGAACTGGAATCTATGCACTCTTCATTTCAACAGTTACTTCAAGGTCATGGATGTTTATGAGAAGGAAGAGGTAAAACAGGTATTTCTTCTTCATATTCCTGGAGCAGCAGCTTTCTTCCTTGGACATGACGAGACAGCCATGAACTTTGTAAATGAAGCAACTGGTCAGGAAACGACTCTCATAGAGATGGCACGTAAGAGTCTCGATGAAAAGATGAAGATGGAGGTTCATCCTCGTTCTCTTGATAAGGAGTTTGTGGAGAGGATGCACCACCCGATTGGTTTGGACGAAGAGTATTATCCTGTAAATCCAAATAAGCAGGAAGAACCGACAGATGGGCCAATCGCCAATCTAAGCAGTATGATTCACAAGTTGGCAAATGATGCCGACCTGAAAGATTTCATCAACGTAGAAGACAATTTCCCCTATAGAGGTGTAAGTGGTACAGTATGTGAGGGATGCATTTACGCAAACGGCATACAAGGCAAAGGTGAAGGATGCGGGAGACTCTTTATCAAGAGTTTCCGTGAACGTTATCTGAAAGGTAGATGCGAGTACCGTAAGACAGACATCGCCAAACCATCCTTCTTCGAAGAGATGGACATGTACCATAAGAAGATTGAAAAGGAAAAAGTCGAAAAGGCTTGTGATACCTATGCTCTCAATAAACTTAAAAAGTTTGTTGCTGAGAGACTTGATGGTGACATCAAGAAATTGAAGGACTTCGACTTTTATACTTTGAGGGAAGATACTGAGTTTGGTGACGAGCGCGTAAGTGTGGTAGGACTTGATAGCATACTAATGAAATCCGTTCTTACTCTCGCTTTTGCTGATACTTATCCAGATTTTACCTATGAAAGCATGGATAAACATAAGTACAAGCCAGATACCATCAACATCACAAATACCATTTTCGGTATTAACTTTGAAGATTACTACAAGGCTCTTGAAACATACGATGCTCCAGCGGAGTTACGTGAAAGAGTTGTTCGATTCGGCAAAAAGGTTCACACCATTGGTAACATTATGGTTCTTCCATCTGGCCTGAACCTTATGCGTAATACCAAGCCTCTTGGACGAGGTTATTGTGACGTATTCCTTGCAGAGTTTTATAAGATGATGATTGGTGCGAAGAAGTGCAATATGAAGATGTTAGATGCACTCAATCTAAAGAAGAAAGAAGTAGCTGCCTTCCTCACAGAAGAAAACTTCAATCATATTGTTCACGAATTGATGCTTGAAGACTTCCTCGATGAAAAAGGAAAGCCCAAGCAGGTGTTCCAAGGTCTCTTTAGTTGGGAACCGGGAATCTCTCGTGATACATTCATTAAAGCAGCCAATGAGTTCCTTGATTTTTGCGAGTCGTTTGTTGACAAGCGAGCAGACAGGATTATAGACAAGTTGGAGAAAGTATTTTCGAATAATCATTAAACATGTACAATATATGGCACAAATAAGAAAACCCATACACGACGATGGTCCTGTAAATGCTGGAGAACAGCGTTTGTTGGACTACCTCGACTTAAAGTTGCCAAGTAACTACATTATTATTCCCAACCTTAATATTGCCATTACTGGCCAGAACCGAGTAATGAAATATTGGGAATATGACTGCATTGTTGTGGCACCTCATGCTGTTTATCACATTGAGAATAAGGATTGGGCTGGTAATCTCGAAGGAGATGACTGGGCTTGGTTCCGTAGTGGTCAAGAGGTAGCAAACCCTCATAAGACCGCAGGGCTAAAGAGCCGTATTCTCGCCAGCAAGATTAAGAACCAGCATCCAGATTGGCGTTTTGGCCAGATACTGACAGCTATTACTTTGAGCCATCCTCAGCAGTCAAAATTTGGATTAGATCCTACCTGTGATTGTTACAAGCAAACATTCACGTTGGGCAGTGATTTGATAGATTTCCTTACCAAGCCTGAACTTGTAGGACGTACTCCAGGAATGATTTCGGATATTCAGGCACAACTTGTTGACTTGCTTTCTGGCCAATCTGTTGAACTTAGAAGAGCTGAACGAAAGGAAATTTTCAACTATCTTATTGAGGAGGTTCTTCAAGAGACTGAAGAGTTCACGGAATATCTGTGTGTTCCCAAACTCATTGCTACAGCACGTTATAAAGTACGTGAATATCCTCTTGATGTCGCAGGTAAGAGTCCTGAAGAACTGAAGAAACTGAGTTTGATGGTTCAGAATGCCAGCTTCGCCCAAGACAAGATAGGTGCATCTCCATTCATTGTCAAGACTGATTGCAGAATGAATGAAGAGCAGACATATTATTATGAGATAAGCCGTTATCAGGACGAAAGTTCTCTCAGAAGCAAACTTCGCCAGAAAACTTTCAAACAGACAGATAAAATCAGCATTATACTCGATGTTGCTAATGCGCTGAAAGCTGCGCATAAGGAACAGGTATATCATCGTGACGTATGTCCTGAGAATATCTTTGTATATGAAGGAGGTAAAGCTGCTTTGGCTAACTTTGGTATGGCATGGTTTGTCGAACACTCTGACCTCAGTTTCACGGTAAAGAAAGATACTAACATTAACTCACCATATACAGCACCTGAATTCTTAGAAGGTGATGTATGTTCAGGAAGCGATATATTCTCTCTTGGAGTAATCTTTTATGAGTTGATGACTGGCAAACTTCCTTTTGACAGTTGTCTCACATTTACTTCCGCATTAGGTGGTGTACTTACAGAAGACATGATGCCAAGTAAGGTATCAAAAGATCTTCCTGAATGGATGGATGAAGTAGTCAAGCATACAATCGTAGCTGACCCATTTAAACGTTGGCAAGAGGCAGATGAATTTATTGAGTTTATCAATAAATCTATGGAAGAAGAGCAAAAGAAAACCATTGAAGCTCAAAAATCCAATTCAGGAGGGAACACCACAAGTCAGCCCAAGGTAGCATATTTGAAAGACATGAAGCCAGGAGTTAAGGTAACTCCTTCTATGACACTTCATGAAATTCTTGGTCGAGGTGGATTTGGACGTGTATTCAAAGTTTGGCACGATATGCAGAAACAATATCTTGCCATCAAAATCTTTGAACGCGATGCATCTGTTGACAATGCCATCAATGAATTTGAGGCATTAAAATCGCTCCACCACCCCAACATTGTTGAGTTTAAATTTAACGACCGCACTCAACAAGGACTGTTCTACACATTGATGGAGTTGCTTGAAGGTGAGAACCTGCAAGATTATACAAGAGGTGACCTGCGTCTTCCTGTCGATGAGGTTTACAAGATGGCTACCCAAATCTTAAAAGCTTTGCGCTACATGCAAGAAGAGCAAGATCCTCCTGTATATCACAGAGATATTAAGCCAAGTAACATCATGTGGCATAAACGTCAAATTTACAAGCTCATTGATTTCAATATATCTACAACTACCGATGACAAGTCGTTTGGTGGGACCTTCCCCTATATGGCTCCAGACCTTGTTTTATCGGGAAATAAGATTGATTGGGATAAGTCAGCCGATACATTCGCACTGGGTATTACAATCTATGAACTTCTTGCTCATGCCTATCCATGGCCAGGAAGCAACATGCGTCCCAATATCCACATGCAGCCTACGGATATTCGTAGCTACAACGACAAATTGACAGATGAAATAGCTGAGTTTGTAATGAAGGCAATCATTACAGATAGACATAAGCGCTTTACATCTGCCAAAGAAATGCTTGAAGCACTGGAGAAGATTGGTGTTAATGGTATCTTGAAGGACACTTCAACTATCATAAATACTTCTACCGTCAATGCAAATCCAGTCGATTACATTAATTCTCTCTATAGTCAGAGCCGCCATGGAAATAGCGGCACACGAGCTGGAGCAAAGACTCATGCCTTTGATGATTTGACTTATTCCAAGACAAAACTTGACAAGCAACTCATTCAGGACATCAAAGATCTGAAGTATAAACTGATTATCATTACAGGAAATGCTGGCGATGGTAAGACTGCTTTTATCCATCGAATTGAAGATCAAGGAACGAATAAAGAATCATTTGACACAAACAATGGTTCACAGTTCTATATCAACGGAATACGCTTCGAATCTAATTACGATGGTTCACAGGATGAGGATGAAAAAGCAAACGATGAAGTTTTGGCTCAGTTCCTATCTCCTTTCAACAATCTTAGTGACTACACTCAGGCACAAGAAGGACGAGTAATTGCCATCAACGAAGGTCGTTTGGTTGACTTCCTCTCCACTCATAATGAGTTGAAAAAACTCCAAGATAACATTGAAGACTATTTCTATCAGGAAGGTCATGCAGAACTCCTCCCTGGTCTGATGGTCATCAATCTTAACCTTCGTTCTGTAACAGCAAGAGACGGCAATTCTCCAAGTCTTTTGGCTCAGCAGGTGAAGAAACTGACCCGTCCAGAGTTGTGGGCAAAGTGTGAGGGATGTCCTATTGCAGACCGTTGTTATATTAAATATAATGTAGATACCTTCCAAGACAGTAGTGCAGGTGACGAAGTTATCAATCGCCTCGAATGGCTTGTAAGAACTATTGTCTACAAACGTGAGCTTCATATCACCATGAGGGACTTGCGTTCTATGATTGCTTGGATGCTAACACGAGACTACTCTTGTGATGAGGTCAAGCAATTAGTGGAGTATGTACAGACAGAGCAGTTACCAGAATACTATTGGCAGTATTACTACTTCAACGTGACAGCTCCAGTTGCATGGCCAGCGAAAGACTTCATGCTCCCATCACTTGACTCTAACGACCGTTTGGTTAAATTGCTTAGGGAAACAGATGTTGCAGGTGTAGCTCTACCTGCATACGATCGAGATCTCTATTATACATCTAAGCGTCCAAATGACTATCTGATTTTTAGTGACCGCAAGCGCAGCTTATTGAATGACTTTAACGAAAACAATGCCATTATTCCTGCGTATGAGGTTAAATCTGATGTTATAAGGATGCAGGCAACTGGTCGTCATAAGAGTTATGTGCGTCATCAGTATTTTGAAGGAAAATTTGATTTCCGCAGACGTTTGCCATACCGCTATGCAAGTATGTTCGAGGAGCAACTTCGAGTTGAAGACGAAAAGGCACTCAAAGAAACGATGCAAGATTTGGCTTGCGCCATCTCTGCAAGTGAAGGATGCGACAATGCACGTTTGACTGAAGGCTATCTACTTTTGGCAAGTTCCAATGTGGGTGATCCTATTTCAAAGAGCTATCGTCGTTTCCCATTGGATGAATTTGAGCTATTCGTAAACAAGACAGAACATCTGACTAAATATATCGAATACGAAAGTGATAGTCTTACTTTCCGTCATAAAACCGATAAGTTTATACAGTTGACAGTCAGCCTTGACCTTTACGAAATGCTTCAATACATTCGTGCAGGTTTCAGTCCTTCTGTGAATGACCTACGAGGCCGATTCATTGAACTTCAGATTTTCAAGAACCTCTTGGAAGCCAAAACTTATACAGAGATTCTTGTTACGAAGAACAACAGGAAGTTCACTGTAATTCGTCTTGATGGAAAGAAACATATTGTAATTGAACCTCTAAACGCATAAGGAATACGATTATGATACTGAAATTAAAAAAAGGTACAGTAGCATTCTTGAATAAAGAATTGCTTTACGTTGACTTCAAGTCAGTAAGACTGGATCGTGTTCTTACTAACTTGTTTATTAAGATGTATGCTGATGGGCAGCCTGTCCAGCTGGCATTCAGAAAGGAATATACTATCGATACACTGAAGTCCAATCTCAATGCTCTTGAAGAACAAGGTGTAATCAATGGTGTGAAGGATAATCCTGATGGTGTGGAGGACTGGCTACGCAGTTCACTACTCGAATTGGTTAACCGTGGTAATGTGATTAAGGAACATGTATCTACCTTAAAGCCACTCCATCTGTTGAGCTTCCGTGTACAGAACAGCAAGTACTGTCGTGACTATCGTGCTTCAGACCAATTATATCTCATGTTAAAGAGCAATCCCGAAGTTATGAAAGGATTGGTGAAGTATCTTAGCAAAGGTTGGGACAAAGCATCTGGCGAAATCAACACACAGGAGGAACTTGACGTAGATACCACAGGTATTCTACACATAACAAAACCTCTCCGTGAGCGCAAGAGTATGAATAAGGATGTCGATATTATACCCAAGCCTCTTTTGGAGAAGCAAGCTGCTTTGTTTACAGATGATATTCGTCGATTACTCATTTACAAAGAAAAACTTCCACGTGCGGTTTTCATCGACTATCTGAGAATACTCTGCGGTCTTCATCTTGCACTCTATACAATGAAAGTTGTATATCTGTTGCCCAAGATGATTGATGCCGGTACTCGAAACGTTGATGATGACTGGTCACTTGTTGTTGATTTGACAGATAATCTTGACAGTATTGTTTCGCAATTCGCTTGTAAAGACATTGAGCGAATGGAAAACAGCTATGGCAAATACATCCGTGCTACATACATGGTTGATATTATCCAGAAAAGAAAGCGTTGCGATGTTGATGAAGCTTTCCGCATACTCAAAGAAGACAATAACAAGCAAGGAGAGTACTATGAGAAAGAACTCAATGACATAGAGGATAGCCTTCCCAATAGTGATGAGAAGGAGTTTGATAAAAACGACTTCCACGAAATGTTAGAGTTCTTCCCTGAAAAAGACTATTTCGATATGTTTGTCCATGTACTTGAAAAATCCAATTTGGGTGCAAGTCAGTACAAGTACATACATGATTTTGTAGATGCTGTCTGCATGAAAAACAGCTCTTCTATGTTGCTGGCAGATAGCCGTTCTAAGCGTCATCCTCGAAGAGGTGCATTAGGTAGTAAACTGCTTGAAACGATGGTACAGTTGTTGGTTCTCAAAGAGAAGAGCAATGGCGGTTATGAAACACGCTCTCTCTCAATAGATGAATTAGCAAAGGCAATTCGTGAGCGTTACGGTCTAATCATCAATGGTATTGGAGAAGAACGCTTTGCAGATGCTGATGTAGAAATGAATGCAGCATTCAGAGTTAACATGGATGCGTTCAAGAATAAACTTCGTCAGATCGGTTTTTATACAGATATGA
>ODAI010455569.1_pt1 | contig 10014 bp, 7 predicted proteins | sample 1539321 | NCBI WGS metagenome assembly ODAI01 (sample SAMN02144231, study PRJEB22623) | gut metagenome | biome: sheep rumen | host: Ovis aries | place: New Zealand | reverse complement strand
GATTCGATGATGCGGTTGATCACGTCCGCGCCGTAGCGGATCTGGCCGTTGCCGGTGGAGCCCTTGGCCAGCACCGCGCCGTTCTCCATGTCCACCAGCAGCGCGGCCACCGACGTGGTGCCCAGATCCACCACCAGGCCGATGATGGGCGTGCCGTCGTCTGCGCTCAGCACGTCAAGCACGTTCACGGTGTCCCCAACGGTCTCGATCACGCAGCGCACGTGGAAGTCGTTCTCCCTCAGCGTCCGGGCCAGCTTCTTCAGCGCGAAGAAGCACAGCGTCACCCTTTCGGCCCCGGTGGCGGCCTGGATCGCCCAGATCAGGCGCTCGTTGTCGGGCATGGTGTCTTCCACAGTGGGCGCATCCATGGCTACGGTCACCGAGGAAAGGTTGTTGCCAAAGGCAATGCCCGCCGCCTCGATCTGGGCCTTGGTGCGGTTGAAGATCTCCAGCTCCTCGGGCGAGGAGATGTCCGCCACCTTCATGCGGCTGCGGTAGGCGCTGGCGATGTCCGGCACCTCGATCACCACGTCGTCCAGCACCTTGCTCAGGCAGCTCAGCCGCCAGCCGTTGGCATATTCCTCGTCGGTGATGTGGCGCGTCTTCGGAGAATCCAGGTTGCCCGAGATCAGCTTCACCCGGCATTTGCCGCAGGCGCCGTTGCCCGAGCAGGGCGCGTCGATGGCCACGTTGGCGCGCTGCGCCACCTGGAGCAGGTTGTCGCCCTCGTGAGCGCTGATCTTTACCTCTGAACCGTTGACCCGGAAAGTGATCGTTACCATTGCATTGCCTCCCGATAAGCGCCCGAACGGTCACGGTCATCGACCGACGGCAGCGCAGCGTCATATCAATATAATCATCACTGAATCATTATAGCATCCTCCGGCGAATAATTCAATCCCATCGGTTTAAGGAAATACCGCACAATGCTCGCGGCTCATTAGCGGGTGAATTTCAGCCGCTTGCTGCCTGCAAAAATCTCGATTACCCGCCAGAAATACCGCCCAATGCTCGCCGCCCAATAGCGGGCGAATTTCAGCCATCCGCAGCCCGCAAATGCCATGACTTACCGCCGGAAACGCCCCCTTGATTGGCTCATATCGTTCGCCGACCGGCGATCGCGCATATACATCAAATGCTATAAAATTGTAATTATATTTCAACAAATAACCATCTTTGTAGACATATGAACAAAAGTTATGCTATAGTATAAGGGATAACATATCTCTGTTATACGATCGCGGCAATTGCCCAACACCACCGGAACGGGAGGAACATATGAAGCGCAAAAGATTACTGGCCTTACTGTGCATGCTGTCCCTGTTTTGCATGAATACCGTTACCGTCGCGCCGTCGCTGGCTGACGCCGCGGCAAACGCCTCCGCCTCTACGCAGGCACAGAGCGTGCTGGTTTCCAACAAAAAGAAGGCCAAGGCTACCAAAAAACCCAAAGCTACAAAGACACCCAAGCCCACCAAGGCGCCCAAGAAAACCAAGAAACCCAAGGCTACAAAGACACCCAAGCCCACACAGGCGCCTGATTCCACCGAAGCGCCCGAGGAAACCAAGAAGCCCAAAGCCACGGAGGAGCCCAAGCCCGCGGAGGAGCCCAAGCCCACGGAGGAGCCCAAGCCCACGGAGGAGCCCAAGCCCACGGAGGAGCCCAAAGCCACGGAGGAGCCCAAACCCACGGAGGAGCCCAAGCCCACGGAGGAGCCCAAGCCCACGGAGGAGCCCAAACCCACGGAGGAGCCCGACGGCCCCGAAGTGACCGAGGGACCCGAGGAGCCCGTCATTCCGGAAGCCACCAGGACGCCAAAGCCCACCGAAGCGCCTGTCGAACCCGAGCCCACCAAAGCGCCCAAGCTGAAGCTGAAGGGCCTCAAGGCAGACGTTTCCGAAGCGATTCCCCGCACAGTCATAAAGTTCACGCTTACGGTGGAAAACGCCGACAAGGTGGTCTGGATCGCCCAACGCAGCGACGGTCTGAAGGGCGGCTCCGGCAAGGTTAAGAACGGCTCCTTTCGCTGGAAGCCCAAGCTCAGCGGCGTGTACACGGTGACCGTCAACGCCACCGCCGGTGACAAGACCGCGTCGGACAGCTGCGTCGTGATCGTTCGCGAATCCCCGCTGGCCGTCGAGGTGGAGCCTACAGACTATGCCCAGCAGGGCGGCAAAAAGCTGAAATACAAGATCAATATTCTGGGCGGGTGCGCGCCCTATACCATGAACGCCGTCGTAAAGCACAAGGGCAAGAATATCTTCGCCTCGGAGGAGGTGCTTGATAAGATTACCTGCGACGCCGTCGGCTATGGCAACAATAGGCTGACCGTCACCGTGACCGACGCCACCGGCGAAACCGTGAAGGCCAAGGCCAATATCGTCTCGGCCAGCAACGAACCGAACGAAGCCCCCGCCCTGCCCAGGCTGAAGGAGGACATGACCTTTGCCGACAAGCTGCTGGCCGTGGCAAATTCCCAGCTGGGCTACCGGGAAAGCGCCGAAAACTTTATCCTCGGGGACGGCGACGCCATTCAGGGCTGGAGCTATTACGGTGGCTGGTATGGCGCGCCCTATGACGAATGGTGCGCGATGTTTGTCAGCTACTGCCTGGTCAAATCCGGCATCGATCAGGAGATGATGCCCCATCACGGCAACTGCAACCACTGGAAGAGCGACCTCGCAGAGCGCTACATAGACGACGAGGACAGCTACATTCCCGAGCCGGGCGACATCATCTTCTTCCACCACAACCGCGTTTCCAAGGACCCGAACTATCCCAATCACATCGGCATCGTCACCAAATACGACACCGACACCGACACCGTATACACCGTGGAGGGCAACTCCGGCAAGTCCGTGCGCGCCCGCCAGTACGAGCGCACCAACAGCGTGATCGTCGGTTATGCCAGCCTGCGCGACGTCATGGTGCAGTACGACACCGTATACCGGGAGCAGCTGGGCGACGAGCTGGCCACCAATCTGGAGAGCTTCCGCGCCGAGTATGCCGGCATGGACTGACGGCGCGCACTGAACGACAATTCAAGGGCGGCCCCAAAGGCGCAAGCCCACAAACATGCAGAACTGTAGGGGCTGCGTTGCGCCGCCCCTACAGCCTTATTACGTTCTGATACAGGAGGACCTTTCACATGTCTGACCAACGGGACAGGACCGAACCGGCGAAGAAGCGCCGCCTGGCAATCCACGAAACCACCCTGGAAAACGACATTCGCTACCTGGGCCCCCTCAACTCCCAGCACTTCAAGCTGCTGGGCTGGCTGTGCATCGTGATCTCCCAGGTCGCGGTGATCGTCAAAATGGGCGGGCGGCTGGATCCCGGCTACGCTGCGGACAGCGCCTTCCTGCTGAGGGCGCTGGGATACATCGTCGACCTCGCGCTGCCGTTCCTGCTGATCGCCCGCTTTGCCCAGATCCTCGATACCGACAGGGGCTACGGCAAGCAGCTGCTCGTCAACGGCGCGGCGGCGGCGGGAATATGCGCGCTGACCTACCTGGTATTCTACCGCTACATCGTGGGCGACCTCGCGGCGGTCCTCGAGGACCCCTCCGAAGCCCTTCCCACCGTCAAGTCCGCGCTGACCCACGTCACGCCCTACGGCTTCCTGGCCTTCAACATATTTATTGACCTGTTCCTCTGCACGCTGACGATGGTTTTCCTGAATTACAAGCCCCGCCGCGTGTTCACCGGAAGGGCCCGCATCCTCTTCCGGCTGCTGGCGCTGCTGCCCATCGGCTATGAGGTGGGCTGCATGCTGCTCAAGCTGCGCGCCGCCAGGGGCCTGGTTCAGGTTCCCGTGTGGGCCTATCCCCTGCTGACCACCAAGCCGCCCATGACCTTCGTGCTGTTTGTGGTGCTGGCGCTGTTTGTGAAGACGCGGGAGCTTCGCTTCCGCCGCCACGGCAAGACCCACGAGGAATACCAGGCCTTCCTGAAGACCCGGCGCAATTCCCTGAACTTCTCCGTGTTCCTTGCCATCATGCTGGTGATTGTCAGCGTTCTCGACTTTGTGGTCGTTTTAGGCTTCTCCGTGAATGAGGTGGTGCTGACCGTGCGGCCGGACATCGAGGCTTCCGCGTCGCCGACGCCGTCGGAAGACGGGCTGGCCGCGCAGCCGACCCGCGCAGCCGCGCAGCCCCTGCCCGCCGCCCAGAGAAGGACGTTTGCCACCGCGCAGCCTGAGCCCGCCGCGGGCGGAGACGCCGCGAGCGAGGTCGCTGCGACGGCGGAAGCACCTGAATCCGACACGGCGGATAACGAGATCATGGCCTCCATCGATACAGGCATGCGGCTTGCCATGGCCGTCGGCTTCGGCGGCTCCATCGGCCTGATCATCCTGGCGCCGCTGGTGCTGCTGTTCTCCTATACGCGCAAGCCGAAGTATCCCATGCTGGACCTGGCGATCCCGGTGGCGGGCATCGTCGCGATCATGCTTGTGTACCTGGAGGGCACCCATCGGCTGCTGCCCCTGCTGCCCTTCAAAAAGCTGAACCTGAAGGAAGTAAAGGACGAGACCACACTCTACCTCAACCTGCTCAAGTAGCCCGGCATCCCCAAAAACAAGGAGTGTCATCACATGTTCGGTTATCTGCGAAAGAATCGAAGCACATTCCCCTTTATCTGCGAGATGCTGCTCTCCGTAGCCGTTTTTCCATGCACCTTCCACTATATGCAAACATGGTACGCGGACCCTGACAACCCCGAAGCGTCAGCATGGCTCTGCGCGATGATCGTCTTGTTGGGCCTCGTCCGCATATTTCGCGGCTTCCGCATGCGCAGTCAATCCCGTTCGGCCTTCATCGCCAATCTGGTCTACGGCGCCGTCTTCATGGCCTGCGGCGCACTGGCGGCGTTCAGGGGCTACGACGCCACGACCCAGGTCGTGATCGTATTGGCTTACCTGAGCTGCCTTCTGGCGGACCGCGTGCTCGCCATCGTGCGCAAGCGCACGCCGTGGCACATCTTTCTCAACGCGGTTTCCATATTGATCATCGTCAGCCTTGTGCCTATCGTAAAGGAGTCCTTCATGATGCTCATCCTGGGGGTCATTGTGACGATCTCCACGCTCCTGTCCATCATGGTCGCCCTGTTTTCCCGGATACGGCTCGATTTATTGAAGGAGATCATACAAAAGACCTACGCCGTGGAGATCATCGCCGGCCTGGGGCTGATGATGGTCGCCTTCTCCTATGTGCTGACGTTCACCGACGAGGTGTTCAAAACCTTCTGGGACGCCCTGTGGTATTGCTTCGCCATCGTGACGACGATCGGCTTCGGCGACCTGGCGGCCACCAGCGCCCTCGGACGGCTGCTGAGCGTCATACTCGGCATCTACGGCATCATCGTGGTCGCCCTGATCACCTCCATCATCGTCAACTTCTACGGCGAGCTCAAGAAGGAGAGCCATCCCGAAAGCCGCACCGAATAGGTTCAATACGTTGTAATAGTTTGCCGCCACCCATCCGGCGGTCAAAACGGATAAGGTTTTACAAAAGGAGTGGATGAAATGCCTGTTGTACGCATCCTGATGACCCTGTTTACCGGTACGGACGATATCGTGCCCGCCATCCTGGTCGTGCTTTACATGGCGGGGCTGTTCATGATGTTCCCGAAGTCCGGCCTCAAGAACTGGCACGCGCTGATTCCCGGCCTGCGGGAATACCAGCTTGCCCGCTGCGCCGGCTGTGAATCGGACGCCCCGAAGCTCGCCTTCATCAGCCTGGCCATGAACGCGTTGAGCATCGGCTACAGGATCTACAGGGGGCCCAATATCAGCGCGGAGCAGCTGAACACATCGGACATCGTGATGACGATCGTCCTGATCAGCCTGACCCTGACGTCCTTCTTACTGTACATCCGCGTTTACAACGGCCTCATAGAGGTCTACGGCGTGCGCAAGGCCTGGCTGTGGCTGTGGATCCCGCCCTATCTGGAGTGCATCCCCGCGCTGATCTGGGGCTTCAGCAGCAAGTTCCAGCCCGGCTGGAAGGTGGACGACATCAAGGCGGAGCTGGCGAAGCTGGTGCACCAGGGCAGCGTCACCGTCATGGACAAGGGCCTGACGGTGAACCTGAAGGAACGCGCCGTCACCGAGAACTTCCAGAAAAAGGTGCTGCTGCGGGACATCCACATGGCCATCCCCCAGGGCCATCTGGTGCTGCTGCTGGGCGGCTCCGGCGCGGGCAAGACCACCTTCGTGAACGCCGTCAACGGCTATGAAAAGGCCAATGCCGAGGTCATGCTGAACGGCCACAACGTCTACACCCAGTACGACCAGATGATCCATGAGATGGGCTTTGTCCCCCAGTCCGAAATGATGCGGGGCAAGAACACCGTGCTGAACACGCTGATGGATTCGGCCAAGCTGCGCCTGCCCATCGACGTGTCTGCCGAGGACCTCAAAAGCCGCGTGGACGAGGTCATGGAGATCTTCGGCCTGACGCCCGTGCAAAACGAGCTCGTCGAAAAGCTGTCCGGCGGCCAGAAAAAGCGCCTGTCCATCGGCATGGAGATGATCTCCAACCCCGCGCTGTTCATCCTCGACGAGCCGGATTCCGGCCTGGACGGCGTCATGGCCCGCGCGCTGTTTGAGCAGCTGCGCAAGATCGCCGACACCGGAAGGATCGTCATCGTCATCACCCACACCCCCGACCGCGTGGTGGACCTGTTCGACGACGTGATCGTGCTGGCCAAGGACAGCGCCCGCACCGGGCGGCTGGCCTTCTACGGCAGCATCGAAGAGGCCCGGCGCTTCTTCGGTCGGGAAAAGATGGAGGATATCGTAAAGGCCGTCAACCGCAAGGAAGAGGGCGGCGATGGCCTGGCGGACGAATACGTTATGAAATATGCGGAGGTGCAGCATGGCTGAAATAAAAGTCGACAGGGATTCCAGGCGCTTGTTCAAGGCCCGCTATCGCGGCCGCTTCGCGCAGATTTGGATTTATCTGGCCCGTCAGCTGGCCATGTTCATGTACCAGAGCGACTGGAAGGTGCTGCCCATGGCGGCAGTGATCGCCGGCCTGGTGGGCATGGTCATCCGCAACCGCCTGTTCATCAACATGGAGGGCACGCTGCTGGGCGGGTTCGCAATGGTCATGGTATGCATCTGGAACGGCTGCTTCAATTCGATACAGATCATCTGCCGCGAGCGGGACGTGATCAAGCGCGAGCACCGCTCCGGCATGCACATCTCCTCCTACGTCGTCTCCCACATGCTGTACCAGCTGCTGCTGTGCCTGCTGCAGACCGTCGTGACGCTGTATGTGACCAAGGCCGTCGGGGTCAAGTACCCGGAGGAAGGGCTGTTTACCCGCTGGATGTTACTGGACTTCGGCATCTCGATATTCCTGATTACCTACGCCTCGGACATGATGTCGCTGTGGATCTCTTCGCTGGCCCGCAACACCACCACGGCCATGACGATCATGCCCTTCGTGCTGATCTTCCAGCTGGTGTTCTCCGGTGGCCTGATGACGCTGCCGGGCTGGACCCGCCACCTCACCCCCCTCACCATCTCCAACCCCGCGCTGAAGGTCGTCGCGGCCCAGGGCGATTACAACAACCGCCCGATGATGGTGATCTGGAACCAGCTGGACAAGCTGCGGGACAGGGAGCTCAGCGCCACCATCCACTATGGCGATATCATCGACGCCGTGATGGACACGAGCGTTCCCGCCATCAAGCGGCTGCACGAGACCCCGCTGACCCGCGTGTTCACCCTGGGCGAGGTCAAGGACTTGCTTCAGAGCAAAGAGTTCCAGAGCTTCAAGCAGGAGCAAATACTGGAGGAGATGTCCATCGCCGACATCCTGCGGTTCATCTGCGAATCGGACACCCTCTCAAGCGTGCTGGACTACACCATCGACCTGAAGCTCGTAAAGCTGAAACTGCGAACGATCGTCGACAAGCTGATGGCGGATGAAAAGATCATGACGTTCCTCGAAAGCAAGCAGGTCATCCCCACCACCACCGTGGGCGACGTGCTGGACATGATCAACGCGGAGGGACTGCTGGAGAAATACCGCGACGTGAAGGTGGGAAAGGACATCTTCGTGGGCGACGTGCTCAAGCTGATCGTCAACAGCGAGACGGTGCAATCCTACCATGACCAGAGCTACACCTACACCACCACCGTGGGCGGCATCGTGGACATGATCGGCGAGGATCGGATCAAGGACATCCTGCAAAAGCGGATCGCCGAGGCCAGCTACAATCCCGACTACGAATGCACCCAGGAGAACGTCATGCGCTACTGGCTCAGGCTAGCCCTGTTCGTGCTGGTCTTCGCGGCGCTTTCGACGATCACGCTTGAATTCATCGACAAGGACAAGCGCTGAGCCTGTTGAACCGCCCAGAATGTGCGCGCCCTGTCGTGCGCGGTTTTCGGGGCAATATGCAGTCACGGCGGCCTGTAGGCCGCCGTGACGCGCACTATAAATCGCCGTGCTTCTGCTTTTCACAGGAAGTATTGTACAGTTCTTTCCGGTGTATAGTAACCTCCGTCCGATATCGAGGGTAATATTCAGGACATCAAAACCGCAAAAGCGCCCGTCAAGGGCGTTTTTTTGTACAGTCCATCTGCTATTCTGTCATTGTACGAAGGGCGAACCCCTTCCCCGGCGGACGCCGGCAATTCCAGGAGATGAGGTGGCAGATATGTTCATACCCAAGGGCTATTACACCAGTCAGGGCTATACCGGCTTCCTGCCGGACGGCAGCCGCATGGCCTTTCCCACCCAGGAGGAATACATCGACTACGTTGAAGAGCTGCACAGCGCGGCATGACGGAAGCATTCGACAAAATGAATCGGACTGCGACGCAGTCCGATTCATTTTGGATGATTACCGCTGTACGCGGGCGCTGCCGTCGCCCATCAGGCTCTCCACTTCCTTCAAACGGGCCATGGAGGTGTCGCCGGGGGTGGTCATGGCCAGCGCGCCGTGGGCCGCGCCGTAGTTGACGGCCTTTTCCACGTCGCCGGTGGTCATCAGGCCGTAGATCAGGCCGGAGGCAAAGCTGTCGCCGCCGCCCACGCGATCGAAGATGTCCAGGGCCGGATAGTCCTTGGCCTTGTAGGTCTTGCCCTCGCCCCAGGCGATGGCGGACCAGTCGTTGCAGGTGGCGGTCCTGACCTGGCGCAGAGTAGTGGCGATGACCTTGAAGTTGGGATACATCGCGGCGGCCTCGTCCATCATGATGGCATAGCCGGCGGGGTCCAGCTTCTTCAGGTTCTTGTCGACGCCCTTGATCTCGAAGCCCAGGCAGGCGGTGAAATCCTCCTCATTGCCGATGATCACGTCAATGTAGGGCGCGATCTCCTTGTTGACCTCCTGGCACTTGGCCTGGCCGCCGATATCCCGCCACAGGGAGGGCCTGTAATTCAGGTCGTAGGAGACGATGGTGCCGTACTTCTTGGCGGCCTTGATGGCCTCGATGGTGACCTCGGCAGTAGTCTCGGACAGGGCCGCAAAGATGCCGCCGGTGTGGAACCAGCGGGCGCCGCGCTTGCCGAAGATCTCCTCCCAGTCGATGTCGCCCGGCTTCAGCTGGGAGACGGCGGTATAGGCGCGGTCGGAGATGCCCAGCGCGCCGCGAACGCCGTAGCCGCGCTCGGTGAAGTTCAGGCCGTTGCGCACCTTGCGGCCGATGCCGTCGTAGGGCGCCCACCTGATCATCGGATCCACGCCGCCCTGGAGGATCAGATCCTCCACCAGGTAACCCACGTCGTTCTCGGCCAGCGCCGTCACCACGCCGGTCTTCATGCCGAAGCAGCGCCGCAGGCCGCGGGCCACGTTGTACTCGCCGCCGCCCTCCCATACGTTGAAGCTGCGCGCGGTGCGCACGCGGGTCTCGCCGGGATCCAGCCGCAGCATGACTTCGCCCAGGGATATCTCGTCATACATACATTGGCTCTTGTCCTTCAGTTTCAGATCCATAGTCATCGCCCTCCATTTATAATGTCAATATTCACTACAGGCCCATCGGCCCCCTGTCT
>ODAI013675202.1_pt1 | contig 10015 bp, 5 predicted proteins | sample 1539321 | NCBI WGS metagenome assembly ODAI01 (sample SAMN02144231, study PRJEB22623) | gut metagenome | biome: sheep rumen | host: Ovis aries | place: New Zealand | reverse complement strand
TCAGGTATCCGGATGATAGGTTTGAATAATGCTTTCCGCGACTTCCCGCTTGGAAAGATGACAATTCATTGCCTGCTGCTGTATATAGCGGTGAGCATCTGTCTCGGTCATGTTCAGGCACTGGATCAGCAGCAGTTTTGCCCGGTTTTCCAGACGGATTTCTTTCATTCTCTCTTCCACTGTGTTCTGCTGCTTCTTTACACTGCGAAGCCTTTCCCGGATAGAACAGAGCACCCTAAGATTGTGCGAGACCATCTGAATGCTGGTAGGTTTGGAGAGCGTTACCACACCGGCAGGCAACACACTGTAATAAGTGTCCTCATAGATGTCGCTCCTTACCATCAGCATCACCCCTGCATCTGTGGTGGAAGAGACATCCATGGAAAACTGGATCCCTGCATCATCAGGAAGAGGAGAGTTTATAATAACAAGATCGAAGCTCTCTTCCATCAGTCTGCGCCGGGCTTCATTTACGCTGCCTGCTACCGCAACCGGGTAAAAATCAGACGGCGGGAGAAGCGGGAGGGTAGCAGCAACATTTTTCTCGGAAGCAGATACCAAAAGCACGCTGTACGTGTTGGCCTGAAAAACCATCCGATTCTCCCCCTTTCTCCATTATTTACCCGTTAGAATGGGAGTAAAATTAAACACAATAGGCAGAGATTACTTCCTCCGGCAGAACAGCGCGAATAAAACTGCTTTCAGCTGCCGCCGAACGTGCTTCAGCAAGTGAGGCAGGCAGCTTTCTGTAAGGCTGAAGAAGCTGAGCAGCTGCGTGCAATGTGTTGAAATCGGCAGCTTCCGGCAGAGGAAGCCCCTCTGAAATACCTTCCAGACAGGCATGAATAATCAGGGCAAAGGCAAGGTACGGATTCGCAGTAGAATCCGGGGAGCGGAGCTCCAGCCTGCGGTATTCTCCGGCAGAAGCAGGGATACGGATCAGCTGGGAACGGTTTTCTTCCGACCAGGTAACGTAAGCAGGTGCTTTATCCCGCCCCAGGCGGGCATAGGAATTTTCTGCGGCATTGAGGAAAACCGTCATATCGCATATTTTATCTGTCAAGCCCGGGACCAGTGCAAGGGGTAACATCTCTCTTCCGTCTTTTCGGGCTGAAATATTGATATGCATGCCACTTCCATCGAAGTCTGAAAGAGGCCGGGGTGAAAAGTCAGCCCACAGTCCGTTTAAAGAAGCTATGGTCTTCACCACACTGCGAAACAGCACTGCATGATCTGCCGCAGAAATCGGATCGGCATAACGAAAATCAATTTCATTCTGCCCCGGTCCGCTCTCATGGTGGGATGCCTCCGGGTGCATCCCCATCCGCTCCAGCGTCAGGCAGATCTCACGTCGTACATTTTCTCCCCTGTCATCCGGCGCTATGTCCATATACCCAGCCTGATCGAGCGGTTCCATGGTACGATTTCCGGTTTCATCTGTCTTAAACAGATAAAACTCCATTTCTGTACCGAAGGCAAAGGAATATCCCATTTTCTCGGCGCACTGCACAGCCTGTGCCAGAATACGGCGGGTATCGGATGGGAAGGGAGATCCGTCGGGGCGGAAAATATTACAGAACATCAGGCAAACTCTACCGTGCTGCGGACGCCACGGAAGCTCCACCAATGTAGAGGGATCAGGCTGCAGAAAAAGGTCAGAACGTACTTCACCATTAAACCCATCGATAGCGGAGGCATCAAATCCTATGCCGTATTCAAACGCCCGCGGCAGCTCATCCGCCATAATCGCCACATTTTTCTGTCGCCCGAAGGGATCACAGAAAGACATGCGCACAAACTTGACGTCTTCCTCCTTCAGGTAAAGCAGCACTTCTTCCGGAGTATATTTCATACGGCTGTCCTCCTCGTTTTTTGTTTATTTTATCGCAGTGCAAACTGTTGTGCAAGCTCGGATTATGCTCCTGACGGTTTGCAGAATGAATCATTTTCATACGGAAATCATTCGTTGACAGTCGGCAACAAAAAGCGTATGATGCATGCTATTAAGAGACAACGGCGTCTCAAAAGGGATAATTAACCCCTTACGCCGCTGTCTCTTTTTTATTGTTAAGAAGAGGAGAATGAAACCATGGACCTTATACCGGATGTTTTTGCCAGTAACGTTTTTGATGACAAGGTAATGCGTGCAAGGCTGCCAGAAAAAGTCTACCAGTCGCTTCATCAGACAATAGAAGACGGATCCCCCCTTAACCCGGAGCTTGCCAACGCCGTTGCTTCTGCTATGTGCTCCTGGGCTGTTGAGAAAGGTGCTACGCACTTCACACACTGGTTCCAGCCGCTGACCGGAATCACCGCTGAGAAGCATGACAGTTTCATTAATCCCTCCCCGGACGGACGGGCAATTATGGAATTTTCCGGGAAAGAACTGATCAAAGGCGAACCGGACGCCTCTTCCTTCCCTTCCGGAGGTCTTCGGGCAACTTTTGAAGCCAGAGGGTACACCGCATGGGATCCCACCAGTTATGCCTTTCTGAAAGGGAAAACACTCTGCATTCCGACAGCCTTCTGCTCTTATGGCGGCGAGGCCCTGGATAAAAAAACCCCGCTGCTCCGCAGCATGGAGGCGCTGAACCGGCAGGCTCTGCGTATTTTGCGCCTGTTCGGCAACACCGATGTCAAACGGGTGATTACCAATGTGGGCCCTGAGCAGGAGTATTTTCTGGTGGATCGGGATATGTACCTGAAACGCAAGGATCTGATTTACACCGGCAGAACCCTGTTTGGAGCGAAACCACCGAAAGGGCAGGAACTGGACGATCATTACTTCGGATCAATCAAGCCCCGGGTGCAGGCTTTTATGGAAGAACTGAACCAAGAGTTGTGGAAGCTTGGCATCTATGCCAAAACAGAGCACAATGAGGTCGCCCCGGCACAGCATGAGCTCGCGGTGATTTACACCACCACCAACGTGGCAACTGATAAAAACCAGCTTACCATGGAGGTTATGAAGAAGGTAGCGAGAAAGCACTCTCTTGTCTGCCTGCTGCACGAAAAGCCCTTTGCGGGCGTCAACGGGAGCGGAAAGCACAACAATTGGTCCATGTCTACCAACACGGGGATCAACCTGCTTTCTCCCGGTGAAACCCCACACGAGAATGCGCAGTTTCTGCTCTTCCTGATGGCCGTCATTCAGGCTGTAGATGATTATCAGGATCTGCTTAGACTCAGTGTAGCATCCGCAGGCAATGATCATCGTCTTGGAGCAAATGAAGCACCTCCCGCCGTGATTTCCATCTTCCTGGGAGATGAACTGACTGCTGTTCTCGATGCCATAGAGAAAGACACTCCCTATGAAGGAGCTGAGCGGAAGCATATCCGCCTCGGGTCCGATGTTCTGCCCTGGTTCCCCCGTGACACAACCGACCGGAACCGCACCTCCCCCTTCGCCTTTACCGGCAATAAATTTGAATTTCGCATGGTTGGCTCCAATGATTCCATTGCCTGCCCGAACATGATGCTCAACGCAGCGGTAGCGGATGCGCTGATGCAGTTTGCAGATGAACTGGAAAAGGCCGAAAGCTTTAATGACTGCCTGCATGAACTGATTAAGAGAACCATTATCGCCCATAAACGCATTATCTTCAACGGAAACGGATACGAGGACGCCTGGATTCAGGAAGCAGTCAATCATCGCGGGTTACTTAATCTGCGGACAACTCCGGATGCCCTGCAAAAGCTGCTGGACGAGAAAAACATCCGCATGTTGACGGAGCAAGGCGTTTTTGCTGAAAGCGAGCTTCGTTCCAGGTATGAGATTCAACTGGAAAACTATGTGCGTACGGTTCGCATTGAAGCTCTGACCATGACAGATATGACGAGAAAAGAAATTCTGCCTGCTGTGATGGCTTACAGCAATGCCGCTGCAGAAGGCGTTTCTAAACGAAAGGCTCTGGATCCCTCCGCAGCATTTGCTTATGAAACAAAGCTTCTCAAACGTCTTGGTTCCCTGTCAGACTGCATAGATCAGGCGGCAGAGGAGTTGGAAAAAGATATAACCGAACTGGACAGTCTGGAAAACGTGACCTTCCAGTCCGTCCACATCAGAGATATTATCATTCCGAAAATGGCCGAACTGCGCACGGCATGTGACGAAGCAGAAACACTCACCGCCAGAAGCTACTGGCCATTCCCGACCTACGGTGATCTGCTCTTTGGTGTTTAAGAGAGCAGGAGAGCCTATAAAAGGAGGTAAGGACAATGTGCTCTATTATGGGATTCACCTCGATTTCCTCCATCAGTGAAGAGGACATCAAACAATTTTTTGATCGGACGAAATCCCGCGGCCCTGACATGAGCCGCATGGAAAAGGCCGGGAATGGCATGCTCTGCTTCCACCGGCTGGCTATTATGGGATTACATGAAGAAGGCATGCAGCCATTTCATCTGGATGGAGACATGTGTGTCTGCAACGGTGAGCTCTATCTGTTCCGCCCGCTGAAGGCGGAGTTATCGAAGGAATATCATTTTATCAGTGACTCCGACTGTGAAATAATCCTTCCACTCTACCACAAATACGGGTTGGAGATGTTTTCCAAGCTGGATGCTGAGTTTGCCATGGTTCTCTATGACAGCAAAAAGGATTCTCTGATTGCTGCACGGGATCCTATCGGCATTCGCCCGCTGTTCTATGGCAAGCTGGACGACGGTTCCCTGGTATTTGCCAGTGAGGCGAAAAACCTGGTAGGGCTTTGTGATGAGATTATTCCCTTCCCTCCCGGACATTATTTTGCAGACGGGAAGTTCGTCCGTTATGCAGACCTGACCACAGTAGATCACTATATCACCGGTGATCTGGATGAAATCTGCAGAAATATCCGTGAAAAGCTGATTCTCGGCGTGGATAAGCGTCTTGATGCTGATGCACCATTGGGCTTCCTGCTCTCCGGCGGAGTAGACTCCAGCCTGGTATGTGCCATTGCGGCAAGAGTACTCGGCAGGCATGTGAGAACCTTTGCTATCGGAATGGACACTGACGCCATTGACCTTAAATATGCCAGGCTTGCCGCTTCCTATATCGGTGCAGAGCACACGGAAGTTTATATGACCCGCCAGCAGGTACTGGATTCCCTGGAAGAGGTCATTGCCATGCTGGGCACCTATGATATCACAACTATCCGGGCAAGCATGGGAATGTATCTGTGCTGCAAAGCCATCCATGAGCAAACAGATATTCGTGTGCTTATGACAGGAGAGATCAGCGACGAGCTGTTCGGCTATAAGTATACCGATTTTGCACCGTCTCCCGAGGCATTCCAGCAGGAGGCAAAAAAGCGGATTGATGAAATCTATATGTATGATGTTCTGCGGGCTGACAGATGCATCTCCGTCAACTCTCTGGAGGCTCGTGTACCCTTCGGGGATCTGGAATTTGTAAAATATGTCATGTCTATCGACCCGGCTTTGAAAATCAACACTTACGGAATGGGTAAATATCTGTTGAGAAAGGCTTTTGAGAAAGACCGGCTTTTGCCGGATTCCATCCTCTGGCGACAAAAGGCTGCATTTTCCGACGCAGTCGGCCATTCCATGGTAGATGACCTGAAGGAATATGCCAACAGTCTTTACACAGATGCGGAATTTGAGGAAAAACGCGAAGCATATGATTTTGCCCGGCCGTTTACCAAAGAAAGCCTCCTCTACCGGGAAATCTTCGAGAAGCATTATCCCGGTCAGGCAAAGATGGTAAAGGATTTCTGGATGCCGAACAAGGAATGGGAAGGCTGCAATGTGGACGATCCGTCTGCCCGTGTACTGTCCAACTACGGCAAAAGCGGCATGTGAGAAAAGGAAAAAGAAGCCATGACAAAATATATTTTTGTTACAGGCGGTGTTGTATCCGGTCTGGGGAAGGGCATAACTGCCGCTTCTCTGGGCCGGCTTCTCAAAGCGAGAGGCCTTAAGGTAGCCGCCCAGAAGCTTGACCCATATATCAATGTTGATCCGGGAACCATGAGCCCGTATCAGCATGGTGAGGTTTATGTAACGGAAGACGGTGCAGAAACGGATCTGGACCTGGGCCATTACGAACGTTTTATCGATGAAGATCTGAACAAATACTCCAACCTGACCACCGGGAAGGTATACTGGAATATTCTGAACAAAGAACGTCGGGGTGAGTATCTTGGCAGCACTGTTCAGATCATCCCCCATATCACAGATGAGATTAAAACCTTCATCTATAATGTTGGAAAGAAGACCGGAGCAGACGTGGTTATTACCGAAGTCGGCGGAACCATCGGGGATATTGAGAGCCAGCCCTTTATCGAGGCAATCCGTCAGGTCGGGCTGGAGATTGGGAAAGAAAATGCCATGTTTATCCATGTCACGCTGGTGCCGTATCTGCAGGGCAGCAACGAGCACAAGACAAAACCTACCCAGCATTCCGTCAAAGAACTGCAGGGTATGGGAATTCATCCAGATCTTATCGTACTCCGGTCAGACGTTCCAATTGAAGATCCTGCGATTTTCCGCAAGGTTGCAATGTTCTGCAATATCCAGCCTGCATGTGTACTTGAAAACCGCACGCTTGATGTACTCTATGAGTGCCCGCTGATGCTGGAAAAACAGAACTTCTCTTCACTGGTCTGCCGCAGGCTGGGCATTGCAGCACCGCCTCCCGAGCTGAACGCATGGGAGCAGATGGTCGACTCGATCCACCATCTCCGGCATAAGACTACCATTGCATTAGTGGGCAAATACGTCCAACTCCATGACGCTTACCTGTCTGTCATGGAGGCTCTGAAACATGCCGGTTACGCTGAGAGCACGGAAATAAATCTGCGATGGGTAGATTCGGAATCGGTTACAGAGGAAAACTGTGCATCTCTGCTGGGCGATGCGGACGGAATTCTGGTTCCGGGCGGTTTTGGCTGCCGCGGGACGGAGGGGAAAATTCTTGCTGCAAGATATGCGCGGGAAGAACAGATACCGTATCTGGGGCTGTGTCTCGGCATGCAGATTGCGGTGATAGAATTTGCCAGGCACGCAGCGGGTCTTGCAGGGGCTAACTCACGAGAGTTTGATGAGAATGCCCCCTATAAAGTCATCGATTTTATGCCGGGCCAAAATGACAATATTGATAAAGGCGGCACCCTTCGTCTGGGTGCCTATCCCTGTATGATCAGGGAAGGCACAATGATGGAGAAGTGCTATAAAACAGAAATAATAACGGAAAGGCACCGTCACCGGTATGAATTCAACAACCTGTATCGGGACATGCTCGAGAAAGCCGGTCTTGTTGTCAGCGGGACTTCGCCGGACGGCAAGCTGGTTGAAACCGTGGAGCTTCACAATCATCCGTTTTTCGTCGGCGTGCAGTATCACCCGGAATTCAAAAGCCGGCCGAACAAACCGCACCCGCTCTTCACAGGTTTTGTGCGTGCTGCCCTAAACCGGTCCCTTGGGAGGAATCAGATATGAGTGATAACACATGGCTTTCATATGGAAACCTGCAGGACAGAGATTCCTGCGGGATCGGTGCAGTTGTCGACATCAGAGGACGCCAGAGCCGCGAGATTGTGGATGATGCGCTGAAAATCATTGAGAAGCTGGAACATCGTGCCGGAAAGGATGCCACGGGAGAGATCGGTGACGGCGTTGGAATTCTTACACAGATCTGTCACCCCTTTTTCAGGAAGGCGGCCGAAAAGGAAAATATAGTTCTCCCTGAAAAAGGTGACTACGGCATCGGCATGTTCTTCTTTCCGCAGGAGGTTCTGCCCCGCCGACAGGCGCAGAAAATGTTTGAGATTATTTCCGAGAAGGAAGGACTACCATTTCTCGGATGGCGTGTTGTACCATCCCATCCGGAAATTCTCGGTCAGGTTGCCCGCAAATGCATGCCTTTTATCATGCAGTGCTTTGTGCAGCGGCCTACAGACACCCCACGCGGACTTGCATTTGAAAAGAAACTCTATGTTGTCAGACGTGAGTTTGAGCAATCTAACAGTGATACCTATGTAGCCAGCTTTTCCAGCCGAACGGTTGTCTACAAAGGGATGTTCCTTGTAAGCCAGCTCAGAGGCTTCTACAGCGACCTTCAGAAGAAGGATTTCTGCTCTGCAATCGCCATGGTACACTCCCGCTTTTCTACCAACACAACGCCTTCCTGGGAGCGTGCTCATCCGAACCGTTACATTCTTCATAATGGTGAAATCAACACCATACGCGGCAATGTAGACCGCATGCTCGCCCGGGAGGAGACAATGTCCTCCCCTTTTCTGCAGGAGAACATGGACAGGATTTTCCCTGTAGTCGCCACATCAGGCTCAGACTCCGCCATGTTGGACAACACGCTGGAATTTCTTGTAATGAATGGGATTGATCTGCCTCTTGCAATGATGATTACCATCCCGGAGCCCTGGAAAAATGACCCCTACATGCCCCGAAAGAAGAGAGATCTCTTCCGTTATTACGCCACCATGATGGAACCTTGGGACGGCCCTGCTTCCATTCTCTTTTCCGATGGTGAAGTGGTCGGTGCTATTCTGGACCGGAACGGGCTTCGCCCTTCCCGATATTATCTGACAGATGATAACCGGCTGTATCTTTCCTCTGAGGTTGGCGTTTTAGACCTCCCGGAGGAACACATCATCCGGAAGGATCGGATGCGGCCAGGTAAAATGCTGCTGGCGGACACCCGCAGAGGAAAGCTACTGGAGGACGAGGATATTAAGAGTTACTATGCCTCCCGCCAGCCCTACGGTGAATGGCTGGATCAGCATCTTGTCCAACTCGCCGAACTGCCGATTCCCAACAGAAAAGTTCCCCATCACAGCCAGGAGATGCGTGATAGACTCTATCGTGCTTTCGGGTATTCCTATGAGCAGATTAAAGACACCATTTTGCCTATGGCTCTCAACGGAAGTGAACCGATTGCATCCATGGGTACCGATGTGCCGCTCGCTGCCCTTTCCCGACAGTACCCACCTCTCTTTGATTATTTCAAACAACAGTTTGCCCAAGTGACAAACCCGCCTATTGACGCCATCCGTGAGGAGTGCGTCACCGACACAACCGTCTATGTAGGCCGGGATGGTAACCTTCTGATTGAGAAGCCGGAAAACTGCACCGTGCTACAGATCAATAACCCGATTCTGACAGGCGTTGACCTGCTGAAAATCAAGGCAATCAAAAAGCCGGGATTTCATGTAGAGACAATCTCCCTGCTCTACTATAAGAACACCCCGCTGGAAAGAGCAATGGAACGCCTTTTTATTCAGTGCGATAAAGCCTACAAGCAGGGTGCGAATATACTTATTCTCTCCGACCGGGGTGTTGATGAAAACCACATGGCGATTCCCTCCATACTCGCTGTATCCGCCATGGAGCAGTATCTCATTCAGACGAGAAAACGCACAGCAGTATCCATCATTCTGGAAAGTGCAGAGCCTCGGGAAGTACATCACTTTGCGCTACTGCTCGGATACGGTGCGCGGGCGATTTGCCCTTATCTTGCACATGAATGCATTGAGGAGTGCATTGAGCTCGGTCTTCTTGACAAAGACGCCAACACTGCCATTCAGGACTATAACAGTGCCGTTCTCCACGGAATCGTAAAAATTGCCTCTAAAATGGGCATTTCCGCCATCCAGTCATACCAATCCGCACAGATATTTGAGGCAGTTGGAATTCGGAAGGATGTGATTGACCGCTATTTCACCCATACTGTAAGCCGGGTGGGTGGCATTGGCATGGAAGAGATCGGAAATGCAGTCGAATACCACCACAGCCACGCATTTGACCCGCTCGGCCTGGGTGTAGATACCAGAGTTGACAGCGTCGGGATGCATAAAATGCGCGAAGGCTCACGGACAGAGCAGCATCTTTTTGACGCCGAAACCATTATTCTGCTGCAGGAAGCCGTGCAGAAGGGAGATTATGAAAAATATAAGTCCTATTCCAGCCGGATTTTTCAAGAGAAGGCACCGCAGACACTGCGGTCTCTGCTCGATTTCGCCTACCCGGAAGATGGTGGAATTCCTTTAGAGCAGGT
>ODAI012660512.1_pt1 | contig 10015 bp, 7 predicted proteins | sample 1539321 | NCBI WGS metagenome assembly ODAI01 (sample SAMN02144231, study PRJEB22623) | gut metagenome | biome: sheep rumen | host: Ovis aries | place: New Zealand | reverse complement strand
TTTCATGGTGATGCCGTACTGGGTATGGTCTACGGTAGGCGCTTCCGTCAGGGATCCCGCCTCCGGCGGATCCTGCATGATCGCGAAGTAGAAATCCTCCGCTTCCGAGAAGGGGCAGGAAACGATCTTTCCGTCCTCTACCTTCAGTCCGGCATAGGCGTAATACGGATCATCCCACGCAACGATGGTGGAATAATAATCTCCGTACTTCCGTCCGTTCAGGTTGATCCCGATCGGCTCTTTGGCCAGATACTGCCCGTCACCGATCTGCGGCGCGATGAAATTGCCGGAGTAAGGGTTCTTCAGATCATAATAGTTGTTCGGCTCGCCCGTGGTCTCGTCGTAGTACTCGGTGAAGTTCCACAGCAGCGTATTGATCTTGCTTCCGATCCACTGGATCGCGTCGCCGCTCTCATAACACGGGACCAGGCTGCCATCGTGGTCGATGGCGTAGAAGACGTATCTCTTCGTCTCATCGTCCCAGGTCCTGGTATATATGATGACTCTGGAACCGTTGGTGACGGCTTCCGTATCGCTGACGCTGACCTTGCTGGCCGAATAGACTATGAAGTCGTCCTCGCTCATCGTGGACAGCTCTGCCATATTCAGATAGAGCTTCGCGGTCCCGCTGCTGTCGGCGGCCGTCTTGAATCCATTGGTGTTTTCATAGCTTACAGCCCGGTCGTCCGCGACCAGCCGCAGCTTGCCGGCGTATTCACCGGTGCCGAACACGGCCTTCATCGCGGTCGCGCCTGCTTCATCGGTCAGACGCAGGCCCGAACTGTCCGCCTGCAGATACTTCGTTTCACCGTCCACATCGGCAGACAGTGTGTACAGATCGCCGGATACCACATGGAATTTCCACATAGTGATGTCCGCGTCTTTGGCTATATAGAGCTTATTACTGCGGTTGGTCGGATCCGTATGGACCAGCAGGGACTGAGATTTGAGAGCATTGCTGTTCTTGGCCGCTGCCATGATCGCTTCTCCCGTCGTGCCGCTGCTGTAGTTCATCAGACCCCAGGTGGTCCCGTCGAGCTCGTAAGGATCATCGCTGACCTCCAGAGATGATATATAAGTCACCGTAAACCTGCAGTTGCCCGCGTTCTTATTGTCTGTCCACAGACGAAGTCCGTTTCCGCTGCCGGAATGCTGCAGCCACTTGGCCGCGTTCGCCACCTTGATCTCAAAGGTCCCTCCGTCAGTCTCTGTGATCTGGAACAGGGTCCCGTTCGTCTCCGAAAGTCCGACCAGGTTTCCGCTGGTGTTGCGGATAAACTGCTTCTTCCCGTCCGTCATCGTATAGATCCGGTAGGAGCCGCTCTTGTCCGCTTCGAAGAACCAGGTACTGGCTGAACCGATATTGATCGTTTCATTGAACGCGCTGTTCGAGTTCAGTGTTTTCTCGATATAATAATCGTTTTGTGATCCTCTGGTAATGGAAAGATAGAACCCTTTCTCAGCGTCGTCACCGGTCAGTTCCTGCAGCGTTCCCGCTGTCTTGCCGGCGGGCGGCTCTACAGGCTCCGGTCCCTGTACGATAGCATAGACGCTGAAGCCGGTCGCTTCGAAGCGCACTTTGCCGTCTTCTACGGTGAAATCCCGGATCTGCTCCGGCGCGGCATCATCCTTCAGATGCCAGATGGTGAGGTCGCTGTTCTCCCGGATGGCCTCGTCCGCGATCTCTACCTGGATCGGAGTCTCCTCTCCCGGCTGGTATTCATCGGTGCCGTCCTGGATGGTGATGTCATAGGCCGCTACCGTCTTTTCATCTGACCCCGCCAGCGCCTTCACGGCCTGCCGGTTGGAAACATCTGTTGTGTTGAGCTCTGCCTCTTCCGGCATCAGTCCTTCCAGCGTCACGTTATCACTGGTCAGAGTCTGCTCCTTCAGACCCGCCTCTTCGGCGCTCTCTTCTTCTTCCGGTTCCTCTTCATAGGCGCCGGCCACCAGGTCGGTCGCGTTAGCGAACACTTCGCTTCCTCCGATCACGGAAACATAGGCAAGGACATCATCCGTGCCGCAGTTCCATGCATGGACCCGGCCGGACTTTTCATCGACCGACGGTCCGATCACGCTGATGCTGTCCGATCCCCGCGCCGCGACGATGGCCGCTTGCGCTTCGTGTCCTCCGGCGTTCAGGAATACCAGATCGCCGGCTTTTGGCTTGTATTCTTCTTTTGAAAGCAGCAGGTCTTTGCTGCGCAGTTTCTTGATCCACTGAACGGTGTCGGTATCGACCGGAACGGCCGGAGAGTTCGCCAGAACGTCAAACGCTCCTGCGTAGTGCAGGGTGAACAGGGCGAATTCCGCGTCCCACGGGTCCGCGTAGGGCTTACCCATGAACGCTCCGTAGCGGGTCCATGCTCCGTCCTTGTCAGCTGCCTTCGCCGCCTTCTTATCTTCTTTGTAATTCATCTGGGATCTCGCGACCGCCAGAACTGCTTTGCGCAGGGTGTCCGGAAGATCCTTGGGCAGGGTCTTTTCCCAGTCCGCCTGTGTTTCCGGCTCTTCAGCCGACTCTTCCTCTTTTTCCTTCTGCGGCTTTTCGGTTGTGGTTTGCTGAGTCTCTTCCTTCTGCTGGGTCTCCTCCTCCGGTTCCTGCTGTGGCTCCGCTTCCTGTGCAGGCTCCTGTTCCTTTTCCTTTTCAGCCTTTTCTTCTTCCTTCGGCTCTTCAGTCTCCTCCTTGGCCTGCTGCTCCTCGCTCTCCTCGAACTTGGCCAGAGGCGTCTCACCTTCCTCCAGTTCTACAGCAGCTTCTTCCCGCGGCTGCCGCGTCAGTTCTTCTTCGGCGATCATACGGTCGACCTCCGTCAGAAGCGGCATTTTCTGCAGGGCTTTCTCCCAGGCTTTTTCTTCTTCTCCGGCCATATACCGGGACAGATCCGCGCTGAACAGGTCCGGAAGACTCGTGACATAATGGCTGTTATCGGTACGCAAAGGCTGGCCTTGCGGGAGCTTCCCGCCTGACTGCTGCATTGCCGCCACGGGAGCACACAGTGCCAGTATCCCCGCGATAGCGATTATGATTGCTATTGATCTGGAGCTATTCTTCATTAGTACTCACCTCCGGATCTTCTTCCTCCTCCTGCCTTTTGCGATATCTGTATTTGATCAGGTACACATCCACGAACCATGTGATGGCGAACAGAACGATCATGAGCAGCGTCCACCGGTCGATAATGACCATCGGCTGACGGGGATCCTCGGTCCAGATGAACCAGAAGATCGCGAACGCTGTGACGATCAGCTGGATCATTACGCCGATGAGCCGCCGGTTCCTTTGTCTCTTCAGTTTCTCACGTTCCTCACGTGCTTCACGGTCTTCTTCTTCAAGTCCCTCTAGTTCTTCACGTTCTTCTTTCTGGAACGTTTCCTTGATCTCTTTGCGTATACTTCTGTACTTGTTGCGGATCTGCCGCAGAGGCAGCAGAACGATGATACACATGATGGTGCAGATCAGGTTCAGCAGAGCCCAGTGATCTGCTTCTCCGTGTCCCCAGACGGCCAGCGGAACCGCGTCATCGATGAACAGTTCCTCGGGCAGGGGCTCCGTTCTCGGGGTCATGGTCGCCACCAGCAGCTGCCGTCCGTTGGTCGCGGCATCCGCGCAGGTGCTCAGGGCGATGAGCTGGGTCCCTCTTTTGGTCATGCCGCCGGACTTCTCCCGCTCGGACAGGTAGAGCCCGATGCTGTCCGCCGTCTGCCCGGCGTCAAAGGACGGATCCCACTGGACTGCCTTTGACTTCACATAGTTCAGATATTCCGGGAATTCCCCCGCCTGCCGGTCGCCGGCGGAGTAGAGCTCCGCGTCATAGGCGTCCGCCGTAAGCCGGGCGAAGACCCGAAGGTCGTAGACTCCCTTGGTCGTGATCAGGTAGCCTGTGCCGTGTTCCCTGAAGTAACTGTCGTCCTCGTATTTTTCGATATCTCCGAACATGGCGCCGTTGTCCATGTGGTGTCCGTAGATCATGTTGAAGGAGTCGGTGAAGTCTCCGCTGTTGGCAGAGGCCAGGTAGATCGATCCGGTCAGGCTGCTCTTGCCGTAGATGTCCTTCATGGAATATTCCACGTCATCCTTTCCCTGTACGACCGGATAGTCGATATGGGTCCCCTTCATGATCAGCCAGGCGCGGGTGTCTTTATTGACCTCCTGCAGTTCCTCGAAGGACGGTTCCTCATCCTCGGTCCCTTCAGGCCTGTACTGGGTCAGATCCCAGGAGCTGAAGGCAGCCCGGTTGGTATAGACCGTATCGTACAGTACGATGCCGCTGTAGGCCAGCATGCCGGTGATAACGACCGCCGAGACGACCGAGAGCACCTTTGTTCCGTATAAAGCTATCAGTACTGCGAGCCGATGCATGGTTCTTCCCCTCTCTTACAGATTGCTCCGGCGCATCACTGTGATGACCGTTCCGTCCAGTTCGCTGTAGTCGACCGGGCCGAAATACCTGCTGTCTTCCGATCCCTGTCTCTGGTCCGCCAGGATGAAACACTGGCCGGCGCCCAGGGTCAGGGGGTATTTCGTGTAGCCCTCCAGGGGATACGTCTCGAAGAAAATGTTGGATTCGACCAGAGCGTATCCGTTGACCTTGACAGCGTTATCCTTTGTGATCTCGACCGTATCTCCCTGTACGGCAATGACTCTGCCGACATACCTGGTATCGTTCTTCTCGTAGACGACGATGTCCTGGGATTTGGGGTCGCAGTCGAGCCTGTAATACAGCAGGAAGTCTCCGGAATCGATCCGGGGATACATGTCTGCGCTGGGCATCGTTGTGACGCCGACGATGTGAGCGAACAGAACGTACAGGATGATCACGAAGATCAATACCTGCATAGCGAACCACTGAACGTCGTTCATTCCTCTTCTCTTTTTATTCTTTCTGTTCTCTTTCATCTTCTCAGCCATGCATCCTTCCTCCTGTTTACGGTTCCCATTATAAGGAAGGGCCAGTCAATAAAGAGGTCAATAATGGTCTCATGTGCTGATTTATTTTTGCAGGGGCTCCGGCAGACTGAAGACTCCGTCCTCAAGCCGGGTAAGGTATACCTCGCAGTTGCTGATGTGGGTATTCCAGTAGGAACCCTCCGAGCCGGGCGTCAGATACTCCAGTCCGCCCTTCATGGCGATGGCATGGGTGGAAAGGAGGATGTTCCCTTCCGGACCATCTGCCCTCAGCTCCTCCAGGAATTCTCCCAGCCTTTGCACGACCTGGTCCAGCTGCTCCATTCCCTCCGGCGCCTTCTCATGGACAAAATCACCGAAAAACCGCGTGATCTCCGGAGGAGGTGACATAAGATCAGCCCCCTCATAGGGGCCGTAATCCATCTCCAGCAGCCGGTCATCGGTCTTCAGTGGGGTCTCTTCACCTGCCACGATCCGGCCGGTCCGCACAGCCCTCTGCAGGGGACTTGACCAGATCATGTCGAATTCGATCCCCTTTTCCCGGAAGAGCCTTGCCGCTTCCTCCGCCTGAGAAATGCCGGTGTCGTTCATGGGCATATCACTTCTTCCCTGGAGCACCCGCTTCAGGTTCAGGTCGGTCTGCCCGTGCCTTATGATGTAAATATTCGCGCTCATCTTATCTGATCCTTATCTTTACCCGGATCACAGCGGTCTTCGGCCGGTAGTCGTCGTTTCCTGCCGCCGTGACCTTGATCCTGACTCTGTATGTGCCCTTCTTTGTTCCTTTTTTGACTGTGACCTTGCCGTCTTCTTCACCTTCATGGGATTGGCCGCCCCCGCCCCTCTTCTGATTGTCATCATTTTCATCGTTCCCACTTCTGTTCTTCGTAATGAGATCTTTATATTTATAATAATACATCAACATGCCGGAAATATGAATATCGATTCCCGTAAAAAATACCGCCCGGCAGGGCCGGGCGGCATTCCTATGGAGTTATGATCGTCTGAGTTACCTAAGGAGCCTGTATGTTTTACTCAGCATCTTCAGAATCGCTGCTCTTTCTTCTTCTCATGACTACCAGCAGTACGATGGCTGCGGCCAGGATGAAGATGAAGGGTGCGTAACGGGTAACTACGTTGGTCGGTGAAACTTCGTTCAGTGTGTTGGTGAATGTGGTATCTGTGTAGGCTGCCTTGGGCGCCTCAGCCTTTGCGGCGGCATAGTCGGTGATGGCGGTCGCCTCGGCGAACATTGCCTGGGCAGCGTTCGGATCTACTGCGGTCTGCTTAACAACTTCGCCTGCTGCGGCGTCGGTCACGGCTACCTGATATGTGTCCGGAGTGTTGTTTGCTTCTGTTACATTGAATGTGGTGTTGGCCGGAAGTCCCTTGATGGTGATCAGGCCTCCGTCAGACAGGGCCGCGGTGACATCTGTGCCGATCTCTGCTGCTGTCGTGTTTCCATCGATGGTCACGGAGAACTTCTGTCCGTTCACTGCTCCCGCGGTCGCGAAGGTGAAGGGGAACTTGTTGGTCTTGTCGGCCAGGGTTCCGTCGACGACCTTGTTGACGTTGTAGTTATAGGTATAGTATTTGTCTGCCATTCCGGTGCCGGCTCCATCGCCTTCCGGATCGTAGGATTCTACGAAGCCGGTGGTCTTGCCTGTGATATCATCATCATTGACGAAGACGACATATCCGGTAACGCCCAGTCCGTTTGCTGTGTTTCCGATGTAGACATCCAGGTAACGGTCCGCTGCGTAGTCTGCGGGTCTTGTCAGGCCGGCAGCTGTGAATGCCTCAGGCATTGCCTCTGTGATCTTGTAGCAGTAGACGCCAGCCTTGCTGAACTTGCTCAGATCGATGGATGCGGTGATCGTATCGGAGATCGCTGTGCCTTCCTTCTTGGCTTCGACCGTCGCGTTCTTTTCGAAGTCCGCCGCGCTGTCCGTCAGGGTGACTCCTCCGGCGACTCCCGCACTGGCGACGATGGAGTTGTTGTCCCTGTCTGTAATCTTCTTGCCGCCGGCATCCGGTGCTATTGAGTATTCGTATTTGATCCCCGGGCCGTATACGGTAGTTGCGTCGTCGTTGTAGACCAGGATCTCTTTGGTGATGTCCAGTGTCGTGTCTGTTGTTTTCGCGACTCCGTTATCTGTGGTCGCCGCGAAGGATGTTGCTCCCATTGTCATGCTGACTGCTGCGCAAGCTGCGATGACTCCGATTTTTCTTAACAGGCTCTTTTTCATTTTCGTTTCCTCACTCTCTATCTGATCTTCAGGTGTTGGTTTGTTCTTTGTTATGTCCGCATGATAACATCCGGTCAGTCAACGAAAGCGTCAAAAGAAACGATATTTTAAAAAATTCCTGATTTATTTTAATCCCAGCTGGGATCTTCGCTTTCGGCCAGTTCCGGATGCTCCGCGATGATGCCGCTCTCGATCAGCTTGATCAGTTCGAAGATGGAGCGGAAGCGGATCGACTTGTTCTGATCGACCCAGGTGACACGGCCCTGCCATGTTCCCGCCTGCCGCTGCTGTACGCGTATAATAAAGGTTCCCAGTTCTCCTCGCTGCATCAATAATTCCTTGTCTGACATGATTCTTTCCTTCTCTTTCTTTCTTCCGTCTCCAGCTTTTGCGTCCTCTTCAATAAAGGACCGGTCCTTCAGTCCCGCTCTGGGGAACTGAAGCTCATTGAACAAATGCTCCATGATCTGGGTCATCTCCAGAAAGGATGTGACCTCTACGGGGCCGTCATGGTATCCGTGATAGAGCCGTCCCCCCAGCAATCCGTGGCGCGGCTCCCGGTCCACGCAGAGCACCACCCCGTTGGGCGTGCCTATATAATGTCTGACTTCACTCATAAGTATTTACCCTCTACAGCGCTGATGTGGAACTTCAGCCCGGTACGCTGTCCGTCGGTGCGGAAGTTCCGGTCGATTCTGTCCTCTACGATGCTGCAGTCCTCTCTGGTCGTATTGATCAGAAGGACCAGATACTGATTACGGCTGTACTTGCAGACGGCGTCACTGTGACGGACAGACCTGCAGATGGCCTCCGTCAGCCGCTCGCTCAGCCGGGTAAGGGCCTTGCCCTCCTTCATGGGCTGACCCTTGCCGTTGACGATGGTGCAGATCATCAGGTAGACGGACATGCCGGCTCTGCCCAGCATCCGCTCCGTGATCTGGTAGATCCCCTGGAATACCGGCAAACTGCAAAGGTAGCCGCCGGGAGCATTCGGATCTTCCTCCCCTCCGGACAGGTAGGGCTGGATCTCGTCGATCATGGCGTAGTCGTTCTCCATCTGGGAGGCGATCTCCGCCAGGACGTTCATATCCGCAAAGGCTGGCTTGACGCCCAGTTCTTCAAGATACAGGTCGACCGTATCTTCATAAAAAGCCATGGCTTCATCATATTGCTTCATCCCGAGCAGGGCGTCCATGGTGATGGTCTCCCAGTCGGCCAGAGGCAGGACCCTGGATGCGAACCGGCCCAGCTTTTCCATGGCTCGGTAGTCCTTGACTTCCTCATAGTAGTGTGTCAGCTCGTTGATGCTGATGGTGAACAGGTCCTGATAACGCCGTTCCTCCTGCATGACCCAGATATGTCCGGTCTGGTCGGGCAGGAATTCTCCCCGGTAGTCGTAGACTGCCTTCTCGTAAAGCCGGACCCGCTCTTTCGGGTCATCGATCTGCCCGGCCTGGGTGACCAGGGACTCGAATTCTCTGGCGTCCTCGATGACCGGGATCTCCGGGGTCCAGCGGTAGACGCCTTCTTTGAATTCGATGTAGTTGACCTTGGGCAGGCCCACCTTCTCCAGCTTCTTCTTCGTATTATATATGACGCTGCGGAGCATATTATGGTAATCCAAAGAGCTGCTGCCTTCAAACAGCATCTCCTCCAGTCTGCCCCGCTCAACGCCGGTCTCGCTGAAATGCAGAAGGATCTCCATCAGCCGCGCGAACTGAGAATCTCTCGATCCGCTGCTGATCTGCTTCCCCTGCCAGCTGATGGTAAAATCTCCGAGCGTCCTGACGATCAACGCTTCTTCATGTTCCATGCGTCAGCCTCTTTTCCTGTTATTGTTAGAAAACTGTGAATCCTTTTACAAATCGAGAATATCACAGATTCGGGGGTCGGGCAATGAAGCCGGAGCATTTTTCCGCGATTATTGACTGTTTTTTTGACTGGCCCTGACCAGCCTTTGCATGATGCCCTGATTATAATTCCCCGGACGTCAAAAGATGCGTCAACATCCCGGGGGATCTGACGCATCTTCGCTTCTTCTGTTGTTTTTCGGCCGGGGCCGGATCAGTAGATGATCACCTTGGTCCCGGAGGGGATGTTGTTGTAGACCCACTTGGCGTTACCCAGGGCCATGCGGACGCATCCGTGGGAAATGTTGGCGCCGAGCCGGCCGTTGACCACGTGTCTGGGGCTTGAGGACCGGTCATAGAGAACGCTGTGGAAAAGGTAGTTGCCGTAGAACTGAGTGTAGTACCAGCAGCGCATGTTGGATCCGGTATTGAAATACCTTCCCCGGGAGCCGACGGTGAATGTCCCTTTGACGGTTGGGGTAGACGGTGCTCCCACGGAGCATCTGAAGGCGTGGATCCTCTTCCACTTGCCCTTCTTGCCCCGGTAGATCCGGACCTTGTGCTCCTTCAGCTTGAGCACGATCATGTATCTGGTCGAGCTGGAATAGTTCTGGAACTTCTTATCGATACCGTCTCCGATCTTCCGGGTCATCTTGCCGGTGGACTTGGAGAATACGTACCATGTCTTCTTGACTTTCTTGGTCCCTCTCAGCCGGCTTCCTTTTTTGAAGTAGTACCTGGCCTTTCCTTTCTTGTACCAGCCGGTGTACTTCTTTCCCTTGCCGTTTTTATTGAAATAGTACATGGTACCCTTCTTGCCGACCTTCTTGATCGCTGTACCTTCGGTCTTGCTCCCCTTGTCGAATTTGACGATGAAATACTTTTTCTTCTGGGGGGACTTGGCTTTGACGCCGTCGGCATTGTACCACCAGCAGCGCATGACACCATTGGTAACTTCGATCCGGTAGGTGCTGAAATAGAGGGGAGCCTCCGGTTCGGTGGGCTCG
>ODAI011170566.1_pt1 | contig 10015 bp, 9 predicted proteins | sample 1539321 | NCBI WGS metagenome assembly ODAI01 (sample SAMN02144231, study PRJEB22623) | gut metagenome | biome: sheep rumen | host: Ovis aries | place: New Zealand | reverse complement strand
GGTTGAGATTGATCGTCAGCACGCTCTTGCTGCCGGTGCTCACGCCGCCGGCACCGAGGGTGTAGCTGAAGCCGTTGTCCTGGATCTCGTTGCGCAGGCGGCAGCAGGAGGCCAGCGAGTCGGCGTGGCCGCTCATGGAGGGGAAGAAGCGTGGGCCGTCGCTATACATCTGTGCGGTCCGGTGGGCGTATTCGGGATCTTTTGCGTCGCCGTTTTCCGTCAGCAGGGCCATTGTCTCGACCGGGAAGGTGAGGATGGTCTTCGTGCGCTCGGCATTGAACCATTTCATAAAGCGCTTCTGGAGCCAGGAAAGCGAATCCCAGTGCGGACGGCTGCCGTCGGGGAAGATGAAATCGCCGAAGATGCTCTGGAAATAGAAGCGGTCGTAGTAGGAAATGTTCCAGAACACGGACTGGAAATTGCGGGCACCGGTAGGCTGGTTGATGGAATAGACGATCTGCTCGAAGCAGTCGGTGATGACCTTGTCGATGGTGCGGCGTTTCTTGGACAGGTCCACGACCTCGTCGGCACGCTGGTAGTAGTCTTCCCCGTATTCCTGTTCGATGAAATAGTTCATGTACATCAGGAATTCCGGCGTGGCGCAGGCGCCGCTCAGCATGCTGGAGACGATGAACACCAGGTTCACGAATCCGCCGCAGAAGCTCTTGAGGTTGGTCGGCGGGGTGGAGTTGCCGCCCAGGGGGATGGTACCCTGGAGCAGCCAGGGATACATCGTGATGCTGGCGCAGTAGTTGGCCAGGCTCGTCTCGTCGTTCTTGTAGATGTAGTGCTTGTTGAGCAGGTCAAGGTAGCGGTCCGACAGTTCCTTGCCGTACATCTCGCGGATGCGGTCGGTCAGCAGGCGGCGGTTGAGCCGGATGAAGCTGGCCTTGGGCAGTTCGCCGATGAGGGTGGCGATGTTCTTCTTCTCGACGTTGGCGTTGGCGTCGTACTTGCTGCCGGTGGCCGGGTTCGAGGCCGAGCAGTAGTCGATCAGGAAGTTCAGGCGGTCGCGGACTTCGCGGTCTTCGGTGTGGTGCTGCCGGTAGAGCATGTAGGCTTTCGCCACGGCGAAGTAGCGCTCGCTCATCAGCGAGACTTCCACCTGGTTCTGGATTTCTTCGACGTGCATCCCGTTGGAAATGTGCACGCGGCTGAGGATGTTGGTCAGGGTCTCTTCAGTTGCGAAACTGCCGGAAGCCAGGAAAGCCTTCCGGATGGCGTTCTTGATCTTGTCAAGCGAGAAAGGGGCGCGTTTACCGTCCCTTTTGATGATGTAAAGGTCAGTATATTCCATAGTTATATCCCAACGGGGGTAAATGTGATGTGTTGTCGGGTTTACAAAGTTAAACAAAAAATAGCCGGTTGATACTCCAACCGGCTAAATTTTGTAACAAAAATGTTTTTGTTATCTGAACTTCAGGAATTCAACGTCCTTCGAAGCGCGCTCAGCGAGTTTCTCGTTCTTCTTGACGATCTCCATGGCTGCATTGTAGGCGTTCACGTCACCCTTGCGGGCGGCGATGATGGCCTTCTTGTAGTTGCAGTACGGGCAGTTGCCCTTGATGGTCTCGGAGGCCTTGTCGAGCTGGTTGGTCAGGATGTAGGCGATGGTCTCGTTGTGCGTACCGCTGCCGGCCAGCTTGGTGGCGGCGTCGTTGTACCTGCCCTTGAAGATGTCGATCGTGCCCTGGTTGATCTTGCCGTGCTTGCAGCTGACCTTGGAGAACCAGTTAGCAGCTTCGTCGAGTTTGCCGTCGCGCATGGCGAGGACACCCATCACGTTGTTGTAGCAGTTGCCTTCCTTCTTGTCCATCTTGGCGAAAGCATCCTTGGCGGCCTTGTTGTCACCCTTGTCGAGGTAAGCCACGCCGAGGTTGTATTTGGCCTTGTCGGTGCCGTATTTGTCAACGGCCTTCTTGTAGATGGCGATCTTGGCGTCGATATCCTTGGCGTTGGCGGCGGCACGCAGGAGGGCGGGCTCGTCGAGCACGTCGATGTTGTTCTCAACCAGGTCGGCCAGTTCTTCAGCGGTGTAGTTGGTGTACTCCACGTTGGTGATGAAGCGGGCGCGGCGCAGCTGCGGGAGGATGTTGGTCTTCAGTGCGGAATAGACCGACGACATGTTCTTGATCTCACGTTCGCGGACATTCGGGTCGCTGTACATCGAGAGGACGCGGAGGATGAGTTCCTTGTCTTCGATGTTGGAATTGTTCACCAGTTCCTGGAAGCCTTCCCAGTCCTCACCGATGGTGCGGGAAGAGACTTCGCCGGCGTTGAGCTTCTTGGTGATCTTGTCGAAGGCCTTGGAAGCGCTCTTCTCACGGTTGGCGGAGAGCTTGTTGTTGAGGGCCTCGGGGCCGTCCGGGGAAGCGTAGGCAACGATCTCGGTGCCCTTGATCTCGCGGCGGTCATCGCTGGCGAGCGCCTTGAGAGCTTCCTGGAAGTCTTTCACGTCGTTGCTCTTGAGCTCGGAGTTACGGACGTCGGAGCTGTTGATCAGATACATGATCTGGGCCTCGGCGGTCTCCGGGATCACTTCCTGGTAGCCGTCGGCCAGATAGTGGTAGCTGCCTTCGCAGTCGGCGAGCATATAGGTGGTGTTGGCACCGTCCGCGATCTTGATGTCGGCGGGATATTCATACTCGTTACCTTTGTAATAAACCTTCGCACGGCCGACGAGTTCGGATTTCTCCATACCCGGCACATAGTCGAAGTGCACCTTCTCGGTGATGGTCGCACCGGCCTTGGTGACGGTCTTGAAGTTGTCGGTGATCTTTTCACCCTGATAGGTGAACGGCTTGCCGACGGCTTCACCGCCGACATAAAGGATGACCGGGGTAACTTCGAGGGTGGCCTTCGGGAGGAAATACTCCGGCGGGAAGGTCACGGAAACGGTAGCATCGATCTTGCCGTCGATGACCTCAAGCACTTCCGGATTGCACTTGATGGTGATCGAGTCGGCCGCATCGATCATCTTCTGGGCCTGATTGCAGGAAGCAAGCCCGAACGAAACAACTGCGATGAGCAGCAGGCTGATGAGTGATTTTTTCATAAAAACGTTTTTATTTGAGAATTGTTGGTTTAGTTCATTCGTCTGGTAATATCTCACAAATATAATACATTTTTTCGTAACTTTGCAACTATGGATTTGAATCAGATCAAGCAGCGCTTCGGTATCATCGGCAGCGACCCCGAGCTGGAACGGGCCCTGGAAATCGCCCGCCAGGTGGCGCCCACCAACCTCTCCGTGCTGGTCACGGGCGAGAGCGGCGTGGGCAAGGAGGTCATTCCGCAGATCATCCACCAGTACAGCGCACGCAAACATAACGTCTATCTGGCCATCAACTGCGGCGGCATTCCCGAAGGAACCATCGACTCCGAACTTTTCGGTCACGAGAAAGGCTCCTTCACCGGCGCCATCGAAACCCGCAAAGGCTATTTCGAGGAAGCCGACGGCGGCACCCTCTTCCTCGACGAAGTGGCGGAACTCCCCCTCTCCACCCAGGTGCGCCTGCTCCGCGTCCTGCAGACCGGCGAGTTCATCAAGGTCGGCTCGGCCAAGGTGCAGAAGACCAACGTCCGCGTGGTGGCCGCCACCAACGTCAACCTGCTGAACGCCATCCGCGACGGCAAATTCCGCGAAGACCTCTACTACCGCCTGTGCACGGTGCCCATCACCGTACCGCCGCTGCGCGAACGCAAGGGTGACATCCACCTTCTTTTCAAGAAATTCGCCCTCGACTTCGCCGACCAGAACATGGTGCCGGCCATCCGGCTGACGCCTGACGCCCAGGAAATGCTCCGCACCTACCGCTGGCCCGGCAACGTGCGGCAGCTCCAGAGCGTGGTCAACCGCATCTCCGTCCTGGAGACCAACCGGACGGTCTCGGCCGAAGTCCTGGCCCGCTACCTCCCGTCGGAAGGCTCCTCCACCCTGCCCGTGCGCACCGGCGAATCGGGCGCCGACTACCTGAGCGACCGCGACATCATCTTCAAGATCCTCTACCAGCTGCGCCACGAAATCGACGAGATCAAGGCGCGGCTCGACGAAAGCCCGCTGCCGCACGAGCCGGAAGAAATGCCAAGCGGCCCGGGCCATCTGCTCATCAGTCCGGAAGACGTCCATTCCAGCAGCACGGAAAGCGCCGAACCCGTTTCCATCCAGGAAGTCAGCGCCGAACTCATCCGCAAGGCCCTGGAGCGCCACGGCGGACGGCGGAAAAAAGCCGCCGAGGAACTCGGCATTTCCGAACGGACCCTCTACCGCAAAATCAAAGAACTCGGCATCCAATGAAAAAGACCACCCGTATCGCCCTGGTCCTTGCCGCCGCCCTCGTGACGCTGGCCGCCTGCGGCATCTACTCGTTCAGCGGCACCTCCATCCAGCCCGACGTCAAGACCATCTGCATCGAACCCGTTGTCAACAAGGCCACCAAGATCAACCCGTCCCTGGCCAACCAGATCACCGAGGAGCTCAACGACAAATTCCGCAAGCTCACCAAACTGGAGCAGGTGACCGAAGAAGGCGACCTCAACCTGCTGGTGACCATCGAATCGTACGACGTGCGCGCCGCCGCCGTGACCGCCAACGAGGTGGCCGCCCTCAACCGGCTCACCGTCACCTGCAAGGTGAAGTTTACAAATGTACTCCACCCCGAAGATAACCTGGAGCAGTCGTTCGCCAGCTACGAAGACTACGACTCCAACAACCCGCTCGACATGGTGGAAGGACAGCTCTGCGAGACCATCGTCAAGAAGCTCGTGGACGATATTTTCAACGCAACCGTCGCCCAATGGTAGAACTCGCCCGCCTTTCCTCCGCCGAACTCCAGCAGCTGCTGGAAGACCGCCCGTGGTTTACCGTGGCGCGGCGGGAAGCCATCGCCCGGCAGGGCGATGACGAAGCCGCCCTGCGCCGTGCCGTGGGCCGCGACGCCATCTTCTTCCTCTCGCGCGACGAAATGCTCCGCCTGCTTACCGGCAAGGTCCGGGAGCCCGAGCCCGCCGCCGAAGAGAAGCCCGCCCGTCCCCAGTACTACGTCGTGGGCGGCGACTATTTCGGACAGGAAGACTTCGAGCGGCTGGAGCAGGAAGGCTTTTCCGTCACCACACCGGTGTTCGGAGCCAATGCCGGCAGCGTCGATTACGCCCCCGCCGTCGCCGAAGAAGTGGACCGCGACCGCACGATGGTCAGCGAAACCCTGGCCGAAATCTATGTCCAGCAGGAGCTTTATCAGCGAGCCATAGCCATTTACGAGAAACTTATTTTGTTATTTCCAGAAAAAAGTGCTTATTTTGCGTCTCTTATCGAAAAAGTAAAAAATAAAAAACAATAAAACTATGCAAGCAGCATACATCACTCTCTCCGTCATCATCGTGATTGCGAGCATTTTGCTGACCATCGTCGTCCTGCTCCAGAACTCCAAGGGCGGCGGACTGGCAGCCAATTTCGCGACCGGCAACCAGACCTTCGGCGTCCGCCAGACCGCGGACTTCCTCGAGAAAGCCACCTGGACCCTGGCCGCTGTCGTCATCGTCCTGAGCGTCGTGGCCACTTTCGTGATCCCGCAGCGCAGTTCGCGCCACTCCAACATCAAGAACCAGATCGAGCAGACGGTTCCCGTGGAAGGCGCCCCTGAAATCCCGGTGACCCCGGCCGAACCGGCCCCGGAAGGAGAATAACAGCGATAATTGAGCAAAAAAAAGCGCTGCCGGCTGGCAGCGCTTTTTTTATAACCACTCTGTATGGAAAAGCCCCATCAGGGTCAGGACTGTCACGACCGTCAGGGCGATGATCCACAGGAGGAAGATCACCAGGCCCGGCCGCCAGCGCGGCGTCCGCAGGTCGAAGATCATCATGATGCCGCCGTAGAGCATCCCCACGAAAGGCAGGAAGCAGGACAGCAGCACCGCGACCCGGTACAGGACCGAGGAGACCAGCGGCAGGGCGCCCGGCGCATTGAAGGCGAGCTCGTCCCGGATTTCATCCAGGATATTCCAATCAAAGATGGTCTGGCCGAAGAGGGCGGCCAGGCCGAAAGTCAGGCCGCATACAGCCGTCAGCAGCAACAGGCAGCCGATTCCGATGCGCAGCACGCGACCCAGGCCGCTGCCGACCGGCTGGCTGGCCGGGGCGGCGGCGGGAGCCGCCGCTGCGGCACCTGCCGGCGGATTGCTGATCCCCAGCTCCCAGCGCTGCTGCACCGTCCGGGCCTCCGGCATGGCGATCCACAGGATGACATACAGGACCGGCACGGACAGATTGAGTGAAAAACTGTCGAAGCTATGCCAGCTGTCGCAGCCCAGCACTACGCCTGTCAGTATAAACAAGCCAATAAAAATGATGCGGATCAGCACCACGTCGATCTTGAAATACGCAGCCAGTCCGCTGCACACGCCGCCGATCATCTTGTTGGTCGGGTCGCGATAGAGGCGTTTCTTCTGTTTTCCTTTTTCGTCCTTGCCATCCACCGCACCCGGCATTTTGGGCTGCGGATCGTCTTCCGCCTCGATGGCCGACGGTTTGCCGAGAATTTCGATGATGCGGCGGACTTCCTCGACCGAGGCCCCGCCGTCATCCGCACATTTCTCATAGAGAAGCTCCGCCATCCGTTCTTCGAAGCCTTCCATCACCTCGCTGCCGCCTTCCAGCGGTGCATAGTGCGCCTCCAGTTCATCCAGGTATTCCCGGACGATGGTGTAAGCCTCTTTTTCCAGCGTGAAGGCGTAGCCGCCGATGCTTACTTTCTCAACTTCCGTCATGACTTCAGGGTTTTGATGGTTTCGACAAGATCCGTCCACGAGGCGTCCATCTCCTGCAGGAGCAGGCGGCCGTCCTCACTGATGCAATAGTATTTCCGCGGCGGTCCCTGCGGGGACTCCTCCCAGCGGTAGGTCAGCGCTCCCTGGTTCTTGAGCCGGATGAGCATCGGATAGAGGGTCCCCTCGACCACGATCATGTTGGCCCCTTTCAGTTCCTCGATGATCGCGGAAGCATAGGCTTCCTTCTTGTCCAGGATGCTCAGGATGCAATACTCAAGCACGCCTTTGCGCATCTGGGAGCGAATGTTTTCCGTATTGAGTTCCATCATCTTAGCGCTTGCTGCTGTCCGAAAATTTAGCCAGATTCTCGGCCGTGGTCTCCAGGCCGCGGAGTTCGCATTTCTGGGCCGGCGTCAGGGCTTTGGGCGCCACGATCCAGATAATCAGGTAGAGCCAGAAGCCGAAGCTGCCGGCCAGCAGCAGGGCCAGGAAGACGATGCGGATCAGGGTCACATCAATGTCGAAATAGGCAGCCAGGCCGCTGCACACGCCGCCGATCTTGCGGCTTTCCACATCCAGATACAGTTTTTTGACAGGGGTGCTCATGGTTTTTTCCTCCATATTTTCATTGTTTTCAAATTCGGGTTTCCCGTCGGGCATGCCGAGTTGGGCGGTAATCCGGTTCACGAGGGCCAGACTCACGGACTGCTGGCCCGAACCGAGGTTTGAGAGCAGAAGCTCCGCGATGCGGGCTTCGATGTCGTCCATCACCTCGCCGCCCTGCTCCTCCGTGAGACGGGAGCGGAAGGTGTCGAGGTAGTTCTTGAGGCGCTCGTGCGCATCTTCATCGATGATGAAGCTTTTGCCGCCGAGGCCGATGTTGAGGGTCTTTTTCATAGCGTCAGTTCCCGTCCCCGGTAGAAATCGAGCAGGCGGGTTTGATAAAGGAATTCGTAACGGGCCTGTGCCAGGTCGGAGCAGGCTTTGAGATATTGGTTTTTGGATTCGTTGAATTCGGTGATCGAGGCTTTGCCGTTCTCGTATTTCGCCTGGGTGAGGGCGAAGCTCTCGCCCGCGGCGGCGGCGGCCTGCGTGCCGCTTTCGAACTTGCTCTGCGCGGCCAGGGCGTTGTACCAGGCCTGCTGGATCTCCTTGTAGAGTTGTTTCTTCGCCGTTTCGAGCTGCAGCTGCTGATTGTCGTAGCTGATGCGCGCGGTCTTCACCTGGTTGCGGTTGGCCATGCGCGAGAAGATCGGGACGTTGAGCGACAGGCCGACATACTGGCTGAAGTTGTTGCCCAGCTGCTCGAAGAAGGTCTTCGACGGGTAGCCCGAACTGGTATAGTAGTTCGTTCCGAGGCCGCCGCTGAGCGAGAGCGAAGGCAGGTAGCCGCTGCGGGCCAGGTCGATGTTGCGTTCCGCATAGGCCAGCCGGGTCTCCTCGGCCCGCACGGCGGGCTTGATGCCGACGGCTTCCTCATAGATGGCCTCCGGTCCGGCAGGCATCGGAACGGCCAGCGCGTCGTCATCGGGGACCACCACGTCGAACCCTTCGGGCGAAGGCAGTTCCAGCAACTGGGCCAGGTCGAGCCGGGCCAGGCGGAGGTTGTTGTCGGCCTGCACGCAGGTCAGGCGGCTGTGCGCCAGCGTGGCTTCCTGCGCGGCCACCTCGGCGGCCGTCGATTTTCCGTTGGCCTTCAGGGTCTCGAGCCGGACCACCTGCAGTGAATCGATCTCGATCTGGCGCTGCGCCACGGCGAGGATCTCCCGGTTGTAGAGAATCTGCACGTAGGCCTTGGCCACGGCCACGCGGATGTCGTCTTTCGCCTTTTCCAGGTCGACCGTCGCCGCTTCGAGGTTCAGCTTGCTGAGTAAAATGTTGTTGCGCAGGCGAAAGCCGTTGAACAGGGTCATATCGGCGCCCAGGCTGAACGAGGTGTTGGTCGTATTTGTGTTGGCGTAGGTGTTGTCGGCGGTCAGGCCGCGGCCGAACGAGAAGTTCTGCGACGCGCTGCCGTGCACGCCCGGAAGCCGGTTGTTTTCCGCCGTATTGACGTCGACCTCGCGCTGCAGAACCTGCAGGGCGCTCCGCTGCACGCTCAGGTTGTGGTCGAGCGCATAGCCGATGCAATCCTGTAGCGTCCAGGGTTTTTCCTGGGCACCGGCGAGATGCCCGGTCAGGCCGGGTAGGACGAAGGTCATCCAAAGAATGATGATCAGATGCTTTTTCATATTACTTCTCTTCAATGATCTGGTTGCCGCGGACGATGTCGCCTTCCTTGAGGCCTTCCTTGACTTCGATGTTGAGACCGTCGCTGATTCCGGTGACGACGCTTGTGCGGGCGTATTTGCCGTCGGCACCCTTCAGCCAGACGAAGGTCGAGTCGCCGGCGAATTCCAGGGCGCTTTCCGACACGGAGAGCGCCTGCTCGACCCGCTGGAGCACGATCTCCGCATTGGCGCTATAACCCGAGCGGATGGTCTTGCCGGGGTCGGTCCGCACGGCGGCCTTGATTTCAAACTGGTTGGTGCCGTTGCTTTCCACCGCCTTCGGCGAGATGTACTCCAGCGTGGCGTCGAACGAGTAGTCCTGCAGAGCACCGATCGTGATGACCACCGGCATGCCTTCCGACAGGGCGCCGACCTCGGTCTCGTCGATCTGGCCGTCGAAGATCAGGTCGTTCATATCGGCCACGGTGGCCACGGTCGTACCGTCATTCATCGTGTTGGCCTGGATCACGGAGTTGCCCACTTTCACGGGGATGTCGAGGATCAGGCCGGTCACGGTGGAGCGCACCAGCGTGGAGCTCGACTTGGCGTTGGCCTTCGACACGCCGTCGCGGATCACTTCCAGGGCGTCCTGAGCGGCGGCCCGCTCTTCCTTGGCCTGGTTGTACTGCTGGAGCACTTTGTCGTATTCGTCGTCGCTCACCAGGTTCTTGTCGTGCAGGGCTTTCTCGCGCTCCAGATTGGTCGCGGCCTGCTTGAGGTTGATATCGGCCAGGCGTACGCGGCTCTGGGCGGAGCTCAGCGAGTTCATGTCGGGGATGACCTTCAGCTTGGCGATCACCTCGTTCTGCTGCACCGGCTGTCCCGCCTCCTTGTAGAGTTCGGCGATGATGCCGTTGATCTGCGGCTTGATGTTCACCTCGTTGCGAGGCACGATCTTGCCCGTGACCACGGCGCTCCGCTGTATGTCGGCACGCGCCACGGTGACCTCCTGATACTGCAATTCCTTTGGTTTGGAATTC
>ODAI010211799.1_pt1 | contig 10015 bp, 6 predicted proteins | sample 1539321 | NCBI WGS metagenome assembly ODAI01 (sample SAMN02144231, study PRJEB22623) | gut metagenome | biome: sheep rumen | host: Ovis aries | place: New Zealand | reverse complement strand
GATCAACTCAAAATCCGTCGCCGATTTCGCGGGCTGAAGGGAACGGGATATCATTGTCAGCTTTGGCGGGAAAATGGTCACCACACTGGAGGGCTTAAAACGGGTGCTCACGGAATATCCCATCGGTTCTTCCGCCGTGGTGGAATATATGCGGCTCACGGAAGAGGGCTACCGGATGGAGCAGACAGAGGTCACCCTCGGTGAGCGGCCGTCATAAAGTAAGCTTAAAGGCCTGCTTTCGAATGGAGGTAAGAGTGAATAAGGATTTTAAGGATGTTGAAGATTTGAGCCTGGACGAGGTAAAGAGCTCCCGGGGAGATTCATCCGAAGGGGATGCGTCCCACGGAAATGCCCCGGGGGGGGATAAGGGAAACGATGAAAAAAAGCCCGGAGATATCTGCTATTTCTGCTCCCGGCCTTCTTCCGTGGCGGGGGCGATGTTTCATCTCCCCGGCGGGATCCATATCTGCAATGACTGCATGCACCGGCTGATGGACGAGGTCGTAAACCAGACGGAAGCGGTCAGCAAGGCGAAAAAGGATCAGCAGGAAAACAATGATGCTCAGGATGGGCAGCAGGATAAGGACAATGCCTCTTCGGGCAAGTCTCCGCGGGTCAGCTTTATTAATCTTTCCGATATGATGGGAAATTTCGGCTTTGAAAATCTGTTTCCGGGAAGAAAACAGGTGAAGCCGAAAAAGAAGGAAAAGAAGCCGGAGCCGGTGTTTTCCATTCAGGATATCCCGGCGCCGCACAGGATCCGGGAAAAGCTGGACGAGTATGTGGTGGGGCAGGACAAGGCGAAAAAGATCATGTCCGTGGCCGTGTACAATCATTATAAGCGGCTGGCCCATGGCGAAGAGGATGCGGTGGAGATCGAGAAATCCAACATTCTGATGCTGGGCCCTACCGGCAGCGGAAAAACGCATCTTGTGCGGACAATGGCGAGGCTTTTGGATGTGCCGCTGGCCGTCGCGGATGCAACGAGCCTGACGGAGGCGGGGTATATCGGGGATGATGTGGAAAGCGTGATCTCGAAGCTCCTGCTGGCCGCGGACAATGATGTGGAGCGCGCGGAGACGGGGATCGTGTTCATCGATGAGATCGATAAGATCGCCCGGAAACGGGACTCCACCGCAAGGGATGTAAACGGCGAGTCCGTCCAGCAGGGGATGCTGAAGCTCCTGGAGGGAGCGGAGGTGGAGGTGCCCGTGGGAGGCAGTTCCAAGAACATGATGGTGCCCGTGGTCAGCGTGAATACGAGGAATATCCTGTTTATCTGCGGCGGCGCCTTCCCGGATCTGCCGGAGGTGATCAAAAGGAGGCTGCATAAGCAGACCTCGATCGGGTTTAACGCGGAGTTAAAGGACAAGCTGGATAAGGACAAGGATATCCTGATGAAGACCACCACGGAGGATCTGAGAAAATTCGGGATGATCCCGGAGTTTCTCGGCAGGCTGCCGATCCTCTGCCCGCTGGAGGCGCTGACGGAGGATATGCTGGTCCGCATCCTGAAGGAGCCCAGGAATGCCATTCTGAAGCAGTATCAGCGGCTTTTGGAGATGGACGAGGTCGACCTGCGGTTTGAGGACGCCTCCCTTCATGCCATCGCGAAAAAGGCCATGGAGAAGGAAACCGGGGCCAGGGCGCTGCGGGCGATCATTGAGGAGTTCATGCTGGATATCATGTACGAAATTCCGAAGGACAGCAATATCGGCAGCGTAACGATCACCGAAGACTATGTGGAGGGCAGGGGGAATCCCATCATCGGCATGCGCGGCGATGTGGTGGGGATCCTGCCGGAAAAGGTGATGGGCTTTCAGGGGGCAGGGCGATGATCCGGATCGAGGGACTGACGAAAACCTTCTCCACCAGGGACGGACAGGTGGAGGCCCTGAAGGGGATCGACCTGCATATCCATGCCGGTGAGATCTACGGGATCATCGGGATGTCGGGCGCCGGAAAATCCACGCTGGTCAGATGCCTGAATTATCTGGAGCGCCCCACCGAGGGAAGGGTCTATATTCAGGGGAAGGATCTTTCGCAGATGGACGATGCCGCCTTAAGAGAGACCAGGCGCGGGATGGGCATGATCTTTCAGCATTTCAATCTGCTGATGCAGCGCTCCGTTCTGGGCAATGTCTGCTTCCCGCTGGAGATCGGGAAGGTGCCGAAGAAGGACGCGAAGGAAAAGGCGCTGGAGCTTCTGGAGCTGGTGGGGCTTAAGGATAAGGCCGAGGTCTACCCCGCGCAGCTTTCCGGCGGTCAGATGCAGCGCGTGGCCATCGCAAGAGCACTGGCCGCGGACCCGAAGATCCTTTTGTGTGATGAAGCCACAAGCGCGCTGGATCCCGCCACGACAAAATCCATTCTGGCCCTTTTAAAGCAGATCAACGAGCGCTTCGGCATCACGATCGTGATCATCACCCACGCCATGAGCGTGGTGGAGGAGGTCTGCAGCCATGTGGCGATCATTGATGAGGGAAAGCTTGCGGAGTCGGGAGAAGTAAAGGAGATCTTTGCCCACCCCAAATCCGCGGCGGCCAGGCGGCTCTTTCTGGAGAGCGGCCAGGAGAGGACCGGGATCGTTTCCGAGCTGAAAGGGAAGCACTGTATCCGCATCGTGTTTAAGGAGAATTCCTCCTATGAGCCGGTGATCGCGAATATGGTCCTTTCCACCGGGGCGCCCGCGAATATCCTGCTTGCGGACACGAAGGATATCGGCGGCATCGCCAGAGGGCAGATGATCCTGCAGCTGCCGGAGGATGAAAAGCTGGCGGAGCGGATGATCAGTTACCTGAAGGAATGCAGGCTGGATGTGGAGGAGCTGAAGGACTATGTTTAGTGAACAGGTGATCAAAATGCTGGCGGAGAACACATTCATCACGCTTTACATGACCGTGACCTCCACCTTTCTGGCTTATGTGCTGGGGCTTCCCCTGGGGATTTTGCTGGTGCTTTCCGCCAAGGGCGGCTTAAAGCCGAATCCCGTGCTGTATAAGATCCTGGATGCCATCGTCAACCTGATCCGCAGCGTTCCCTTTCTGATTCTGCTGATCCTCGTGATCCCCGTGACCAGGGCCATCGTCGGGAAAAGCTATGGCCCTACGGCCCCGATCGTCCCGCTGACGATCGCCGCGGCGCCCTTTATCGCCCGTCTGGTCGAATCCAGCCTCCATGAGGTGGACGCGGGCGTGGTGGAGGCCGCCCAGAGCATGGGCGCGGATAATTTCAGGATCATCACACGGGTCCTGATCCCGGAGGCCAGGACGGCGCTGATCACGGATGCCACCGTGGCGCTTGTCACGGTGCTGGGGTATTCCGCCATGGCGGGCACGGTGGGCGGCGGCGGCCTGGGAGATATTGCGATCCAGTACGGCTATTACCGCTGGCAGTTCGATATCATGACGGTGACGGTGATCCTGCTCGTGCTGATGGTCCAGATCCTGCAGTGGACAGGCACAAAGCTGGCGAGAGCCTTTGACCGCCGGCAGAGAAGCTGAGAAAATGGCGGAGAAGGCGGGCACGGACCGGGATATCCGGGCGCATGCGGCGGCGGGCGATACCGGGCGCGGGGAGAGGATCCTCTGGCTGGACGGGCTGAAAGGCCTTGCGGCCATTCTGATCTTTACCCATCATTTTCTGCTTGGCATGTATCCGGCCACCTATTTTGGGGAAGACGCACCGAGCAGGAGCTCCCTTGGCTGGGACAGGTTTCTTTCCGTGTCTCCCCTGGGTGTTTTCACGAACGGGAATTTCTTGCTCTGCCTGTTTTTTGTGATCTCCGCCTTCTTCATGGCGCTCGGCGTCATGCGGCTGAAGGAGGAAAATTACCGGGAAAAACTGGGCAGGCTGCTCCTTAAGCGTTATCCCAGACTCCTGCTCCCGGTTCTCGTGACGGGCATCCTGAACTACCTGCTGATCCATCTGTTGACCTTTACCGGGCTTAACTATATCCATAAGACGACGGAGCTTTCCCCTCTGGGACTTTTGCTCCACTCCCTGATCCTGCAGTGGATCACCACGGATTCCCTTGTCCTCGGGCCCTTCTGGATGCTGCATCTGCTGCTTTTCGGCTCCTTTCTTGCCATGCTAATCGCCATCCCGGACAGAAGGGAATACCGCTTCTATCCCTTCGTCATCCTCTTGCTCTCCTATGCGATGGGCTGCATCGACCGCTATTATGCCGGCTTCTGCTTCGGGGTATTTCTGGCGGATCTTTATTGGTTTCGCACAAAAAAGACAGGGGAAGACGGTCATTTTGTCCGATCCCCGGAGGATAATACAGAGCAGGGAAACGAATCACACAATATAAGATTGCAAAAAATCTTTTCCGACAGGCGCATATCAGCCCTTGCCGGCGTCCTGTTTATCCTGCTGGGACTCTTTCTGGGCGGTTATCCTTCCTATGTGGAGTCACCGGAAAACATCTATCGCATCTTCGGTTTTTATGTCAGGAATGTTCCGAATGCGTATGAGATCCTGCACTGCCTTGGCGCAGCGTTCTTCCTTGCGGGACTTTTTCTGCTCCCGAATAAAAGGCTTTTGGAGAGCAGGCCCGTCCTGTTTCTGGGAAAGCTCACCTTTCCGATCTATCTTGTCCATATCATGTGGATCGAATATCTGGGTTATTTTCTCGTTGACCTCCTGATCCCCGCTTTGGGGCGGGGGATAGCGTCTGCCGTGACTTATCTGATCCTGCTGGCCGGGATTCTTTTTTCCTCTCTCATTTATCAGCGCTTACGCCTGATCTGAGAAAACGCTGCTCGGATCAGCGCTTCCTCAGGGTCTCCGGCGGATTGCATGGATCGATCCGCAAGCCCCAAAAGTTTACATAAACTTTTAACATAAACTATTGACATAAGCGAACAAATTATGTTAATCTTGCAAAGGTTTGTATTTCAACCCCAAAATATCCACCAGATATTGGGGTGAACTGGAGAGCGGCAATGAGAATGCATAAGTTTATAGCCATTGGTCTGAGTCTTGCGATGACGCTGCAGCCGTTAAGCGCTGCGGCGGCAGGGATCAACGAAGCAGGACCTTCCGTGAAGGAAGCGGAGGCTGCTGTCGCTGTTTCGGAGGAAGGAGAGGAGGAAGCCCTTCCGGCCGCGGAAAACGAGGCAGGGGAGGCTTTTGACGCACAGACACAGGAGGATAACGCTCCCGCAGCTGAAGCCCTGCAGACAGAGGAAGCAGTTGAAGCTTCTGGAGAGGATACAGATATTCCGGAAACAGCGGAGGTCTCGGGAGAGACGGCGGATGTTTCGGAAACGGTGGAGGTTTTGGAGGAGGCAGCAGGCGATCCGGCGGAAGCTTCAGATGAGACGGCGGAAGGCGCTGTTTCGGGAGAGACCGACGAGGCTGCAGGATCCGATAAAGCAGAGGAGCTGCAGGAAGCGGCCTACGCCGACGATGCGAACGCAAGCGGCATCGTGATCGAGGGGCTGCCGGAGGGCGCGGATCCCGTGATCGCCGTGGGAGCCACGGTGCGGATGCTGCTTGACGGTACGGATCATTGGGAGAGCAGCGACCCCGCCATCGCGGCGGTCAGCTACAGCGGCGGTGTTGTGACCGCGATCAAGGCCGGCAAGGTCTCCATCAATGCCTATGAATCGGGCGGCGCGCTGATCGGCACGGCGGAGATCACCGTGACGAAGAAAATGAGCAAATTCAGCCTGAGCAAGACCTATGTGGAGCTGGCTGCGGCGGACAGCGGCCTCACCTCCATGCCGAAAACGGAGCTTTTGGTCTATACGATCAATCCGGCTGATGTAAAGACGCTTTTAAGCAGCGGCCTTTATTTTGAAAGCAGCGACGAGGATGTGGCCACAGTGGATTCGACGGGCCGGGTCACTGCCGGGGAGCCGGGATCGGCGCTGATCACCTGCCACGCAGGGGGGATGAAGGTTACCTGCGATGTGGTGGTCTTAAAGCCCATGGAGGGCATCCAGCTCTATATCAGCGGGAATGACTCCTTCGGTCTGGATAATGACGAGCAGTACAGACTTTCTCTGACCAAGGGAGAAAAGGAGCTGCTGCGGGTTCTGTATCTTCCCGGGGATACGACGGAGAATCAGAAGGTCACCTGGGCTTCCAAAAATAAATCGATCGCGACGGTGACCGCGGACGGTGTTGTGGAAGGGGTGAAAAAGGGCTCCTGCACCATCACCGCCACCTGGACCTCCTCGACGGATAAGAAGCGGACCTATGTGAAGAATGTGGCCGTGACCGTGACCACTCCGTTGGAGCAGATCAAGATCCTGAATTCAAAGAAAAAGGCTGTGAGCCTGGTCTATCTGAATAAATCCGATGCGAAGATCACCACGGAAACGCTGAGCGCGAGCCTTGTGCCCGCGGATATTTCCGGGGATATCAGGGTGACCTGGGGTTCTTCAAACGAAGATGTGGCGATCGTGAGCGAAAACGGGATGGTGACCCCGCTGAAAAAGGGCTTCACGACGATCACCGCCACCTGTCAGGGGGTGGAAAGCTACTGCGTGGTCAAGGTGACGCAGAATCTGGAAAAGCTGAACCTTTCCAATAAGAATATCTCGCTGGCGATGGGACAGTCCATGAATCTGGACGACTATGTGAGCCCCATTCCCGCGAACTGCTCTGATCCCTGGGTGCTCACCTGGAAAACGGCGAACAAGACCATCGTGGATGTGGAGGACGGGGTGATCACCGGCATAAAGGCCGGGGGACCCGTAAAGATCACGGTTTCCTGCGGAAAGATCACGGATTATTTCAATGTGACGGTGAAGCGGGTCACGATCGGCGGTCTGATCGTGGACAACACCTCTCTCGAGCTGGAAAGAGGAGGGGCGTCGAAGGATGTGGTGGTGACCGCGCATCCGGGCGCAGTGGTTGATTATAAGGTAGACAATGAGAATCTGGTGACGGTGAGTCCCAAGGATGACGAGCTGGGCGTTTATCAGATCATCCCTGCGATGAACGGCGGCGCTGGTCTTGCGAAGATCACCTTTACCGCCAGCTATACCGTCCAGAATTACAACGGCATCGGCGTGCAGAAAACAAAATCCGTGAAGGTGATCGCGAAGGTGAAGGATCCGGTGAGCGAGGTGCATATCACGGACAAGGAGGGCACGGATCTCTCCACCCTGCAGATGGATTGCGGGGACACCTACGCACTCTGGAGCTATTATGCGCCTCTGGATGCCACAGATGCCGACGGCGTGACATGGAAAAGCTCCAAGACGGGCGTATGTACTGTAGACAAGAACGGGATCCTGAAGGCCAAGGGCGCGGGAGACTGCCAGATCAGCGCGAAGATCGGCGGGATCACAACCTTTTTGCCCGTGACCGTGACCAGGCCCCTGGTGGATATCAGGCTGAACAAGACCACCCTCAGCCTGAAAAAGGACGGGAGCGCGAAGCTCAGCGTGACCTTTAATCCTTCCAATACAAGTGTGAACAAGGGAATTGACTGGAAGAGCTCCGATGAAATGGTCTGCACCGTGGATGGCGGTTCGATCAAGGCGGTAACGGGCGGCGTTGCGGTGATCACGGCCACAAGCCAGTATGATCCGAGCTTTTCCGCCTCCTGTGTGGTGAATGTTACCGTGCCGCTGACGAAGATCACCTATGACATCAACGGCTCTCAGAATATGCTGGTGGGTGAATCGCAGGTGCTGACAATGAAATGTCAGCCTGATGACACCACCTTCACACTGGAAAAGGTCACGGAAGGTCTGGAGGACAGTGCACTGGCAAAGGTGCTGCCGGTCTGGAGCTCCAGCAACAAGGCGATCATTTCCGTGGAGCCCTCCGACGACGGCACCTGTGAGATCACGGCGCTGAAAAAGGGCAGCGCAACGGTTAAGGTGGTCTTCCAGAAAAAGAGCTATTCACTGAAATTCACGGTGAACGAGCTGTAAAAAAGACAATCATCCTCAATATCGGCACACCCCATATATAGGCCGGAGCCTCGCAACCTCCGGCCTCATTTCTTTTCATCACAAGCCTGCACTGGTTTTTTCTCCCGAAATTTCGTATTATACAGTGAGAGAATGAAACGCAGAGGAATTTTGTGTATGAAATACGGAAAAGCATTTTTCGCAGGGCTCTTACTGGGCCTGTTTGCGCTGCTCATCCCCTGTGGGGGCGTCGTGATGGCGGCCTCAGCCGGGGAGGGCGATATATCCGCGGAATCCGCGGCGATGGAGGGATCAGACACCGCGGAGAGTGGTGATCGCTTCCCCGAAGAGGTCTCGCCGGAAGAGGCTGAGGAAGCGCACGATGCGCCGGAGGCTTCCCCGGATGCGCTGACGCCGGACAGCGAAGCGGAAGAGGAAAACGGTGAACCGGTGGTGATCAGCGCGGGCGAAGCTTCGGCAAATGACCTGCTGCAGGATCCGGAACAGGAATTTGCCGGCTATGTGGAATCCCTTTTCGGAACGCCTGAGGAGCATCATGAGGGAGAGCCCGGGCTTCGCTCCAGTCTGCTCAGGTCCAACAGGATCACAAGGGGCTCCAGGCTTTCCTCGCTGGCTTCACCCCAGATCGCCGACCTTTATGAAAGGCTTCTGCCCGGGATCAAAGCCATTGCCGCCGGGGAACGGGAGGAGAGCCTTTTCACCTTCTCCTTTACGGAGCTGGGACTTTCCGACCTGCGGGGCTATGCCGTGCAGGAAGAGGGGGAGACCACGGCGCAGGCCAGAAAAAGAGCCTATGAAAATGATCTGAAGCTGCAGTATACCTATGATAAGACAAATGCGGGGGCTGCCTTAAGCAACGCCCGGTTCCTGCTGAGCGCGCTGACGGAGGATCTGCCTTATGAGCTTTACTGGTTTGACAAGACCGTTTCCATGCTGATCCTGCCATCGGAGCGCCTTGGCTATATGGGCGGCGTGACGAGTGACGGGAGGGTTTATGCCAGGTATGTCACGCTGAATCAGGAGAACAGGGAAGATAAGGAAAATCCGCCGTATCTGCGGGTCTATCTATGGGCCAGCAGGGACTATGCGACGGATGAGCTGGAGAGCGTCACCTATACGAGCAGCGATGGGACGAAAACCGTTTCCGCCCATCTGCGGCTGGATCCGGAAAAGACCGGCGCCGCGGCACGAGCGCTTGCCAATGCGAAAAAGGTGCTGACGGAAGGAGCGGAAAAGAACTCCGATGCCGCAAAGCTCACCTTCTTCCGTGAATACATTCTGAATGCAGTCTCCTACAACCACACTGCCTGGTCCGCTTCCTATGAAGGAGGCTACGGAGACCCCTGGCAGCTGATTTATGTCTTTGATGAGGATCCATCGACCAATGTGGTCTGCGAGGGCTATTCCAAGGCCTTCCAGTATCTTGTGGACAATACCGATTTTGACGATTCCTCACTTTTTTCCAATCTGATGACCGGCTATCTGAACAATACCGGGGAATCAAACAATCACATGTGGAACCTTGTCCACATCGACGGGCAGAATTATTTTGTGGATCTGACCAATGATGACGCGGGAACGAACGCTGCGCCCCGCGGATATTTCCTGTTCGGCGCGGTTTCCGCGGAGGATGCCGACGGCGCCTGGCTGAAGGCCTCGCCTCCGGGGCTGTCTGCCCGCTATCAGCTTCATCCCCGCAGCCTGGCGATTTTTACGGCGGAGGAGCTCGCGCTTTCACCGGTGAGCTATGCCGTGCATGAATGGGAAGCGGTAACGGAGGACGAGGAGCCGGTCAGGCGCTGGAATCCGGAGAAGCTTTGCTGCGAGGAATATCTGCGCTGCGCGATCTGCGGGGAAACGAAGTGGGAAAAAATGGATCCCCAGCCCGTTACGCAGCGGATCGTTCCGCTGTGGCAGACCAAAACACTGGATCTTTCCCGGGGGATGGAGACCGCTTCCCTGACCTGGAAAACTTTGCCTGCCTATGCTGATCCTGCCGTGAGCTGGACGAGCATGACGCCTGATCTGGCTTCCGTCAGCATGGCTGAGGAAATACTGACGATCACCCCCATTGCCAACGGAACCGCGCTGATCCGCGGGAAAACGGCTTCAGG
>ODAI013283977.1_pt1 | contig 10016 bp, 1 predicted proteins | sample 1539321 | NCBI WGS metagenome assembly ODAI01 (sample SAMN02144231, study PRJEB22623) | gut metagenome | biome: sheep rumen | host: Ovis aries | place: New Zealand | reverse complement strand
TGACACGCGCAATGTGACCGTTATGTATAACATGTTCAATTATTGCAGCAACCTGACAGAACTCGACCTCAGCAACTTCGACACGAGTCAGGTGACAAACATGAATTCCATGTTCGAGGGCTGCTCGGCACTGAAGTCGCTCGACCTGCGCAACTTCAATACGGCCAACGTGACAAGCATGACAGCTATGTTCCGTGACTGCACTGACCTGCAGACCATTAGCGTGAGTGATCTTTGGAACACAGACAACGTGACTAGTTCCAACAACATGTTCAAGGATTGCGCCAAACTCGTGGGCGGCCAAGGCACGACCTATGACGCCAACCACATCGACAAAGCCTACGCCCGCATCGACGGCGGCCCTAGCAACCCGGGGTATTTCTCGATTAGAGAGGCATACGCCTGCTACACGCCGGGGAACACGACGCTGACGTTCTACTTCGACAACCAGCGCAGCAGCCGACCGGGCTCGACCTACGACCTGAACGAGAGTGATAATCAGCCAGGATGGTGTGCTGACGGCTTCAATACGTCGGTCACACGAGTAGTGTTCGATCCTTCATTTGCTGATGCGCGTCCCAAGAGTACTGCCGAATGGTTCAGTTCGATGTTTAACCTCGTCACTTTTGATGGCTTGATTTACCTGAACACGAGCAAGGTGACAAACATGAAGTCCATGTTCAATGACTGCCCCGTCGTATCAAAGGTGGATTTCAGTAACTTTGACACTAGGAATGTGACTGACATGAGTACTATGTTCTCGTTCTGTCAAGCCGAAGAACTCGACTTGAGCAGCTTCTCAACCGAGAAAGTGACAAATATGTTCGGCATGTTTGCGCTAAGTTCGCTCAAGGCCATCTATGTGAGTGAAAAATGGACTACGGCGGCAGTCACATCATCAGAAATGATGTTCAGCGGTTGCATCAGCCTCGTGGGCGGCAAGGGCACGACTTACGATGAAACCCATGTGAATGCTGCCTACGCCCATATCGACGGTGGCGCCGGCAATCCCGGCTACTTCACTGAGAAGCCTGCTTTAATACCTGGCGATGCCAATGACGACGGCGTGGTCTCGATTGCCGATGTCACAGCAGTGGTCGGCCATATCCTAGGCCAGCCAGTTGGCTACTTCGACGCCAAAGCAGCCGATGTGAACCAGAGCGGTTCTGTTACGATTGCCGATGCGAAGATAATGGTCGAGGTTTTGCTCGGAAACATAGATTTGGAGAGTTTCATGATGAAAACAGAAGCTCTGCAAAATCAAATGGAAGCCTGTGAAGATTATTTTGAAAAGGCGAAAGAATATCTCGAATCAATTGACAGCGGACATGCTCAGACCACTCTCTGGCAAATGGCAAGAGAGATTGAGGCAATGATGGCTGAAGTGCAAAAACAATTGGAGAACGTGAGTTCTGAGGATGAAGCGGAAGAATGCCTAAAAAATATGCATGAACTCCAGGATCAAATAGAAATACTCAATGCAGCAATCTATGAGTTGCAACAAGACGCTTAGGTATAATGAGGAAACCCAACCGTTCTGGCACGATTAGCGTAGTCGCGTTCAGCCAGTTGTCGGGACGTAAGTTTGTGATAAAGCAAGACCAACTTCGAGCTGCTTAGTTTTGGAACTTTGAGAACGAAAGACCCCGCCTGGTCAAATGCCAAGCGGGGTCTTTTTAATGGAAGTTCCACGGAGATCTCAGCGCCGTGCAGAGTCAGGCATGCGCCTGGTGGTGGGCACGAAGAACTGGCATGTCAGCGACTTGATCCAAGCACTATACCTCTAGAGTAACCAGCTGAGGCTGACTCAGCAAGACCGTCCGCGTTAATTTTTGCTAAAAGAGGGGCGTTGTTAAAAATAGACCATCACTTTGATCAAAATGTACAATTATGGATGCTCTTTTTTTCGTAAATTTGCACCCGAAAATGAATTATAACAATCAAAACCATAATGAACATGAAACAGTTTAGATTACTTTTGACTGCACTCCTGCTATGGGTGGGAGGCATGAACGTAGCTATGGCCCAAAGTAGTTATGAAGAGTATGAGAGAAGTTCTACAGTAGATGGCACGACGTACATCACTAAATACAAGACCTATAAGGACGTTGTGACTATTGGGCAAGTTGTATATGAGAAATTCTATGTTGAGATGGCGCATTATCACAGTTCCATCTCCAGTGGAGAAGTTTACGATGACACGGATGAATTGACCATCTATTGCGCTATTGGCTATGCTACTAATTCCAGGATTATTACCATTAGTTTCGACAAATTATTAGCAGACAGGGTTTATTGGGGTATTCATTTTCCCGGCACACGATGGTATTATACTAAACCCGGCGAAGAAAAGGCGGAGGACATAGAAGTCGTGAATCTGACCAATAGTTATTACGAAGAACTGGTTTACGACTCAGACAACGAACCGATGATATTTGGAGAGCAAGGATTTGGAGCACTCACAGGCCTCAAACGGCTAAAACTGGAGAACGGCCGCCATTTGCCAGAGGGACATAACCTCCAAAACCGTGATCAAATCTCTGTCTATGTAGACCACCCATTCTATACTGACTTAGGCGATTTCAAGGAGGTGATTGTCAACTTGGACAAGACGGACACGAATGGAATAGGTTATGTCAATCATAATGGTTCTGCACTTGCCTATTCTCTGGGAGGATCCAGCAATACCGTTAACGTTCCTGCCCAGGTTACATTGTCGGATGGTGAGACATACAATGTAACGCGTATAGGAGGCAGTAATGCTATACCAGGAATAGATAACAACTCATATTTGCAGAATCTGACGTTCAAAGGTGATATAGAGGTGCTTCCCTTAGACATGTCGCAGTCAACGAATTTGAAGACTATTACCTTCGAGGGCAATGCGACGATAGGTAGCAACATGATGTTTGCTACTAGTCCCAATCTGGAAGAGGTCACTTTTAATGGGGTGAATGACTTTAGTGGGGCGTTGACCCAGAACACCAATCTGAAGCGTATTACTTTCCACGGCACTGTTCCCACGCTGGAAAGGGCTGCTGCTGACTATGTGGCCAATCCTGGAAATGTGGTCGTCTACATCGACCGCAATGCCGGAGTAACGAAAGAGGAACTTGCTAATGACCCTGTATGGAAGGCTTTCAAAGCCATTGGTTATGTGGGAGAGAATGAGAACTATCTGGTGAGTAATTATCTGATGGTGACAGCAGGCAAGAGCAACAATGCCGTAGAGGTGTGGAATGGTACGATCCTATTAGGAACCATCTCTAAGGATGGTGGCTCGTTGACAAACAAGTCGTCGGATCTGAATAGTGTGGAGCTGCGTATACCAAATCAGTATTTGGATATGATATTGTTCAATGGATTCAATATCATTAATAGTCTAACACCTGTCACTCCCGAAGATGAGGCATATGCAGGCTATACTTTCTACACCATCAATAATTTGGCTTCTGTCAGCAGCATTGAAGTGCGCTTCAAGAACGTACCCAACTATCTTGAGTTCTCGCAGTTGATGATTCACCAGTCGGGCAGCGGCACTACTACAGCCAATGTCACTCGCTCCGATGGTACTACTGAACAAGTGAGCCTGTCGAATGGTACAGACTATAGAATTATTGACATCCCTTGGACCGATTTCCAGAAGATCGACCTGATATTCCAAGGCGACAATGAAGGCACACCAGTTGTGCTTCATGGTTCACAGCAGTTGGCTGCAAACCGTTTGCAGTATTCCACTACCAATCAATATTATTATACGTCATTCACGCTTGCCGACATGCAGGCTACTGACTTCACTGTCAGGTATCCCATCAGCTATGAGCAGCAGGAAGGAATCGTAAAGACCACCATCGTCAACAGCAACCTTCTTTACAGCGTTTACTATGATTTCGAATCCGACGACGACTCGATGAATGATCCTGACATTCATAATGGAGATGTCGAGACTGGCGCAACGGAAGTGGTGTATCATCTGTATGGCTCTGGAACAAATGTCGTGAACAACTATGAGATACAAATATATGCGAATTCGAAGGACGAATTCCGCGTGAGGGAGAATGGTGAGGACTTGACCGACTTGGCTGTGCAGACAGATAATTACTGGACCTATACCCTGCAGCATGCCGACCAGAACGGAGTAGTCGTCATCGACAATGCCGAGGACATGCAGATGAGCCTGACTACAAACACTACCGATGTGGTTTCATTCCTCTATAAGGAGAATGGTACACAGAAGACCGTGAATTTCGACATGGGCACTACTGACCTGGGCATGAGCAGCAAGATTACTTCCGACCATGAACTCGTCATCAGCACCAACGTGTCGTTTACCCTCATGTGCAATGGTCAGGATATCAGCAACCAGTATGGCAGCAGCAATGTCAATGCCAGCAATGCCTCGAAGACCGACTACCACTTCCCTGCCAGTGTGTTGAACTTTACCGATGGCGAGCGTCTCAACCTGATCATGATGACCAAGCGCACGATGCCTGTCACTGCCTCGTCGAACACGAAGGATTCGCGAAACATCAAGATTGAAACCTTCCAATATAACTATGATGGTCAGGATCTGACAGTCGATGAAACTACCATGAAGACATGGGGTTCGCTTGCACTGGCGCCTATCGAGCAGTACGCTAAGATTTATTTCTATCATACTGACACAGAGCGTGCCGCTGAGTGTTATGTCAATGGGAATAAGATTGCATATCTGTCGAATCCCTCCAGCATCAATGCGCAGGCAGAGTACAATCAAGAAGAGGGATACTATGCACTTACTTTCAATGCCCTTGGCGACGGTGGCTATCTGGGAAGCTATGAGACGCTCGACGTGCAGGTGGTCTTCACCGATCCCAATGACCTCGATCCCACGAAGGCCAATGCTGTGGTGTCGATGGGCGATGAAAGCAAGATGGCTTTTGCCGAGATGACCTACGATATCTATCGCCAGTATGGTGATGAGCAGACCAAGACCGAGACTATGCGTAAGGGCTTGAAGATCTTCGAGATGGAGAAAGACCACCTCACCGACAATTCCTTCATGGAGTACAAAGTATATCTGCCTGAAGGCTATGAGGCCAGAATCTATGTCGAAGGCACTGACTATACAGAAAACATAACGGTCGACGACAATGTCACCACAGTCAACAACGTGCAGTACACCACTGCCACCCTGCGCTTCGACAAAGACTTTGTGATGAAATATCGTTCTCAGAACACCTCGTGGCTCGTCAACGTCACGAAGATGCCCACTGAAGCTGGCAAGTGGGATATCGCACTGCTTGGTAAGCCCAAGGCTAGGCTTACAGTGTCATTCTTCGACGAGCTGAATGCTAACAAGGACCTTGACGAACGTGAGGAGCTCACTGGCATTTCCATCGAAGACGATGCTCACATGATAGTACCCAGAAAAGCCGCTACAGCCTGGATATCGATAGAGTATATGAACGAATACGATGCGCAGACTGACAGTTATGAGTACGACAATCTTGGAGATTGGCTGCAGGATTACTCCCTCGTGGTGAAAGCCGACGGGCAGGATGTCAGCAATCTGTTCACCTTGCACGAGTTCGGCTACACAGCCGACAATCTCAGTCCGCAGCTACTGGCTGCCCAGAACTGGATCATCGGCTTTAAGAACAAGAACAACAATGTTATCACTCACACGGCCACCATCAAGGGTGACATCGACCGTAATGTCGTACTGATTCAGTGGATAAGCACCGAAGGAATCCTGAATGACTATCAAGTTGATGCCAACACGCCAACAACGACAGAAACTACTGATGAAAACCCGATAGCCTGTCGTCCATTAGTTACTCTTGCCGACAGCTATACATTCAAGGCATACTTCAATGGACAAGAGTTGAATGGCTTTACCAAGAATTCAGATGGTGCATACGCAGCAGATTTCGTAGAGCCAGCAACCACGGATGGATCTTGGGTATTTGAGTTCTCGAAGATTCCAGAAGAAATCCTCCAGTATGCCTCCACCCTGAAGGGTGATGTCAACGGCGACGGCAAGGTTAGCATTGCTGATGCTGTAGAGGTGGTGAACATCATTTTGGGCAATCCCGCTGCCAATGCCAGGATGAGGATTCTGGAAGAGTTGGAGCAGGAGTAATCATGGAGAAATAACAAACCAATAAAAGAATAAAGCGTATGAAAACAATGAAGTTTTTACTGGCCGCTCTGCTGGTTTTTGTTGGTGCAGCAGCACAGGCAGCCACCTACTATGGGTTCAAGATAGGCGGCGTCAGCGTCACGTCCGACAACTTCAACAACGTCCGTAGCAGCCACATGTCTGCCTATTCCCAAAGCGTCAACGGCGGCGATTATCTGGTGACCTACAATCCCGATACGAAGATCGTAGTGCTCTACAATGTGAATATAGAGCGCACGGGAAGCGGCAACCGTGCCATTCTCAATGAGAGCTGCGAAGGGCTGACGGTGGTGGTGAAAGGGTCCAATCATCTGGAGGCCCGTGATGCTTCGCCCGTCAGGCTGGAGGCGTCTACCACTTTTATCGGCGAGGAGGTCAATGGATATAAATACGCCACGATTAAAGGCGGCAGCGAGGGTGGTATGACCATCGCCAATGGTGCCACGGTGACCATTCGCAACATCGATTTGGATGTCTATGCCGACCACAGTTACTGCATCAATGGTGTGGCCAACTCGTCGACCAATCCAGACGACTGGGCGACGCTCATCATAGAAAACAGTAAGTTCAGAGCCGAAACCGACATGGTTAGCAACAACTGGGCCATCTGCAACCTCAAGCATCTGACGGTCAACAATTCCTTCGTCAATATATATGGCTGGGAAGCGATTCACAATCTTCAGTCGTTCACCAAGGGACCCAAAATGTGCACGATGGACGGCGGCTCCCAAAGGGTGTATTTCTATGCTCCAGACATGAACTTCTCCTTCACTCCTGATGCTACCAGCCCTACCAATGTCATCAGAGTTCAGATGAAGATGAGCGATGAGACAGGCATTGCCATCGACGAGACGAATTTCCCTGACCCAAAATTCCGCGCTGTTATCCTCAATGACTACGATGACAACGGTGACGACCTGTTAAGTGAAAGGGAAATCAACCAAACAAAAAGAATAACCATTAAAAGCGGCAAGGGCGTTACCAACATGAAAGGTCTGGAGTACTTCACACTCCTGGAAAAACTGGAGTGTAGTGGCAATGAGCTGACGTCGCTAGATTTGTCTCCCTTTATACAACTGAGATACTTAACATGCAATAATTGTGGTCTGACTTCCTTGGATGTGTCGCATAATCCGTTTATAATAGAGATTTGGTGCCAATCCAACAACCTGACTACGCTCGACCTTTCAGCAAACGATATGCTGACTCATGTGGATTTTGCTGATAACCACATCAGAGGCGCCGGAATGGATTCGCTAGTATACAGCCTTAACCGATGGTTTGTTGCTCACTTTTATGATGCAGGCTTGCGAGTAAAACTGAGTAAAGACTCGGACACAGAGAACGAGATGACCCAGGAACAGGTGCTCCTTGCCAAATCCAAGGGATGGACGTCTTATTACTGGGGAGTGGCGGAAGGTGCCACCAAATATTCGTGGATTGAATATGAAGGTGTGATCAGTAGCACTCCTCCGGGCATTGTCATCGATGCCGAACACTTCCCCGATGCAGCCTTCCGAGCCGAAGTGGCCAGCGACGTCGTCGACCTCGACCAGAACGGAGTGCTCAGCGAATATGAGTTACGGCGGAGATCGGTGCTGAATGTGCATGGAAAAAACATTGCAAGCCTGCAGGGAATAGAGCACTTCACGGAATTGCAGAGACTCAACTGCTATGACAATAACCTGAGGGAGCTTGACCTGTCGCACAGCAGCGGGATAAGACAAGTGTACCTCTACGGCAACAATATCTGCGGTGAGGCCATGGACCGTCTCATCGCCTCCCTGCCGTCAAGGCCCAGCAGCGAGCTAGGTTTTTTGTACGTCGTCTGCGATGGAAGGTCGCCCGACAACACCATGACCAACCTCCAAGTGGATGCTGCCATCGAAAAGGGCTGGAAAGCGATGAAGTCGGCCGACAACGGTGAAATGTGGACACCTTATTCGGGCGAAGATGTGGGCTTTCTCATCGACGAGCAGCACTTCCCCGATGAGAAACTGCGTACACTCATCCAGGATGAAACCATTGACAGGAATAAAGACGGCTACCTAAGTGTGTGGGAGCGGGAACAAGTACTACGTATGAACTACGAAGGTGAAGGCATAAAGAGTGCCAAGGGTATTGAGTACTTCCCCAACTTGACGTGGCTCTATTTGGGAAACAACGAGCTAGAGGAACTCGACCTCCATCGCAATCAGCAATTAGAAGAAGTGTCTTGCTCCAATAATAAGCTGACTTCCTGGTCATTCTCCTACCAGCAGAACAGGTCGTTGAAGAGACTCTATTGTTACGATAACCAGTTTACCCAGCTCGATTTTTCCAACAACCCAGCGCTGATTAAGCTCATGATCTACGGAAACAATATTCGTGGTGAAGCCATGACCGTTCTCGTCAACAGCCTGCCAGAGTGCCAGTATGGCGAGTTCACAGTGTACAATGACGAGCCTGATGAAGGCAACTACATAACTTATTCGCAGATGGTGACAGTCAGAGAAAAAGGGTGGAAAATATATGATAGACATTCCTATACTGGTACTGATGTTCCTATTGAGCCCTCGTCATTGGGCGTAGGCATCGACGAATATAACTTCCCTGACATAGTGTTCCGCGACTATGTCAAGCAATTCGACACGAACCCCGACGGAGCACTGAGTGAAGAAGAGCTGTCGGCTGTGACAACGATGAACGCAATTGGCAACGTTGCCGACCTGACTGGTATCGAGAACTTCACGGCCTTGAAGAGGCTTGAGGTTCAAAATCAACAGCTGACCAAGCTCGACGTGTCGAAGCTGACGGAGTTGGAGACGCTATGGTGCGACGGCAACCAGCTGAACAAGCTTGACCTGACAAATAACACGAAGCTGATTCACTTGCAGTGTACAAACAATCAACTGACTGAGCTAGATCTGGCGAATAACACGACACTGGTAGATCTAGGGTGCGAGAATAATCTGCTGAACCAGCTTGATGTGGCAAATAATACAGCGCTGGTAACGCTGAGTTGCTCCAACAACCAGCTAAAATCCCTTAACGTGGCACAGAACGAAGCATTGATAGATCTGAGATGCGACCACAACCAGCTGACGACGCTTGACCTGTCGACCAATGTGAATTTGGAATATATAGAATGCAGGGACAACCAGCTGACCAGCATCCTGACGGCACCTGGCACACCGAAGATTTCGATGAATTGCTGGAATAATCACCTCAAGGGCAGGACCATGACGGACGTCGTTAATCATCTGCCGACAGTCGAAAGCGGTGCTATCTATTTCCGCTCGCTGGATGACATCGAGGACAACGAGATGACATCGGCACAGGTGAATATAGCCACAGGCAAGGGATGGAAAATATGGCAGGACTATTACTATGACCAATATACTGAATACTGGGGCAACGATGTGACGCTGGCCATCAACGAGACGAACTTCCCTGACACGAACTTCCGTAATTTTGTGCGTGGCAGCAACATCGACAAGGACGGTGACGGATATCTTAGCGATGAGGAGCAGCAGGCCGTGAAGACCATCGACGTAAGCGGCTGTTACATCAGCGACCTGACTGGCATCCAGTACTTCACCAACCTGGAGGAATTGAACTGTAGCTACAACCAGATTGAGAGCCTCAACCTGCAGCAGAACACGAAGCTGAAAAGACTAAACTGCAGCAACAATCAGCTGACACGGCTCGTTCAGGGCAACGAAGGCCTGGAAGAGGTGAACTGCAGCAACAACCAGATAGCAGAGTTGATGCTCTATGCATCGACACTGAGGTCGGTCGACTGCTACAACAACAAGCTTACAAGCTATACGAGTTATTTCCTCGCCGACCTGCCCGATCTCTCCAGCCTGCC
>ODAI012529853.1_pt1 | contig 10016 bp, 9 predicted proteins | sample 1539321 | NCBI WGS metagenome assembly ODAI01 (sample SAMN02144231, study PRJEB22623) | gut metagenome | biome: sheep rumen | host: Ovis aries | place: New Zealand | reverse complement strand
GGCGGCGGACAGCCTCAGCAGAAGGCAAAGGTCAGAATGATCAATGATATCAGAGCAGAACGTGCTTTGACTTTGTACAGACTGGACAAGGGTGACACCCTCAGAAAATCCCATGAGAACCCCGAGATCATCGAGCTGTATGATACCTTCCTGGGAGAGCCGGGAAGTGAGAAAGCACATGCGTACCTGCATACTAAGTATCAGGCGAAAGGAGAGTAGGAATGAAAATTACGGATTTACAGGACGATCCTCGTCGTATGAACAAGGTAACCGTTGATCCGGAGCTGTGCATGGGCTGCATGAAATGTGTCAGGACCTGCTGCTATGACGTATATGAATGGGATCCGGAGAAAAAGCTTTCGACAGCTGCCTATCCGGAAGAATGTGTTTCCTGCTACCAGTGCATGTTCTTCTGTCCGGCAGGAGCGATCACAGTAAAAGAGGCGGAACTGGCATTTTACGATCAGTTGTATGATCCGCTGGGAATGAACGATCAGGAAAGGGAGGCATAAGAATATGGAAAATACAAGAAAAACATATACGACTGACGTCCTGGTCATCGGCGGCGGGTTAGGCGGCGCAGTACTTGCTCAGAAGCTTCACTCACTCAAACCGGATATTAAGATCACTATTCTTGAAAAAGGATATTTCGGATATACCGGGCAGACTACAAAAGCTGGACACGGCATGTGCATCATGTCTCCTGAAGCCGGAGATGAGATCTACGCAATGTGCAAGGAACAGGTCGAGCACAATCCGTATGGCACGTACCTGAACGATCAGGAATACCTGCTTGAGTATCAGAAAGAACAGTACACATACATTCAGGAACTGGAGAGCATGGGAGGAAAGTTCTCTCATAATCCGGACGGAACACTGCATCATCACCATGAATTCGAGGGAAAGAAGATATCGGCTGTACAGATCGATGTTGACTTCATGACTCCGTTCTGCAAGAACGTCATGGCCGGAGGAGCGCAGATCCTGGAGAGGACATATTTTACCGACCTTCTGACAAAAGACGGAAAGGTCGTCGGAGCAGTAGGCTTCAACCTCGACACGACAGAATTCATCGTGATTCGTGCCAAGGAAGTCGTTCTCGCCATGAATGAATTCAATCCGTCATGCAGAGACATGTTCTACTGTCCTGCGACAGGCTATGCAGCCGCTTATGAGGCCGGTGCTCAACTCCGTAATGTAGAGCACCTCACAGAATGGGATCTTTGCTACCGCAATACCGGCAATTTCCTCTATGGCGTGCACTGGGTTGTTTCTAACAGCAAGGGTGAGAATATCTTCCGCAAGTACAATTCTCAATCTCTGGAAGAGCTGGACGTCAACCTGATCCGAGGCATGGCAAAAGAACTAGAGATGGGCAATGGCCCGCTGGTTGCGGACTTCACACAGCTTCAGGCGCTCAACGAAGGAGCCGACGGTTTCTTCCACGGGATCGAAATGAAGCAGAGACTGGAGCTGGATGAGTTTATCCGCGGCTTCCAGAACATTGACCTTAGTAATCCAAAGCCTGAGGTTTCTGTATCGTACCGTGTCAGTATCCGGTCACTGCGTATCGATGTCGAGGGTAAGACAACAGTGCCTCACCTCTGGGGGATAGGCCAGATGACAACAGCGGGATCCGCGCATGGCAGTTGGGTTCACGGCGACGGTCTCGGCGTAGCCGCAAAGACAGGCTTGATGACAGCCAGAGCGATCGCAAAGAGAATCGACGAGTCGGAACTCGATGAGATTGATGAGGACCAGGTAGAGCGCTTCCGCGCAAGAATTTATGAGTCCGCTAAATACAAGGGAGAGTATCGCCCGGATCATGTGATCCGTTATATCTCCCGTCTGATCAAGCGACCGGAATACAGTTTCAATAAGACAGAAGAGAGCATGACGAAGCTGATCGCAGAACTGAACGAGATTCGTGATCAGTACAAAGATCTGATTCACCTGCCGAAGGTCAACGGCCACTATCTGGCCAAAGCGATCGAGCTGCGCACCATGATCGATATGCTTGAGATGATGTTCATGGTATTCAAAACCAGAAAAGAAAGCCGCGGATGCTTCAGCCGTCTGGACTATCCGGATCGCGATGATAAGAACTGGCTGAAGTGGGTCATTGTAGACAACAAGAGTGAAGATGGCAAACCGCATATTTTCACTGAAAGAATCCCGATTGAAAGATATCCTTTCAAACCGGAGGGATGGGAAGAAATCGCCATTCCGAAGGGAAACTAAACGGATAAAAAAGAGAATTGCATACCCAGGAAAGGAAGGAAAAAAGATGAGTTTTAGTGAAAATTTACCAAAGCTTAAGCCGCTGAACAGAAGCGTATCGATCGTCGGAGTTGGTGTTACCCCCTTCAGACAAACAAAAGAAGATCCGGAGCTCAATGGAATTACTGAAGGAGAACTGTTCGGATATGCAGCAATTGAAGCCATGCGCGACGCAGGGATTACCGGAAAGGACGTGGACTTCTACATCCACGGTCAGGCAGGCCCCGGATGGACCAGCAACTTTGCGACCCCGAACATGCATGTGGCAAACTGGCTGGGTATGAAGGGCAAAGCATCCTATCATCACAGCGAAGCATGCGCAACCGGATATGTTGCGCTGGAAACCGGAGCTGCACTGATTGCCTCAGGCGCATATGATGTCGTTCTTTCAGGCTGTGTGGAGATGCCGCATTCGATCGCGTATCCGGACAGGGTACTGACCAAGAGAAGGCTTGGGACGGAAGCGATTTTCCATGAAACACTGTGCTCCACGATCACAAGGGATTATAACCTTTTCACGAACGGCATCCTTCCTTTCCACTGGGAATCCTGGTTCCAGGCATATGTGGAGGAGAATGGGCTGACCGACGAGATGGCAGATGATCTCCTTGTGCATATGACGATCAATGCCAGAAAAATGGCTGCAATCAATCCTCTTGCTCTGGCTCATGGCGAGACCTATGACGAAGTTGCCAAGAATAACGGTTTTGAGACAGCTGAAGAATATCTGAAATCCAAGTGGAATCCGAAGCTCGGTCACTGGTATCGTGTCAGCAATTTCGAGCAGAGGTGTGACGGCGCCGGAGCGTTCGTGCTGATGCCCACAGAGATGGCATACAAATATACCGACCATCCGATCGAGATTCTCGGAATCGGACATTCCTGCGTGGAGTACGGCAATCCGCAGAATGAGAGAACCGGAACGCTAAATGCTTACAAACAGGTTAAGGAATTTACCGGATTGACCGGAAAAGACATGGATCTGTTCATGACCAATGACTTCTTCCTCGCACAGCAGCTTCTGTCTGCAGAGGCATGTGAGTATCTGCCGAAGGGCGAAGGATGGAAGTATATGATGGACGACAGATGTATGTATACAGGAGACAGGCCGATTCAGACAAACGGTGGCAGATGCCACTAAGGACATGCAGCTGCGGCATCCGGAACACATGACATCTACGAAGTCTGTATGCAGATGAGAGGCGAAGCAGATGACCATCAGATCGACCGTCCTATTAAACATGCAATGCTCCGTGGATTCGGCGGCGGGCAGAACCTGCTCTGCATAATCCTGAAATACAACTAAAAGAGGGAGGAACTGCAATGAAGGTGATTAAAACAGAACGTATTGTAAAGACATATTATGATGCACTGGAAGAGGGAAAAGTCCTCGGACGTAAGTGTACCGCCTGTGGACACATTGAATTTCCACCGTATCTGGCCTGCAATGAATGCGGAAATCTGGATACGGAGTGGGTTGATCTGACAAACACCAGAGCACGCATCCTGCAGGTCCTTCCTCCGCTTAACGTTTTTCCGGAGACGGAATTCGCAAACGAAAACGGTGGATTCGTGGCTGTATGCATCCAGATCGAGAATGCGGATCCTTATGTAACATCCATGGTCCATGTTGGGAAGGATGCATACGAAAGAATCCATGAAAATATGGAAAACATTGTTCTGAAACCTTACATCATCCAGGGGGCGGACACAAAAGTCTGCTCATGGGTCGACGAGAACTATGTAGAAGAACCGAAGCAGAAAGAAAGCAAGGCACTGGAAGCTGGAAAAACCACAGAAGCTGCACCGGCAGCTGAGAACGACGAGATCACAAAGACTGTGATCAGATGCGCAGCGGAAGGATATGACGTGGAGGAAGCATCGATCACTCTTGCGACAGATATCCGCGAGGATCTTTCTCCGGAATCCATGAAGATGATCGTCATGCTTTCCAATATTGAAGAGGCTCTGGATGTCGTGATTGAGATCCCGGAGGCCGGAAATCTCAATACGATCGCAGATTTCGTCAATACAGTCAGAGCTAAGCTTGGCATCAGCGGTACTGTTTCGGCAGATGGGGCAGCGAGTGCAGGTACAGGCACAGCCTCACATGATGGCAGCGCAGGCGAGCTTGACGATGTAGCGAAGACCGTGATCACTGCGGCAGCAGAAGCCTATGATGTCGATGAGGATTCGATCACTCTTTTAACAGACATACGTGAAGACCTTTCTTCGGAATCCATGAAGATGATCGTCATGCTTTCCAATATAGAGGATGCGCTGGATGTAGTGATTGAGATTTCAGAAGCGGGATCCCTAAATACGATCGCTGACTTTGCTGCTTTGGCAAGAAAGAAACTGGCAGAATAATCCGGGAAAGAGAGGCAATTGGAATGGGCTTTATAGAAAAAATTTACGAACAGGCGAAAGCGGATCAGAAGACGATCGCAGTGCCTGAGAGCACGAATGAAGTGATGTTGAAGGCTTCTGCAAAAGTGAGGGCAGACGGAATCTGCAAGATCGTACTTGTGGGAAACCCGGAAGCAATAAGGGCAAAAGCTGATGAGACCGGAGTGGATATCGCGGGTATCAGAATCGTGGATACAGCAGATGAAGACTATAAAACAATGCTTCTTGACAAGTACGAAGCATCTCCCAAAAAAGTGATGGGCAGAAAATTCATAGCAAAGAGGATCGGGGATCCGGTCTATCTGGCGACACTGATGGAAGCAGTCGGAGAAGTTGACGCGACGATAGCAGGTATTGATACCACAACATATGAGTTTGTGCTTGCGGCAAACAGCATCATCGGCATGGCTCCCGGCTGTGTAACGGCATCAGGCCTTCAGATCCTTGAACTGGAAGAGTTCCAGGGAGAAAAGGATAAGTTTATCGGTATTTCGGACGGCGCGATCAATGTCGAACCGACGATCGAGCAGCATGCAGGAATCGCTATTGCATCCTGCGATACCTTTAAAGCCATCACAGGCATTGAAGCAAAATGCGCCTTCCTTTCATACTCTACGGATGCATCAGGCGGAATGAGCGCTCCTGTCAAGAAGGTCAGAGCTGCTGTTGAACTCGCACAGAAGCTCAGACCGGATCTCGCGATCGATGGTGAGTTCCAGTTTGATGCAGCGATGCTTCCCAGGGTAGGCGCTAAGAAGGTAAAAAGAGAAAGTAAAGTTGCAGGACATGCAAATGTTCTGATCACTCCGGATGCTTCGTGCTGCAACATTTGCGGCAAGGCGATCCAGTTCTCCGCAAAATGCAAATCTTATGGACCGCTGTATCAGGGCTTCCGGCTTCCGATCCTTGACTGCTCCAGAGGTATGGACGAGGTGATCGCATATGACAACATCGCTCTGCTCTGCGTTCAGGCACAGGCTGTATAATAGCCTCTTTGCGGAAAGGAAAGAATAAACCATGAAAGAGTATACGATTATCACTATCAATCCCGGCTCCAGCAGCACTAAGGTCGGCGTTTATAAAGGCGGAAAGGTCATCCTCGACGAGACAGTGGATCACGATACCCATGAATTTGACGATTGCAAAACATTTGCTGATCAGGAACCGATCCGCATGAAAAAGATCATGAGCATTCTTGAGAATGCGGGCATCGATATGAACGCAGTGGATGCAGTCTCCGGAAGAGGCGTGGGTGTATACTCATGCGAAGGCGGCACCTACCTGATCGATGACACTGCATATTCCCATGCTCGGAACGATGCGGCAGGGATTCATCATCCGGCCACTTTGGGCATCGTGATCGCAAAGAAGCTTGGCGACCGTCTGGGCGTACCGTCCTATTTTGTCAATCCGATGAGCGTGGATGAACTATGCGATGAAGCCAGAATGACAGGCGTAAAAGGGTTGTACCGGCCCTCCCACGGACATCCGCTGAACATGAAGCAGGTTGCGATCAATCACAGCAAGCTCCAGGGAAAGAAATATGAGGACTGCAACTATGTCATTCTGCATATGGGAGGCGGAACCAGCATTGCTGCCCACAGGAAGGGAAGAATCATCGACAGCACCAGATCTGGCGACGGACAGGGCGTTATCTCTCCCAACCGCTCAGGCGACCTCTGTATCGATGATGTGATGACACTGATGAAGCAGCGTGGTATCGATCTTGAAGGGGTCAACTTGCTTGCGTCCAGAAAAGGCGGTCTTGTAGACCTCGTCGGAACGGACGACGTCCGCAAGGTGAAAAAGATGATCGCGGACGGAGATAAGTTTGCCGAACTGTCCTACAATGCGATGATCTACACTTTTATCAAGTGGACTGCCATGATGGCCGGAGCGCTCGGTGGAAAGGTGGATGGCATTCTTATGACCGGCGGCATGGCTTATGATGAAGAGCTGGTTGCTAAAGTCAAAGCGAATACGGAATGGATCGCACCTGTATATGTCTATCCCGGGAGTTTTGAAACGGAAGCGCTTGGCGCAGGCGTTGAGCGGGTTCTCAGCGGTGAAGAAGAGGCCAGAATTTACAGCGGAAAGCCGGTTTGGAACGGTTTTGATTTTGAATAGGTGACAGGTCCGTATGAATTACTGCGAATTGAAAACGACATGCCGGGAAGGCGTCTACAGGGAAAAAGTCCTGATCGACAGACAATATGCGCTTGGAGATGTCGCCAGACTGATGCAGAGGATCACGGAAAAAGCCATGAGCGAACTGGGAATCAGCTATTCCCGGCTGGAAGAGAAACACCTGATTTGGGTAATGTGCTTTATGGAGATCAGAATCAACAGGATGCCCTCTGACGGGGAAATGCTGGAAATCTATACATGGCCCGGAAAAGAACGTTTCGGTATGTATTCCAGGCGAATGGTCATGTATTCCCCGGAGGGAGGAGAGTGCCTGATCGAAAGTACTGTGCTGTCCTCTGCCGTGGACCGTGATACAAGAAAAATGATTACACCTGCGGCTTCTGAAATCTCTTTTCCAATTGTAGAATTTGCAGATGAGCCGGCATTCCCGAAGCTCTATGAAAAAGGCATCAGGACGCCGCTTACGCAGCAGCATGAAGTCAGTATACATGAGATCGATATCAATGAGCATGTAAACAATTCGTTCTATCTGGATTGGGCAGAGAACCTGCTGGGTGACCTTTCGGACAGAATGCATGAAAATGTCAAGCGAATCTGGATCAACTATGAGAGAGAGATACTCGCAGGGGAGACTGTCGTATTCCATTATGGAATAGAAAAGGGAACTCTGTTCGTCAAAGGCAGGGTTGGAGATGATAATTGCTTTAAAGCTCTTCTCTCAGCATGACAATCATGCTGAGAGAAGAAACTTTCCGGGAGGCCTGCATTGAATAAGAAACATCATCCGATTACGAATCTACTGAATATGGTCGCCGGCGGCATCGTGATCGTTCCTATGTTCATCATGTCCGCGATCTATACTATCTCACCGGGGCTTCTGGATCCGGGCGGGTTTACTTCAGCCTTTTTTTCGGCTGACAACACGCCGTTCATCATCTCGGTACTGCTGTTCATAGCGGGAACACAGCTCGACATTCGAGATATGGTACCTGCATTAAAACGTGGAGGACTTCTGAGCCTCGTCCGCATTCTGATTGGAATGGCAGCTGAGGCCATTGTTCTGGCAATTGCCGGACCCGGCGGCTTTTTAAGCATCTCGGCGCTTGCTCTCGTCATAGGACTTCTCAGCTGCAATCCGGGTGTATATATGGCTGTATGCCAGGAGCACGGTGACAAGTTCGATATCCCGGGATTCGGGATCATGAACCTTGTACCGGTACCGGCGATCCCGGTGATCATGTTCGGCTTTGCCGCAGGTGCGGGGGTGGATTATATGAGCCTTGTAACCACGATTATTCCGTTTATTCTGGGAATGATATGCGGAAACATCGACCATTCATTCACGGATATGGTAAGCGGTGCGACACCGGTTTTTCTGCTCTTTATGGGTATCAGCTGCGGAGTAACAATGAACTGGAAGATACTCTTTTCTCAACTGGGAGGAGGGATACTTCTGACTCTTATATATTTCGCAGTCTCTCTTCCTATACTTCTCTTTGTGGATCGGGTGATTCTGAAGCGTCCCGGCTATGCGGCCGCGTCAATGACCTCGATGTCGCCGGTATCTATTATTATGCCTGCCGCTGTAGCGGCGTCTGTGCCGGAGTATGCTCCATATGCTGAGACAGCTGCAGCACAAATTGCGCTGGCAGTCGCTCTTACAAGTCTCGCGACACCGTTCATCTGTCAATGGGTGTTGAAAAAATGGGGCGATGCAAAGGAAGCGTCATGAAGAAACTGCATCAGAACAAGTAAAATGGGGAAATGTAATGGATAAGACAAACAAAGACCAATACACAAATAGTAACTTTGGCAAATGGGGATGGAGCATCATTCTGTATGCTTTCCTGCTCTATTATTTCAACACGGGTCTCAGTGCTGATGCCATGAATGTTGTTCCAGATGCCTTTGCCGGAGCATATGGGATGGACCGCAATCTTCTTCTCAGTTTTGCAACGCCGGCAGGGATTGTTGGTGTTATCGGGGGAATCGTATGCGGCCGTCTTTGCATGAAAACCGGAGCAAAAAAACTTTCTGCCGTATCATTGATCATTACCGGCGTTGTTTTTGCCATCTTTGGTTCCTGTAAGACACCGATTACTTTTCTGCTCGCTCTTTCTGTGGTCAACTTCACCGTTAATGCTTTTGGTCTGATAGCCACGGCAACCCTCATGAGCAACTGGTTTCCGAAAAAGAAGGGCATTGCTTTGGGATGGGCGACCATGGGCGCTCCGCTCTGCTCTGCAACATTCCCGGCAATATTAAGCGGACTTTTCAGTTCAAAGTTGGGTGTGAGCGGCAGTACGGTGGTTGTTGGGGCAGTGATCATTATTCTCGGCATTGCAACTTTATTCTGGGTACATGACTATCCGGAAGAAGTTGGCGCATATCCTGACAATATTCCGGAGGATAGTGAAAAACTTGCCGCGAAGCTGGATGACCTGAAAAACTACAAGAGCCCTTTTACTGTCAGCAAACTGCTTAAGGATAAAGATATGTGGTGCATCGCTTTGAGTTTCGGTCTCATGTGGTTGGTTACAGGCGGCATCATGAGCCAGTTTGTGCCCCGTCTTCTTTCGGTAGGATATACGCAGCAGACAGCGTTATTGATGCTTACGATCGCTGCAGGTATAGGCCTTGTGGGCTCCTACTTCTGGGGCTGGCTGGATCAGAAAATCGGCACTAAGCCGGCTTCATGTGTATATGCAGGAAGTTACATCGGCGCCCTCCTTTTAATGGTGTTCGCCCAGATACATATTTTCAATTATATTGCACTGGTATTTGTCGGACTCGGTATCGGAGGCCTTCTGAACCTGATGCCATCTCTCGTGGCAGCTGTCTATGGTCGATATGATTTCATGGCTGCGAACGGCCTCGTATCCCCAATTGCAGCCTTGATTCAGAAAGGTGCATTCGCACTGACGGCAATACTTCTCTCAAAATCCGGCGGAGATTTCACACTGCCCTATATGGTCTTTATCGGGATCGATATCCTTGGCATCGTGCTTCTTCTGTGTGTCACGAATAAATGTAAAGGAAAACAAGACTGATAGATGGGTGACAAACTCGCTCCCAAGCGGTAGGTCGGGTGTTCAAATCACCTCGCGGACGCGCATTGACCGGGACTGAAAAGTACCGGGCAGACTGTAGACAAAGTCCAGGGTTAAGCGCCCTGGATT
>ODAI010943224.1_pt1 | contig 10016 bp, 7 predicted proteins | sample 1539321 | NCBI WGS metagenome assembly ODAI01 (sample SAMN02144231, study PRJEB22623) | gut metagenome | biome: sheep rumen | host: Ovis aries | place: New Zealand | reverse complement strand
CATTTTCTGTGAAATTTTTGTTTTACAAAATTTATTGATTATATGTTATGGGATAACAAAACGGTACATAAAAAAATGCAAGAAGGAATAGCTTAACGTATAATTATTATAGCATCGTCAGATAAACGCGACAATAACCACTCTAATAGAATCTTCAATAATGAGAAAAGTACATATAATAATGTTTGCGTGTCAAATCGCAATAAACATAATATTTTCATTTCTACTTTTTGATGGATTATTAGGTGAAAATACGTTTTTCGCCTTTATCTATCCAATTTTTGTGTTTGTATATTTAGTGGCAGATATGTTCGTGACAACATTTACCACAGATTTAATAGTTGGAAATGTAAAGGAAGGAACAGCACGCATCATTTCTATTGCTGCACGTGATATTTTAATAATCTCATTATGGTTTTGTTTCCTTTTGAGCATAAGCATAGAATTCCTAACGCTCTGGGGAACCTTGAGTTACGCTCTACCTAAAGTGGCGAAAATAATTATATGCGACATAATCAATCAGCAGAAATACTTAGATAAGTATATTGAAATTTAATTTCCATTCCTAAACGCTAGGATTTCCATGTTTTTGTAAAAAACAACTTCAAGGAATTGAAAAAATCCATATTTATTTGGAAATTACATTAGTTTTTCTTAACTTTGCACTCATCAAATTTCAAAAACGTGCGCCAGCCTTTTGGGGCTAACATGCACTTTTGCTTTCGTGCGAGAAAGCACTCATCTAAATCGTAGAAATCATAGAAATCGGAACAATGAGCACAATAATCTATCCTTCTCCAATTTTTGGACCTATCCATAGCCGACGTCTTGGCGTCTCGCTTGGCGTTAACCTTCAACCGGGTGATGGAAAGAGCTGCACTTTCGACTGCATTTATTGCGAGTGCGGATTCAACGCGGATTTCCGTCCTCATACCCCTCGTCCTTCGCGTCAGGCTGTGGCAGAGGCTCTTGAGAACAAGCTCATAGAGATGAAAAAGGAAGGCGTGACGCCCGATGTCCTTACATTTGCCGGTAATGGTGAACCTACCGCCCATCCTGATTTCCTCAACATCATAGAGGATACTGTCAGAATCCGCGACAAGTATTTCCCTAACGCAAAGGTTTCGGTTCTGAGTAATGCCACGATGATAGGCAAGGAGGATGTCCGCAAGGCTTTGATGAAAGTTGATAACAACATTCTGAAGCTCGATACAATAGATGCTGAGTACATCAAACTCGTTGACCGTCCTACACAGCCTTCATACGATGTGAGGAATGTAATTGAGAACATGAAGAAATTCAATGGCCATTGCATCATCCAAACCATGTTCATGACAGGCACGACGCAAGGCAAGAGCGTTGACAATACAGGCGAGGAGTTCGTTGCCCCTTGGCTTGAGGCTGTAAAGGATATTGCTCCGGAGATGGTTATGATATACCCCATAGACGGCGAGACACCTGACCACGACCTCAGAAAAGCATCCCATGAAACCCTCGACGCTATCAAGGCGAGAGTGGAAGAGATAGGAATCAAGTGCTCGGCAAGCTATTAACGGCCTCTCCCCCCGCTTGGCACATACTCCGATGTTATCAACATCGGACTTCCCTCCATAGGGAGGGAGCCGGAAGGCGAAAGATTTCGTTTTAAAAAAAATATACAATAGAAAATGGCTGATATCCCCCGTGTGCGAATCGGCTCCCTCTCTACGGGAGAGGGCGGGGGGAGAGGCCTATTTCCAACTATGAAGAAATTATTTCTACTAATCCTTTCTATTCTGTCTCTGGGTGGCGCTAACGCCCAGACAAAAGACGAAGTGCTCGAATTGGCACGCAGGGCAAACAATTATTTCATAAATAAATGGCATGACCCTACAGATTCTGTTGACTTCGTAACAGGTCATGAAAGCAATCTCTGGACACGCTCCGTATATTATGAAGGACTTATCGCGCTATATGATCAGGATCCGCAGGACAAGTATATGGCGTATCTTGACAAATGGGGGAACTTCCATAAGTGGGGACCTTATAGGGGCGATTATGAGACATCGGATGCCGACTATATGTGTTGTGGTCAGGTGTATTGCCAAAGGTACTTCCTCGACGGTAAGGAGGATAAGTACAAGAACATACAGAAGGTGTTCAACTACCAGATTGCAAACAACCGCCATAATGCGTGGACATGGATTGACGCCATACAGATGGCTATGCCGGGGTATGCTATGATGACAATGGCTACAGGCAATCGCAAATATATCAACTTTGCGATGAAATCATACATCTGGACGCGCGACACCTGCGGAGGAAAAGGTCTCTTCAACGAGGATGAAGGACTATGGTGGCGTGACAAGAATTTCGTTGCCCCATACAAGGAGAGTGACGGAAAGAACTGCTATTGGAGCCGTGGCAACGGATGGGTATTCACAGCCCTATGCCGTGTGATGAACTACCTCCAGCCAACAGACAAATACTACAGCCAACTGCTTGGCGACTACAAACATATGGCAAAGGCACTTCTGCCAATACAGCGTGAGGACGGCTTCTGGAATCCGAGTCTTGTATCACAGGATTTCGCAGGTCCGGAGTTCTCTGGTACGGCACAGTTCTTCTACGGTCTCGTATGGGGAGTAAACAAAGGTGTGCTCAACAAGAAAACGTATATGCCAGCCATACAAAAGGCATGGAACGCCCTAAAATCAAGCATCCACAAGGACGGTTTCATCGGCTACGTACAAGGCTCTGGCGACCGTCCGGCATCCTCACAGCCTATCGATTACAATCGCGAGCCCGACTATGACGATTACTCCCTCGGTCTCTTCCTCATGGGTGCATCCGAGTATTGCAAAATGCTGGAATAGAAATGAAACTTCCCCTCCATATCAACCTCCTGCTGAGCACAATATTTCTGTTGTGCTCTCCTAATGTTTTTGCCCAGACAGAAAAAGCACGCGAGGTGGTGAGCCTCAACCGCGGATGGCTGTTCCATCTTGGTGTAGCCTCACCATCCATAACCGTTACCAAAGCAGAAAAAGATGGTTGGAAGACAATCAACGTGCCCCACGACTTCCAGATAGAGCAGCCTTGGGTAGCTCCTGCTCCTGATGAGAAGGCAGACAACAGCGATGCTGGTGCCAATATCCGAAGCCGACTCTCTGCACGTGGTTTCAAGGAGATGGGCGAAGGATGGTATGTGCGAACATTCACCCCCTCTGCAGAAGAGAAAGGACGTCGTGCCCTACTCGATTTCGAGGGAATAATGTATGTGGGAGATGTCTATCTTAACGGCAATAAGATAGGAGGAACAGACTATGGATATTTGGGATTCGAGATTGATGTTACCAATCTTCTGAAGTACGGCGAGCCTAATACCATAGCCGTACATTGCGACACAGGCAAGCCGAATTTTTCACGTTGGTACACAGGAGGAGGCTTGTTCCGTGATGTGAATATCATCTATACAGATGCGGAGATGTTTTTCCTTCGCCATCCTCTTTATATAACGACAAAGGATAACCGCGAGGTGAACATCACGGCTAATGTACAATGTAACACTAAGCAGCCAACCGTCAAGATTCAGGTTTGCATTATCGCTCCTGACGGTTCGGAGGTCAGCAAAAGCAAATGCGAGATAAAGCGCGTAAGGAATTATAAATATGGTCAGGAGCTAAAGATTCCGACTATAACGATAGATAATCCGCAACTCTGGGATTGCGAGCATCCCAACCTCTATTCCGCAAAGGTTCAGCTTCTTAGGAAAGACGGAAGTGTTGCCGACGAGATTTCTGAGACATTCGGAATAAGGACTGTGGAGATAGGTCCGGACTTCGGACTTAGGCTTAACGGAAAGAAGGTTCTTCTCAAGGGATATGCCAACCACCATAGCCTTGGTGCTCTTGGTGCGGCTGCATATCCTCGTGCTATGGAGAAGCGCATAGAACTGATGAAATCGTTTGGTGCCAACCACATACGTACTTCCCATAATCCCTATTCAAAATCATTCCTTGACCTCTGCGACAAATATGGTATTCTTGTTGTAGATGAGTTATACGACAAATGGAACGACCAATATGTAGGTGGAGGTCGTGCACATTACCAAGACCTCTGGCAAGCACACGTCAAGGAGTTTGTTACACGAGACAGAAATCACCCATGCGTAGTGGCATGGTCACTCGGCAACGAGCTCCAGTCCTATAACGATATGCCGTTCAACGATTTTGGAGTAACACAGTTCAAGTTGCAGAAGACACTTCTTCAGCGTTACGATGATACTCGTAAGGTGACAGTTGCTATGCACCCTCGCTATCGCAACTGGGAAACAGATTCTTTGCCTTGCGATCTTGCAATGGTCACCGATTTCCAGTCGTATAACTATCGCTATATGTATTTTCCCGGTGACAGCAAGCGATTCCCTTGGATGACTTTCTACCAGTCAGAGGCATCCGTTGCAGCTATGGGCGAGAACTATTTCGCAATGAATCTTGACAAGGTTATCGGACTCGCCTATTGGGGAGCTATTGATTATCTTGGAGAGAGTCAAGGGTGGCCGAAGAAAGGTTGGGCGCAAGGCGTCTTCGACCTTTCACTTGAGCCCAAGCCTAAGGCATACTATATGAAATCGTTCTTCAAGGAAGATGAACCTCTTGTGCATATTGCCGTTACAGACACCAAGGCCGATGCTATGTGGAATGGTATTCAGACAGGTAACGATGGTATGAGCGACCATTGGAATCGTACTCCAGGCAAGAAACTTGCAATTACCACCTATACCAATGCAGAAGAGGTGGAGCTTATTGTCAACGGCAAGAGCTATGGCACAAAGAAGAACGACCGCAACAGCGCAAAGATGCGTAACCAGATACGCTGGAAGGACATAGAATATCAGCCCGGATACTGCGAGGCAATAGCAAGAACCAACGGAAAGATAGTTGCCCGACACAGGATTGAGACGACAGGCAAGCCCGTCAAGCTCATCATCGAGAGCGATAACGACAACTGGAAAGCCGACGGCATGAACCTCCAGCATCTTCGCATCATAGCTCTCGACAGCAAGGGCCGCCGTGTGGCTACCGCTCCGGGCAAAGTAAAGATAAAGGTTACGGGCGATGCCACCATAGCAGCAATGAGCAATGGTAATATCAGTTCCGACGAACTTGCCGTTACCGACCATCAATCGCTCTTCAACGGCTCATGCCTCGCCATTCTCCGCTCTGGACAAACACCTTCACAAGTAACCATTACAGCGGAATGTGAAGGAATGAAATCAGCAAAGATAAAGCTGATGACAAAATAAAAAGGATATCGCGCATCTTCTTTTTTACCTTTCTTTTTGCTGTTTCATTTTTTTTCCCTAACTTTGCATTCGCAAAATCGAAGACCGTGCGCCAGCCTTTAGGGTTGACACGCACTTTTTGCTTCATGCGAGGATGCTGCACACATTGCAGTGTCATTTGACATTTGACTTCATTAATGAATGAAACATGGTATATAGTATAGAGAAAATCACCACGCTTTTAGGCGCGCGTCGCTATGGTGAGAAGGATAGCAATATCGCTTTTCTGCTTACCGATAGCCGTTCTTTGTCTTTTCCTGAAGAGACTCTTTTCTTCGCCCTCCAATCAGAGCGTAATGATGGCCACAACTATATAGAGGATCTCCATCGCAGAGGTGTAAGGAACTTTGTTGTAAGCACCTCCTACTCCATCCCTACAGATAAGGAATGGGAAGACACTAATTTCCTTGTCGTTCCATCTACTCTTGCCGCCCTCCAGAGACTTGCGGAGCGTCATCGTGACGAGTTTGATATCCCTATCGTAGGCATCACGGGAAGTAATGGCAAGACTGTGGTAAAAGAATGGCTATATCAGTTACTCATGCCTTCAATGCACGTCACACGTTCTCCTCGCTCTTACAACTCACAGATTGGTGTACCTCTCTCCGTATGGAAACTGCATGAGAGAAGTTCTGTGGGTATCTTCGAGGCCGGAATTAGTCAGATGGGAGAGATGCAGCGCCTTGCGGATATCATACAACCTACCATCGGCGTGTTCACCACATTAGGACAGGCTCACCAGGAGAATTTCCATACACTCGAAGAGAAATGTCATGAAAAGTTCCTGCTTTTCAGCGATTGCGATGTATTGGTATATCCGCAAGATAATGATATTGTGTTCCGTGAACTCAAGAAATGTGATTTCAAGGGTGAGAAACTTGGCTGGTCGTTTACCGACCCTTCCGCAGCATTCTATATTAGCAAGGTAGAACAGGAAGAGACGGGGACGAAGATACATTATACTTATACACAGCCCCTCACCCGTCCTTCAGACACCCTCTCCCCAGGGGGCGAGGGAAAAGTCACTAATGAACCTTCAAGAGAATGCCCACAACAAGAAAATGTAACATCCTCCTCGCCCCTTGGGGAGAGGATGCCCGAAGGGCAGGTGAGGGGTTATTCCTTTACCATTCCTTTCATAAGCGAGGCTTTCGTTGAGGACTCAATAGCAGCAGCCGTTGTTGCCCTTCACCTCGGCATCACCCCTACGCAATTGGAAGATCGCATGCCGACTCTAGAGCCAGTTGCCATGCGACTTGAGGTTAAGGACGGACAGAGAGGATGTACACTTATAAACGACTCCTATAACTCTGACCTTGCATCGCTAGACATAGCTCTCGACTTCATGCAACGTCGTCCTGACCATAAAGGACGTAAGCGCACGCTGATTCTCAGCGACATATACCAGTCAGGAGTGAATGACACAGAGCTATACAAAGAGGTTTCGGAACTTGTGGTAAGCCGCAGCGTTGAAAAATTCATTGGTATTGGCAAGGCTCTGAAGAACTGTGCTGATATCATAAAAATTGAGGATAAGTCTTTCTTCAAGACAACAGAGGAGTTCATTGCAAGTTCAACATTCGCTTCACTTCATGACGAGGTAATACTAATAAAGGGCGCACGCAGTTTCGGCTTTGACCGGATTACCGACCTTCTTGTGGAGAAGGTTCACGAAACGACACTTGAGGTAAATCTCAATGCGCTTGTGGACAATCTAAACCACTACCGTTCTTTCATGAAGCCAGAAACAAAGCTCGTCTGCATGATTAAGGCAGACGGCTATGGCGCAGGTGCTGTGGAGATTGCAAAGACATTACAGGACCATCGCGTTGACTATCTTGCCGTTGCCGTTGCCGATGAGGGCGTAGAACTGAGAAGAGCAGGCATCACAGCAAATATCATGATCATGAATCCTGAGATGACGGCATTCAAGACCATGTTCGACTATGAGCTTGAGCCTGAGGTATATTCTTTCCGTCTGCTCGACGCACTCCGTCACGCAGCAAGAAAAGAAGGCATCACGGGATATCCTATACATATCAAACTTGACACTGGTATGCATCGTCTAGGCTTCCATCCTATCGATGATATGCCAAAGCTTATTGAGTATCTAAATAATCAGAATGCACTCATCCCCCGCTCTGTCTTCTCACATTTCGTAGGTTCTGACGGAGATAACTTCGATGAATTCTCCGACTATCAGTTTGACCTTTACGAGAAGGGCAGCAAGGCTTTACAGGCTGCTTTTGAGCATAAGATTCTGCGTCATATCTGCAACACGGCAGGTATCGAGCATTTCCCTGAGCGTCAGATGGATATGTGTCGCTTAGGACTCGGACTCTATGGCATCAACCCACGCAATAACGAGGTATTGTCGAATGTCAGCACATTGAAGACCACTATTCTCCAGATTCGCCATGTTCCGGCAGGAGAGAGTGTGGGGTATAGCCGTAGAACCATCCTCGAAAAAGACAGCGTGATTGCGGCTATTCCTATAGGATATGCAGATGGTCTTAACCGCCATCTTGGCAACCGCCATTGCTATTGTCTTGTGAACGGCAAGAAGGCTGAATACGTCGGTAATATCTGCATGGACGTATGTATGATTGACGTGACTGACATCCCATGTCAGGAGGGCGACAGTGTGGAGATATTCGGTGATAATCTCCCTGTAACAGTACTCTCCGACACTCTCGACACTATCCCTTACGAGGTACTGACAGGTATCAGTAACAGGGTGAAGAGAGTATATTTTCAGGATTAAAAAAAGTTAAAAAAGGTAATGGATAATAAATTGTCATTATTATTCATTACCTTTGCATTTAGGAATCAAAAACCTAACTAAAACTATGAGTTCAATACAGACAAACAAAATGACCAACTGGCGTTGGGTAATGTGCGCGATGCTTTTCTTCGCCACAACAGTAAATTACATGGACCGTCAGGTCCTATCGCTCACTTGGAAAGACTTCATCTCGAAGGACTTCCATTGGACAGACGACGACTACGGCACCATCACAGCCGTATTCTCCATCTTCTATGCATTCATCTCGCTCTTTGCAGGTAAGTTCATCGACTGGATGGGCACGAAAAAGGGCTATATCTGGGCAATCATAATATGGAGCCTCGGTGCATGTCTCCACGCAGCATGCGGATGGGCTACATTCCATCTTGCCGACACTGGCTGGTTCGGTGAGAATGTGGTTAAGGGCACATTGATGTTCACCTCCATTTCCGTATATCTCTTCCTCGCCTGTCGTATCGTACTTGCTATGGGTGAGGCAGGAAACTTCCCTGCAGCCATCAAGGTAACAGCAGAATACTTCCCAAAGAAAGACCGTGCCTATGCCACAAGTATGTTCAACGCCGGCTCAAGCGTTGGAGCACTTGCAGCACCTCTCACCATTCCGATCCTTGCAGCAGCAATGGGATGGGAGATGTCATTCATCATCATCGGTGCTATCGGTTTCATCTGGGCTGCAGCTTGGGCATTCATGTATGAGCACCCACACCAGAGCAAGAACGTAAATGAGGCAGAGCTTGCTTACATCAACTCAGACGACAAGCAAGAAGAAACAGGACCTGCCACAGAAGACGAGGGTATGAAACTGTCATTCGGTGAATGTTTCACATACCGTCAGACATGGGCATTCATTGTCGGCAAAGCACTTACCGACGGTGTTTGGTGGTTCTTCCTCTTCTGGGCACCAGCCTATTTCTCAGAGCTTGGCTATCCATCCAACTCATTCACAGGTCAGATGCTTATCTTCGTACTCTACCTCATCGTAACAGTACTCTCAATCTATGGTGGTTATCTCCCTAAACTCTTCGTTGAGAACAAGGGCATGAATCCATACGCAGGCCGTATGCGTGCGATGCTCATCTTTGCATTCCTCCCTATCTTTGCAATGTTTGCCCAGCCACTTGCAGGTGTAAGTGTTTGGTTGCCATGTATAATCATCGGTCTTGCAGGTGCAGGACATCAGGCTTGGAGCGCAAACCTCTACTCCACTATCGGTGATATGTTCCCAAAGAGTGCCATCGCCACTATAACAGGTATCGGCACAATGTTCGGCGGACTTGGCTCATTTCTTATCAACAAGGGCTCTGGCAAGCTCTTCACATACGCAGAAAGTCAGGGCGATGCCTTCACATTCTTCGGAGTCACTGGCAAACCAGCCGGCTATATGATTATCTTCTGCTACTGTGCCGTTGCCTACCTCATTGCATGGACATTGATGAAGACGCTTGTACCAAAGTATAAGCCTATAGTCGAATAAAGTTTAGTGTTTAGTGTTTAGAGATTAGTGTGTAATGTGCATCCTCTAACCTCTAAACACTAATCTCGAATCACTAATCTCTAAACACTAAACTCTAACCTCTAACCTCTAACCCACCCTTCCATGACCGAAGAACAAGTACTCAACAAACTCACGACACTATGCGCCCGTGGAGAGCATTGCCAACAGGAAATGCTCGATAAGATGCGTCGTTGGGAGATAGACAAGAGCGTTCAGGCTCGTGTCATGGAATATCTTCTAAAGGAGAAATTCATCGACGAGGAGAGATACACACGCAGTTTTGTTGAGGAAAAGATAAAGTTCAACGGTTGGGGGCGCAAGAAGGTAGAGCAAGCCCTGTATATGAAACGCATCCCAAGCAGAATCTACACCCCGATTCTCGATGAAGT
>ODAI012176911.1_pt1 | contig 10017 bp, 8 predicted proteins | sample 1539321 | NCBI WGS metagenome assembly ODAI01 (sample SAMN02144231, study PRJEB22623) | gut metagenome | biome: sheep rumen | host: Ovis aries | place: New Zealand | reverse complement strand
TAAATTTCTCGTACATGGTTTCTCCTTATGCAGCCTTGAATCCAATCGGACCACACTCAGGAACGCAACGCCCACCAACTTCGGCCTCAATTGGCTTGATTTCCTCAATCGTAGATTTCGGCTTCTGACACGAAAGCCAGTCACGGTAGTCCTCTTCCTTCTCGAAATGGATGAAGCCACCACCAATGCCATAGGCAAGATGGCTCCATTTCGGCCAGTTCTCGCCAGTTGACGTGAAGGTGACGTGTACGCGATGACCCTTCACCTGGCATTCAGGCTTGGAATCGTTGACAATCTTCTGGATGTGCTTGTTCATTTCTTCTCCTTTGGTTAAAACCACTTTTCCACGATTTTCCTGCAAATCCACACGATGACCCCAAGAGTCACGAGAGCAACGGCGCTTTCGCCAATGCTCATGCCACACCAAGAGGTTGAATTATGCGGTATCAGCAAAATGTTCATGACTTCTCCTTGTTTGTTCTCAACACCTACAGTATACCACAAAGCCGTCTGATTGTCAATGCCCCTGAATCAATTGCTGAGAAGTTCCTTCTGGATGACAGCAAGGCACTTTCCATTGTAGGTGAACGCGGAAAGGGGATTGCCATAGAACTTCTTTGTCAACGATGGCAGAATCCTCTTGAGCATCAAGGCTCGGCCATTGTGGTCAACATGCCAATCGTCAATAACCTTGAACTTCTTGCTTTCGTCCTCAATGAACGCAATCCACTCGCCTGGATTCACCCCAAGGTCCGAGAACGCGCTTCCCCTCTTTTTCTTCCCATTACCTTCAATTCTGTCTGGATTTGGGGCCTTGAATGGCTCAGCCTTCTTGCTGAATTCAGGTTTCACAACTTCTGGCTTTTTCTCGTCAAGATGCTTCGCATCGTCAAGATGCTTCCCACCAAGGACGTGGTTCATCACCAGCTTCTGGTTTCGGATGAAATTCGCGTTCACAATGCCCTTCTCGGCCACATACGCCTGGTCGGAACTGTCAAAGAACTCAAGCCATGTCGTCTTGAACTTCTTCCCAAGGTTCTTCCCATCGTTGATTTCATAGCCAGAACCCTGATACCCATCGTCAAGATCCATTGTGCTGTGCTTCCCAACGTAGATTCGGCCATCGTCAAGGCACTCGGTAAGGTAAAGCCCATGGTAGTAGCCATCGTCGGCAAGATAAGGCGTTGTCTGGGTGCTGCGTCCAGGCTTCATCACGCCATTGTACATCTGGTAAATCTGCTTCTCGTCAAGATCCGGCTTCAGGGACTTAAGCTGCAGTCTGTAGGTTGAATAGTCAGGTTCCATTTCTGTCTGTGTTTCCTTTCAATGAGGCATTATACGCCATTTGGGTCGGATTGTAAAGTCAGTTGTTTCTGAAACGAGTAAAGTCCATCAAGAATTGACATCTCTGGAGACTTGTGCGTGAAAGTCTCTCCTGACATGGCTCTGTCTATCATGCCCTTCACAAGTTCTATGGCTTTCACCTTGTTCTCTTCTGACACCCATGTGGGATATGGCAACCTCTCGAAGTCCTTTGACTGTATGTTCCTTGTGTGGTTGATTACGTTCTTCAGTATGTCATTGCAAAGTTTGGTCAAGCACCACCCCATTGCGAAATACATTTCGTCTCTGTCAATCCCAGGCTTGAGGAAAGCCGCAGGACATCCAGTGTCAAGGATGAACCCCTCTGGGAGATACCGTATGTTCAGTTTGGATGAAATCAACTGCCATGTGATGCCCTCCCTCTTGAAGAACTTCTTTCCCCCAACCCCATGGAGATACCACGGACCAGACTTCTTGAAAACATAGACTGCCTCGCCATCGTTCTTCCAGTACACCACATTCTTCGTTGGAGAATACACAACCCCACTTGAGGACTTGTTGTATGGAGCATAGTCTGGATGTGGCAGTTTAATCTTCACTGGATGTTCCTTCAAGGTGACGCGCAGCGCTGGCGCAACCTCCCCGGCTAGTTCAGCCTTCTTGATTTCCTCAACCTTCTTTGGACTGATTTTCCCAAGCCTCGCGTTCTTGAGTTCCCTCTCCAGCGTTATTGGTCTATCAAACAGCTCGAAATCATATGGTTCCTCAATGCATCCATCCCCATCAACCTCCCGGATGAAATACTCGTTCCTGCCTATGGTCATCCCAGACGTGGCAACGAAGAAATCCCCAAGGGTCTTTCCAGTGAAATACTTCACGAACTCGTCAGTCACAATCCAGCTTGAATTTGGCGTCCGTGAAATCTGCTCTGGCGAAAGTTCCCTGCCAAACGCGGAAATCCCCTTGCCCCCCTTCGTCAATGTAAGGAGAATCATTGGTTGGGAAGTCTCATCGAATTCCCCGGGAATCCTGTCAATGGAGATTCTGCAGGTGTCCATGAGGTATTTTCTGAGTCCCGACATTGTGTTTATTGAAAGCATCGTGTCGCTGCATATGAACACCAGCCTTCCACCATCCTTCAGCATGTCAAGGCACTTCACTATGAAGAACGAGTACGTCTCCTTCTTTATCTTGAATCCATTCCTTGTCCCATAGATTGAATCCAGTTGATCCTGTATGTCGGACGCGATGGTTCCACCAAATGGTGGGTTTCCTATGATGAGGTCGTACCTCCCTTCAACCTTGCTGAAGTATTCAGACTTCCTGTAGGATGGCATCTCGTATCTGAAGAAGTCGCTCTCCACGAATGTGCTTGGGAAAACCCCATGCTTCCACGATTTCCTGAACGCATTGAACATTTCTGGGTCAATCTCAACCCCATGGAAATGACCATCAACCCACTGGGGAATGTCCACGCCAAGTTCGGCAATCCTCTCCATGTAGGCGAAAACGAACGCCCCCTTTCCAAAGGAGGGTTCCAGAACAATGTCGTCGGGGTTCACTTCAATCCCAGCAACAACCTTCCTCGCAATGTCAATTGGGGTCAGAAACTGCCCCAACTGCCTCTTGCTTTCTCTTTTACTCCTCGCCAAACTCATTGGAATCAGTTCTTCATGTGGTTTATGAGGTTCCAATTGGTTTCAAGCACTTTGAACAGAGTCACAAGCGCGTCAAGATCGTCCTTCCGTTTCTCAACTTCGGGTTGGAGATTTGGTATATTCAACCATGACTTCCGCTTCTCGTTGAAAAAGAGCAGACCTTGTTCGTTTGCTTTAGCAAACCTCATGTTCAAGGAATCACCGGCATAGACGTTGATTTGTGGACCGAAGATGTAGATAAGTTTCGCAACGTTGGAGAACTGGAACTCGGTGAAATAATGCTGCTTCTGAAGCCAGCAATTTTCAATCCAACAATCCACTTTCTCCTTTATCACGCCCATGCCCAGAAACTTGTTGTACAACTTGCGCATGAGGCGGATGGAGAACTGTCCACAACCCGCACATGCATCGCATGTTGTTGAAGTCAGTGTCAGATTGGGCATCTGGGGTTCAATCATTTCGTCAACCAACCAAAGGGGCGTACATACCCAGCCAAAATCCCGGAATTGCTGCTTTGTCGTTTTCTGTTGCTGATTGTCACCCTTGCTGAAATGTGGAACTGACAGGTCAAGATGGATCAGACCTGTAACTTCCTTGAACCTTGACTCTGATGTTTCAATGCTCATTGTCAATAGTTCATGATGATAAGATGCGTCACATTTTTGTTGTTTCTGTTCATGAAGCTCACCGAATATTTCTTGTCAAACGCCTTTATGGAAAGTCCATGCCCATCATATAGATTTCTGATGAAGTCCGTGTTTTTTATCACCATCATCCACTTACATGGACAATCGTCCAGAAGGTAATTCGCAAGGGCGCACTGCTCCGCTTTCCCAAATTCATTTCCATCGTAAGTACTGAATTCAGAATCATATGGTGGATCAAGGAACATGAAATCATCACTTGTTGGTGGATGCGCATTTATGAAATCTCGGAAGTCCATGGCTTCAATGGTGGTTTTCTCAAAATGCTCAATCAACTCCGGAGACTTCCAATAAGCAATCTTGGAGTCCAGAAAGTTCTTGTTATACCCCATCCCGCCATATGGGACGTTGAACTCCCCCCTTGGGTTGAACCTGAACATCCCACTGTAGGCATAGTACCTGAGAAATACATATAACGCCACTCTGCATGGAACCACGGAGGGGTCTTTGGTGTTGTATAGACTTCTGTAGTACGAATATAGCGAAGAAATGAACGCCGTTGTTAAGTTAGGGAAAATATCAGACTCAGGAAGTGCGCCATTCTTTGTGCTGATGTTCCTCATCCTATTGAACTTGGATGGAACGCAACGAACCAACTCACGCTTGAACAGACCATCATTAACAGTCAAGCCATTGAATATTAATTTGATGGCAGGATAGTTCTTCTCTATGAAGTCAAGCACATTTAAGTTTTTTTCTGTTCCCGACTTGTAGATGTCAACAAGTTCGTCCCTGTGCTCGTTCATGAACTGGTTCAAGTTTTTCCACGAGGAGTTAATGTTTTCGATGTCAAATAGAACCCGGGTATCTTGGTTTTTCAACGCCCGATAAAAATCAATCAAGTCCTTTGACTTATCGTTTATGAAATGATGGGGGGCGGACATCGCCATGTGGACGGAACCACCCCCAACAAAAGGCTCATAATAGTCTTGAAACGATGTGGGAAGGTTTTCAAATATCAGTGGAAGTTCTTTTTCCTTGCCCCCCGGATACTTTATCAATGGCTTAAGACCATAAGTTTTTAATTGCTTGGATTTCATATTTTAATTATACTAGATTAAGTTCTTTCTGCACTCGTTCCTTGTTCTTCTCATACGCAGTGTTGACCATGGGGCAGCACTTGACGAATTCATCCCAAATGAACTTCCCACCTTCTTCACTCCTTGCGATGAAACTCCAAAACTCGGTTCCAATCAATAGCTCATTTCTGTTGAAATATTGAAGCACACGTTTCTGGTTGAAATCGTTTCCTTCGCCACAGCAATTGTACACAGTACCAACCAAAATCTTAATTTCGTCATTCTTGGTGCAACTGTTGAACATCATGTAATACAACTCAAGCAAATGGCGTTTCTCCCCCTGTGCTTTCTTGACATCCATATCACCACCAAGTTTCACTTCAACTAAGTAGTGCTTGTTGCCATCTTGCATGACTATATCGCATAACTCTTTCCTCATCTTCCCCGAAGAACTTGACACCTGAAATCCCAAGTAATCTGAAATTTCAGGAGTTTTCCTTGTCTCCTTGTCTTCATACATGGACAGCAAGTGACCGATGTGGTCGCTCTGTTCAGAATACAAGAAACCCTTGACCTTACGAGAAACGTTGCAGAAATTGCGTTTGCATATATCAACGATTATCCCTTCCATTGTATGTCCCAACTTGCTATCAAATGAACGCCCAAATTCTACTGCTCGGGATGGAAAAAGAGTATAAAAGGAATTTTTAGGATTTAGATCGCTAAAACTTTTGGCCATCTTGGTCATGTGCTTCATGACGATTTCTCTGTAGTCAGACTTTTCTTGCTCGCTCAACATAGTTCATTTTTCTTGAAGGAACTCGCGGGCATCCTTCTACGCCCAAAGACAATTATAGTATACCACATTATTGTTCCGAACGCAAGAGGATCTGATAAGAATAATCAAAATAATAATTGGGGATTTTCTCATCAATGAACGCCCACAAATCATCGTCAATGTTCCACAATTTCCTCAAATCCTCGTCAGAATAGCGAATTTTGAAGTCCATCCATGGTATCTGGGTCAATTCACCCCTCATCAGCATGTTGGAGAACTTGAAGATGGAAAGCACGAACCTGACGCATTTGGTCTTCAAGTACCAAAGGAAATTCTCGCGCTCATCTTCCGTCTTGAACGAGAACATGCGCTTGTAGTTTGGGTCTGAATCACCCAACTTGCAGAAGTTTTCGCGCACAACCTTGTCAGACTGTGGGAGTATGGTGTAGAAATCGTCCCTCAACGCGGAATCCCCATCGTCAAGTGGTGGATGCCCACGCATGGTTGACATCTTGAATCCAAATTGCTCTGTCACCTTGTATGTGCCATGTCCTCCAACAGAACCATTCTTCTCCACAAGTGGCATGACATTATTGTTCAACCATTCCATGAACTTCGGATAGTCCTTGCCGTAGTGGTGAACCTTGTCATAGTCAACGTCATATTCCCCATGTCCATAGGCATCGTCAATGACATGTACTGTCTCGTTGGTTTTCTCGGCATTCCACGTTGAGACAACAACCGGCACATACAACTGGATGTTGAACATGGCATTTCCCCAAAGCAGATTCGCTGATTCCAGTTTTCTCATGTCAATCCGCTTCATCTGCTTCTTGAAGGAGTTGCGCTTGTGGGAAATGAGAAACGTGGAGGGATGGACAAACACAATCCTCTTCGAGATGCCTGAAAAAGATTTATGCACTTCAATGTCCATTCCAGAAGTGTATGGTGGATTGCCTATTGTCAGGTCAAATTTCATGTGTCGTGTAAAAAGAAGTGGCCAGGGAAAATTGCGGATTGTGTAATTTTTTGATTTAACAGATCAGAAGTAACAATCCACTCACCACTGGCCACTTCAATTATACAACAAATGGGTCTTCGTGTAAAGCCTTAAATGTCCATCTTTTCAATGTCCTCAACCATGGACTTCAACTTCCCGTGCTTGAACATGGATATGACGTCAAAGATGTTGTTCGACCATCCAGAGACGTTCAGAATCTTGAGGTTGGGGTTGAACACGGAAGTTCCGCTTTGTCCACGGATGTTGCAGCACACCGTAAGGCAATTTGGATTGATTTTCCTGAACTCCTTGAACAAGTCCTGGAACTTGCAACGGACAGAACTTGTGGCATCCCATCCACCTTCGCCACCATCGCCAATCTCCATGTCGGAGAACACGATGAAGTTGTCAATGTGCTTCTTCTCCTTGATGACGTTCTTGAGGAAATCGTACAACCCATTCTCGGTGCAAGGTCCGCAGGCATCTCCCTTGTCATAGGTCATCTTGTTGAATTCCAGAAGACCCATGCTCCTGTCAATCTTGGGGGAAACCAGCTTGTCCCCGAACATGCCAATGTAGACATCCTTCTGCTTGAACGCCACGATGGAGCCGAATAGGTTTCCAATGCGCGCTGTATTGACGCTGCTCCAAGGAGAGACGGACGAAGATGCCCAAGAATCCCCACGAACGGAACCTGAATGGTCAATGAGGATTGCGCAGTTGCCCTCAAGGTCTGGGACGTTCTCGCATGAAATGCTCATGGCATCCTCCAACGCCTTTGTCACCTTCGCCTTGATGGATTCAAGGCGGTTCGCGTCCATTCTGGCAATCTCTGACTCAAACCTTATTTCGGTGTCTGGAGTTTCAGAAACATAGTAGTCCGACAGCTCCATCTTGTCCACAACGTCATACGCAGACATGAAGCGGAATGGAAGCAACTTGCTGTTCACAATCTTGTCATGGTTCATGAGCTGCTTGATTGCCTCGTCAACCAAATCCGGGGCGTAGAGCATGATGTTCCGAAGGTTGCGGAGAAGGTTCATGATTGGCATTCCCTTCTCAAGCACGGACTTGATTGCGTCATGCTTCGCCAGAATCAGCTCCTGCTCGTTGCTGGCGTTCTTGCCAGTCTCGGCCATTTCCTTCTCAAGAATCTTGGCATCGTATGTCCCGTCAAGGGACTCGCCATGCATCAACCTGCGGTATGCCTCCTTGTTCTTGTCAGTTGGAGTTGGGTGAAGGAGGTTCACAATGTCAATGAGAGACAGTGACTTCCCATTCATCTTGTACTTGTCAATCTGATATGGGGAGAGATTGGAGAGGACAGTTGAAAAGCCCCTCTTCATCGCGTTTGGAATCTGCCTGATGCGCTTAAGGTCAAATCCCCTCAACTTGCCATAGCAGGACAGAATCTCTGAAATGTCGTCAGGACGCAAAACGATATGCTCGTAGAAGGACTTGAGCCAAGATGGATGCGTTGGGTCTTTGCAGACCAGTGCAGCAAGAAGATGGCTGACCGAACGCAGGTTTCCCTTCGTCCTTGCATAAAGAGCCAGTTTCGCGGTGAACTCGTAGCCACACTTCTGGGAAAGTTCAACGATGTTCTGCGTCAACTGGTTCTCGGTGACATAGTATGCGTCAGCAAGGAACGTGGTCATCACCATGGAGGTTAAGGCTTCCTTGTCAGGAAGAACGTAAGCGTCCTCGCCCATGAAGTTCTTCTCCATTGGCGCACCTGGCTTCTTCTTGTTGAACTTGCTCATGTGTCTATGTCCTTTCTCTGTTAAAACGTTGCCCGGGAAAATCTGCGAAGGGGTTTTTGCTGAATTTGCAGTTCATTTTTCGTCGAAGTATCCTTCGCATCACCACAAGCAACAATTCAATTATACAACAAACGATCACCCATGTAAAGGGTGATCGCTGTTTTTTGAGGTAATTTACAATGGCGTAATTACATCTGTTGCTGAACCTGTGGCTTTGGTGGAGTTGACACCCAACCGGAAAGGCTCAGAAGTTGCGCACCTGCGGATGCTCCATTCTTCATCGTCTCAATGACCGCAGCGGCTGAATCCACAATTCCCCTCTCAATCACGTCAACCAGTTCGCCAGACGAGAAGTCCACGCACTTTGTCCATGGCTTGAGTTCGGAGTCCTGTTGGTGTTCAGCCCTGTTCGTGTTCTGGATGCAGCCAAGCGCGTACTGCGCGTTCTGGTTGCCAGAGTTCCCACAGATTGTCAGGAATGGCTTGACGAGGGAATCGGCGAAAATCCTGAATCCACTCGCCTCCTCTTGGGAGAGTTCCGAGATGTGCTTTGTGAGCCACTCGTAGAGGGCATCGTGGATTGCGAGATAGGTCAATCCCGCGCCGGGGCAGATGCCCTTCTTCAGGGAACTAGACACTGATGCAAACGCATCATCCACCAGGTCCTTCTTCTCGTTCATTTCGGCGTCAGTCGCACCTCCAACGGAGATTATCCCGATTCCAGAAACAAGCCTTGCCTTGCGGGTCTTCGCAATCCTCTTGTCGTGCTCGTTCAGCGTCTCGTCCTCAAGGATGTGGTCAATCTCGGCAACCCTCTTGTCAAGGCGTTCCTTGTCAATCACAGAGGTGTCGGCGATGATTGAGGTGGATTCCCTGTTCACTATTACCTTCTTGGCGGTTCCAAGTATTGACTGGTCGCTTATGATGGATTCAAGGGTGAGTCCGGTCTGGGGAGAAATCACCTTTCCACCAGTCACAATGGCGAGGTCTTCCATCATCTTCGTGCGGTCATCGCCGTAACTTGGGGCGAGGATTGCGCAGATTGGCAGACCACGGATCTTGTTGACAACGAATGTGTTGAGGATGTCTGGGTCGTATCCCTCGGCAACAACAAGAATTGGTCGGTTCATCTTCGCAAGCAGCTTGAATGGCTCAAACAGTTCGCCAACAACCGAGAGCCTCTTGTTCACAAGTAGGATTACAGGACTGTCAAGCACAGCCTCCCCATGCTCGTTCGTTGCGAAATAGGGGGACTCAAGCCCACGGTCAATCGTCATGCCATACACGATGTTGGAGAACGTCTTTTCGGTGTTGGACAGCTCAACCCTTGCCATTCCGTCCTTTCCAATCTTGGAGAAAACGTCAGTGAGAATTTGGGCAATCTCATCGGAGCCATTCGCAGATATCTTGGCAACGTTGTAGATATCCTTGTCCCCATTGATTGGAGTCGAAAGACTGTCAACAACCATCTTCTGCGCGATTCCAGAAGCCTTGACAATTCCATTTCTGAGGAGATTCCCATTCAGACCGGCAGTGAGGAACTGATATCCCTGCTGGAAAATCTCGTTGGCAAGGATGCATGTCGCGGTTGTTCCATCGCCAGCCTTTCTGTTCGTCTCGTCTGACGCTGACCTGATTACAGAGAGGGCGATCTTGTCTGCCTCCGTCTCTGGTTCAACTATGTATCTGAGTACAGTAATGCCGTCCTTTGTGATTCGGCAGTTCGGACCATTGATGAGCATCACGTTGCTCCCAAATGGGCCAGCAGTCTT
>ODAI010368104.1_pt1 | contig 10017 bp, 2 predicted proteins | sample 1539321 | NCBI WGS metagenome assembly ODAI01 (sample SAMN02144231, study PRJEB22623) | gut metagenome | biome: sheep rumen | host: Ovis aries | place: New Zealand | reverse complement strand
CCCGCAGGTGGCTCCACGGCAGGAAATCATTTCACCTTAATAAAACAGGCGCTCACAGCGCCCGAATGAATATGAAGCTCCTATTCACTCTTGACTATCGGACGGCGTGGGGGCAAGACCTCTGTGTAGAAATTACCATTACGCGCAACAACGGAGTCCGGAAGACCTGGCGGCACAAACTGTACACCCAGGACGGATGGCACTGGAACGGCGAGGCTACGATAACGGATCGCGATGCCAGGACTTTCTCCTACCGCTACATGGTATGCACCGGTGACTCCGTGATACGCCGCGAATGGAACGGCGTACGGCGTACTTTCCCGTATGACATTCGCCGTACGTTGATCCTGAAAGACTTCTGGAAGGACATTCCAAGGCAGAGCCATCTGTACAGTTCGGCATACTGCCACTGCGTACACATGGACATGACCGCGCAGCCGGACTTCACATATTTTGACCACACGCTGCTGTTCCGCGTACAGGCTCCGCAGCTCAGGCAGGGGCAGTGTCTTGCCCTGATCGGCTCGTTGCCTCAGCTGGGACAATGGACGCCTGAAAGAGCCTTGGTAATGCAACGCGGCGGAATACACGAATGGTGCCTGACGCTGAGTGCCGCAGGACTGCACTTCCCCTTTCAGTACAAGTATGTGGTAATGGACGAGAAGACAGGCGAGTTCCTGGAATGGGAGGAAGGAGAGAACCGCATGTCACCCGATGCCGTCCCAGGCAGCGTGCAGGTTATCTGGGACGAGGAGCTGAGACTGAAGGAGGACCACTGGAAGGCCGCAGGAGTGGTCGTTCCGGTATTCTCGATGCGTAGCAGGCACAGCCAGGGATGCGGTGACTTCGGCGACCTGAGACTCATGGTTGACTGGGCCGTGAAGACCGGCATGAGCGTAATACAGGTCCTGCCTATATACGACACCACGCAGACTGCCACATGGACTGACTGCTACCCGTACAATGCCATAAGCATATATGCCCTGCATCCCATATACCTGGACCTGAGCCAGCTGCCGGAGATTACCGACGACGGATTCATGCATGAGTACCAGGCCGAGCGCAAGCGCATCAACGCCCTGCAGCAGATGGACTATGAGGCTACGTACAGGCTGAAGATGAAATACCTGCACCGCCTGTATGCCCAGGAAGGTGACGCAGTAACGGAAAGCCTGCGCTTCGGCACGTTCATGGACGACAATGCGGACTGGATAACCGACTATGCCGTGTTCTGCCATCGTCGCGACGCGGAGAAGACAAGTGACTTTGACCGATGGCATGCCTTGTCGACATACAGGAGCAAGGATGTACACGACTATGCCGCCAACAACAGGAAGGAAGTCAGCTTCTACTGCTATGTGCAGTACCTGCTGGACATGCAACTGTCGGCCACTACTCGATATGCACGCCAGAACGGGGTGATACTGAAGGGCGACATCCCCATAGGCATCTCGCGTACAAGCGTGGAGGCATGGAAGGAGCCGCAGTATTTCAACATGGACGGCTCGGCAGGCGCACCGCCAGACGACTTCAGCGCCGACGGACAGAACTGGGGGTTCCCGACCTACAACTGGGACAGGATGGCCCAGGACGGATACTGCTGGTGGATAAACAGGCTACGCAGGATGGCCAGGTACTTTGACGCCTACCGCATAGACCATGTACTGGGTTTCTTCCGTATATGGGAGATACCGACAAGTGAGAAAAGCGGCCTGATGGGACATTTCTCGCCCCAGATGCCGCTTACCATAGGAGAGATTGAGCGCATGGGGCTGCCATGGCGCCCTGACCTGTATACCAAGCCGAACGTAAGCGAGAACGTGCTGAGACAGCTGTTGGGCAACGACGAGAATGAAATACAGGAAATCCTGCACCACAAGGACGAGGACCGCCTGTTTATAACCATGCCGCAGCCAGACGGCACCAATCGCTATGTGCCTCGCATCTGTGCCAACCGCACATTTGCATACAGGCTGCTGACGGACAATGACCGCAAGGCCTTTGACCGCATATACGAGGACTTCTACTTCCACCGCCACAACGACTTCTGGGCCGCAGAGGCCATGAAACGGCTGCCGGCACTGGTCGAGGCTACCGACATGCTATGCTGCGCAGAGGATCTCGGCATGGTTCCGTCGTGCGTAGGACCCGTGATGCAGGCCTTGGGAATCCTGTCGCTTGAAATACAGGCAATGCCCAAGGAATACGGCATACGGTTTGCACGCCTTGAGAACAATCCATACCGAAGCGTGGCGACAATCTTTACCCACGACATGCCGACCATGCGCCAGTGGTGGGAGGAGGATGCCGAACGCAGCCAGGAATACTACAACAAAGTATTGCAGATAGACGGACGCGCACCGAAAGAAATGCCAGGATGGCTGTGTGGGGAAGTCATAGCGCGCCACCTGTTCTCGCCAAGCATGCTATGCCTGATATCGCTACAGGACTGGCTATCCATGGACGAGGAACTGCGTGCCAAGGATCCTGCTGCCGAGCGGATAAACATTCCTGCCGATCCGCACCATTACTGGAGATACCGTATGCACATGGACATAGAAGACCTGACAGACGCTGAGGGTTTCAACGGCAGGATTCGCGAGATGACAGCCCGCTCTGCAAGGTAAGCAGCCCGTACGACACAAGACAACGAAAAGCAATAATACAAGGAAAGCAGCCCGTACGGACTGCTTTCCTGCGTTTGTGGAGAATATCGGGCTCGAACCGATGACCTCTTGCATGCCATGCAAGCGCTCTAGCCAGCTGAGCTAATCCCCCTTGGCTGATGCAAATATACGGATTTTGTCCCAAACACGAACAAAATCAGTCAACTTTTTTTGTCAATTTACTGCATTTTTTTAACTTTGTGCGTGAAAAGAAGTATCAACATGAAAAGAATATTTGCTATTGCGGCACTTGTATGTGCCATCACATGCATCCACGCACAGACGGACGAATGGACAGAACTGACAGACAATCCGTTTCCGCAGACTGACCGTCAGCCGTGCATGATTGACTTTACCGCCCCCGTAATCAGTGACACACGCCAGGGAATGCACCGTTCGAACATGAAGCAGGCAGATGCCCCGCTATACAGCAAGGGCAGTCCCGAGATAGCTGTGGTACTGGCCAACTTCAGCGACGTCAAGTTACAGGACCCGTCAACCGCAACCGATGACAATGGCTACGCACGCTATTTCCGCGGCACCCTGAAGGAACTGTTCGATTCGTTCTTCAACGGCAGCGACTTCCCCCACAACCCGGTGAAACGTCCGGGGCTGAACAGATTCTCGGTTGCAGAATACTTCAGCCTGGTAAGCCAGGGACAGTTCACGCCACACTTTACCATCCTGGATCCGGTCACACTGCCAAAGACAAAGACCGGCTACGGCTCCAACCGCGATAACGTCCGCAACGATGCATTGCTAGCTGTGGCAGACCAGATAAAGAACCGCGTCTCCGACTTCGACAACAACCGTGGCGTCAAGGATGACATCGTGGACGGTGTAATCATCATATTCCCAGGACAAGGCAAGAACACCACCAGCGACAAGTCCGCCAACCCCGGATATATCCATCCGTGCTGCTGGGGCGGCAAGGTGACTGCCGGCGGCATAAGCTATGCCACACAGCTAATAGCCCCAGAGCTGTACGAAAACGGCAGCATGATGATAATAAACGGCTTGGGCGTCTATGTCCACGAGATGTCCCACATGCTGGGTCTGCCCGACTTCTACGACACCAACTACAAGGGACCTGGCATGGACTACTGGAGCCTGATGGATGCCGGCGAGTATGTGAACGGCGGATACAACCCCACCCCATACACGGCATACGAAAAGATATATATGGACTGGATACAGCCGGTGGAGCTAAAAGGGCCGACGACCATAACGAACCTGACGAACGTATCTGACGGCGGGGATGCATACATCATTTACAACGATGCGGCAAAGAACGAATACTACCTGCTGGAGAACCTCAACAACAAGAATAACGTGGTGTACGGAACAATGCAAAACTTCTTCGGCGGAGGCCTGGCAATATACCATGTAGACGAGTCGGCAAGCGCATGGAACGGAAACGCGGTAAATACCGTGGTAAACCACCAGCGCATGACCATAATACCGGCCAACGGCCACATAGAAATACAGGATAACTTCACCAAGGGCAGCAACCCGCAGTATGAGAAGCTGGCCAGCGAACTTGTCGGACACCTGTGGCCACTGAAACAGCAGCCGGTAACCACGTATTTCATAAGAGACGGCAATGGACAGCCAATAACGGTAGATCCGCTGCAATACTGGGGGCTGACCAGCGGCAACGATGAGCTGACCGACGAAGAGCGTACCTCGGGAGACCGCATTGCGCCTGCAGCCACGCTGTACAACGAGAATACCGACGGGCAGAAACTGATGCACAAGCCCATCACCGACATCACTATGAACGACGACGGAACGATATCCTTCCTGTTCATGGGCGGCAAGCCTACCGCAGTGCGCGACATAGCGGAAAACAATCCTGACGACATCGTAGAGATATTTACCGTGAACGGTGTTCGCCTGGGACATGGTACATTGCGCTCACGCATAGGCAGCACCGTAATGCCACCCGGTGTATACATAATCCGCAACACTGCCACGGGAAAGACTACGAAGATATTAATGTAGACACCCCGGGCGTGGAGGAGAGACTTTTACGGAAAATATAGAACCTAAATATCAAGAACACCATGAAAAGACTGAATCTACTGGTTGTAATGCTAATCTGCAGCATTGCAATGACAAGGGCCACGGTATTAGGCGAGATCGGACAACCGTTCGACCCGACCGCCATGGCAAACGGCGAGAGCAAACAATGCCTGGCATATTTTGCCGGCTGCGCCACAGGCAAAGCCGCGTTGGGCTATGTACACGGCGGCGACAACAATATAGGCACGACGCCGCAGGCAGGGCAAAACATCACTGACTACGTGTATACCATCACCCGAAGCGCAGACGGAACATACTATGAGGTGAAGGATGTGAACGGCAGTTACTGGGCCGTGTTCCCAAACACTGCTACCGGCAACTACAGCAACGGCACTCCGACGTCCTCGACATCCTACAAGGGCGACCTGACGCTGACTGCTGCCACATCGTATGACAATGCCATTGCCACGGGCAACGCAACTTACGTGTACAACATATCCAGCAAGACAAATACAACAGGCTTTATCTATCATGACGGCATCAGAATGCGTGCCAACACGGACAGCGACAAAGCGACAGCTCCTGCGGCCATACAGTTTGTCGAGTTCAGCGAACAGGTGGTACCGGCCATGTTTTTCGGCCACTTTATAATCCAGGTAGACGAAACGCACTATGCCAAGTCTGCAGCAAAGAATACGGCATGGTCAACAGAGGTCAGCAGTCAGCCCGAGTGGGACATATTCAACATTACCGGACCGAACAATGCCTGCACTATAAGCCTGAACGGTCGCTCCAACAACATCGGACATAACGGTAATATGAAAATGTTTGTTGACCAAACGGCAAATACAAAATACACAATCGAAGACGCAGGCAACGGCAAAGTAAGAATAAAGAACGACGGATACTGGGTATATGTGGATAACGGCACATTCACGTGGAATACTGCCAAGTATACAGAGCTGACCCTGACACCTGTATCAATGCCACACTATTGCTACATGATAAGCAGGGCTACCGAACGTCACGAGTACCAGTACAACAATGCCCTGATGGCTGCCAACACCAACCATCTGACCCTCGAAAGCGACAGCAAGGTCACGACAAACAACGGTATATGGAAGATTACGGTAGACGACGAAACAGGAACATGGTCTGTGGTCAACGGCGACGGTCTGCCAATCAAGGCTTCGCTGGCCAACGGAACCGTACAGGGTCCCTATCCTACCCTGCACCCGACTAATGTGGCCGGTACCGAATACTTCTACTTCGACGAGAAACTGAACTGCTCACCCAACAACAATTTTGCCGTAGGCAGCGTACGTTTCATGACGACATGGGAAGCAGGAAACGGCCAGACTGCCAATGACCTGCAATGGAAATTCGAGCATGTCGACCTGACAGGCAAGGAAATATACGACGTAAAGATAAGCGGAGCTGACAATGCCTATATCACACTGAAGGCCAATCCTGCACAATATGCATACAACGGCGGTTTCTTCGTCCTGGACAGCAAGCCTGCAGCCAGTGACTTTAGCGTAGTAGGCGTACCCGACGGCAAGACAGGATTCATCGTAATGACCGGCAACGAGATACAGGTGACCGTGGGTGACCGCGTAGACCTGTTCAACACCAGCAACGGTGACGGCATAGTGCCTACATACCGTATTCCAGGTATAGTGTCGGCATCCAACGGGCGCCTGATAGCCACGGCTTCGCGCCAGATATGCGGCACCGACCCCGGGTATGGACAGGTCGACGTAGTCTGCCGCATCAGCGACGACCACGGAGTCACATGGTCCGACATGATACCAGTGGCCGTAGGCGACGCCTCGCTGATAAACAACGTGAAAACACCTATGGAGGCTGCCTATGGCGACGCTGCCGTAGTTGCCGACCGCGAGAGCAACGAGGTGCTGGTAATGGCAGTCGGCGGATGTACCGTATATACGTCTGGAACCACTACACGCCAGAATCCGAACATAATTGCGTATATCCACAGCAGCGACGGAGGTGAGACATGGGAGACGCCCGTAGACAAGACGGAGCAGATATACAGCTTGTTCGACGGCGGAAACAACGTAATGCAGTCGGGGTTCATAGGCAGCGGCAAGCTGTTCCAGAGCCGCATAGTAAAGGCGGGCAAATACTACCGCCTGTATGCTGCTCTGAACGCACGTCCGAACGGCAACCGCGTGATATACAGCGATGACTTCGGTGTTACATGGCATGCCCTGGGCGGCAGCGAGGCAAGACCTGTGCCCGGCGGCGACGAGCCCAAGTGCGAGGAGATGCCTGACGGTCGCGTAATAGTATCGAGCCGTGCCGGAAGCGGACGACTGTACAACATCTATACATACACCAACACCACGACGGCAGAGGGCAGCTGGGAGGCAATGACAAAGTCCACCTTCGACGGTGCCGGACATGCAGCCAGCGGCAATCCGACCAACGGTGAAATCCTGATCCTGCCAGTGACCCGCAAGGCCGACGGCAAGGATATGTACCTGGCTCTGCAGACCATTCCTACGGGCAGCGACCGCAGTCGGGTAGGCGTCTACTACAAGGAGCTTACCGACATGACCGACATGAACACGACTGCCAACTTTGCTACCGACTGGAACGGATGGTACAAGTTCTCGGACAACACCGGCGCATACAGCTCCCTGGATCTGATGAATGACAACCGCATTGCCGTCATTTTTGAGGACAACTACAAGAAATTCCGCACTGAGCCAAATCCGACGAGCACCAGTTTCCCGACAGGAAGCGGCACACACAACTACGACGGCTACGACAACCTGTTCATGCCTATCACACTGGAGACGATAACTGGTGACAGGTATAGCGTAAACAAAGACGTAAACCGCGGCCAGTTCGTCAAGACATACCTTTTTGCCGCAGCAGACACCTACCCGATAACACGCAGCAAAAAGGCAGAGGCACGTGCATTGGCGTCCAACCTGGGCGACAATCCATCTACGGCACAGATTGACGAGATATACGACATACTGGTCAACATTAAAGTTGAAGAGGGCGTCGTATATACCCTGATGACCAAGCGCGGGAACCGCTATGCCACCAGCACAGACACAGGCGCCACGCTGGACGGTGCTGACTCCAAGAGTACCGACGGCTCGGCATACTGGTATTTCCAGAAGCGTGCAGACGGCAAGTACGACATAGTAAACTACAAGCACCAGGGTAAGATAAGTGCCGACGGAGTCGCATCGACCAATGCCCTAAACGTTACCGCGACCCAGCCTGACAAGGGATGGGAGGTAAAGCCGTCTGCAGCTGCAGGCTGGTATGTAATCGTAGGTGAGGGCATACAGTTCAACCAGGCCAACAACGGTGCATACAAGGTCCTGAACTGGGGCGGAGGCACAAATACGACCGACGAGGGATGCCAGTACCGTATCACGGAAGTCGAAGAGGCATTGCGCAAGCCTGGTTCGTCCGACCAGGAACCTGCCATAGTAGGCAACATAACCAGCGTACAGAACGTAACCGACAACATTGCACAGGGGGCGACCAGCGTAGACCTGACCGAGGCGACGACCTCTGTGGCAATTGACAACGACTTCGTACAGAATATTTCAGAGAAGACCGGCAATGCAAACACCCTGGTACTTGCCAACGATGCAATGGATGTTACAGCCGACAATAATGTTGTCATAAAAAGTGGTGACACCTATGCTTGCCATAGTCTGAAACTGACTGATGGAGCATCATTTGCCTCGCCCGTAGAATTTACTACTGAAAGTGCTAGATATACACGTGATATGCCAACCAACAAATGGGGCACCCTGTGCCTGCCATACGACATCATACAGAACCACGATGCCACCGACTACGACCTGTACAAGATACAGGAAAACGACGGAAGCGTACTGGAACTGCCGCGTTATCAGGACGGTACAATTCCGGCTGGCACACCCGTAATCGTATATCGTAACAGCCAGTCAAGCAGCATCGACATGAGCAACACAGGTACTATTCATGTTACAAACGCATCGCAGGGAGGTCTGTTACAACTGACGGGTTGCCTGCAACCAACCGCCATCGAACATGGATACTACATTGCCAACGATGCCTTTTGGAGCGCATCTGCCATAGGCGGTGTTACCGTACCTGCATTCCGTGCATACATCGACACAACGTCAGATGCACGCAAGCTTAATATCAGCATTGCCGCCGACCCCGACGCCACAGGCATCGGAGCCATAGATGCAATCAACAGCCAGGATGCAGTCATCTATGATATCAGCGGTCGCAAGACAGACGATATCAGGCACGGCGTGAATATTATCCGCACCACCCAAGGTAAGACATATAAAGTAATCATAAAATAACGACAGATATGAAAAAAGGATTTGTTGCTCCAAAGGCCAAGGTACTACACATGCATACCGAGAACATAATATGCGGTTCGGGCACACAAACACCTACAATAGAAACAGGTGAAGGCGAACAGCCTGGAACACCACAGGCCCGCGACAACTACAACGGCATTGTATCAACATCCGACATTTGGACACCGGACAACTGACGACAGCCTACACTCCCAAATATACCACTCTAAACATATGGATATATGTAAATTGTCATGATGGATCTGATAATCAACATCTTCTCGCTCGTTGGCTCATTGGCATTGTTCCTTTTTGGTATGAAGACAATGTCCGAAGGCCTTGAAAAGTTTGCTGGCAACCGACTGCGCAGTATTTTGGCGGCTATGACAAAAAATCGCGCAATGGGAGTGCTGACCGGTATCCTGATTACAGCACTCATTCAGTCATCAAGTGCAACAACGGTGATGGTCGTGAGCTTTGTTAATGCCGGACTAATGACACTTGCCCAAAGTATCGGTGTCATAATGGGAGCCAACATCGGTACAACGGTAACGGCATGGGTAATTTCGGCTATAGGTTTCAAGGTTGATATAGCGGCTTTTGCTATACCTCTTCTTGCTGTTGGTATGCCGATGATATTCTCGTCAAAGTCCAGTCGAAAGAGTATCGGTGAGTTTCTGTTTGGCTTCTCATTCCTCTTCATGGGACTTGCTTTCCTTCAGCAAGCCGCTACTAATCTTGATATTGGCTCTATAACCGCCAATATGCTTGCTACAATACCTGGTGATAGTTTCTTCACTATACTATTGTTTGTTGTAGTTGGCGCTTTGGTTACTATGCTCGTTCAGGCATCTGCTGCTACCATGGCTATAACGCTTATGCTTTTTGATATGCATATTCCAGGCTTTGGCTTTGAACAGGCAGCTGCCCTTGCTATGGGACAGAATATAGGTACTACGATAACGGCATTT
>ODAI013361452.1_pt1 | contig 10018 bp, 1 predicted proteins | sample 1539321 | NCBI WGS metagenome assembly ODAI01 (sample SAMN02144231, study PRJEB22623) | gut metagenome | biome: sheep rumen | host: Ovis aries | place: New Zealand | reverse complement strand
CGGATTTATTTTTGTTTTGAATTATATCGAGTATTTCTTTTTTGTTATTTAATAAAAATTTTAATCCTATACTAATAATAGTTGTGATTAAAAATGAATATATTGATTTAGGTAAAGAATACACAAAATTTAATTGACCTTTGTCCTCGAATACTTGAGTTATATAATTATCAGAATATAAAAATGCATTAAAGGCAAATATAAGTTCTAAACGGAGGCATAAATAATTAATTTTAATGGTTAATAAATTTAAGAAAGAATCGGAAATAATTGTATTAAGTATGAAGTTAAATTCTATTAAATAAGACCAATACATTTCAGAAAATTTTATTTCTTTTTTAATTGCTTCTTCATAATTCATAAAATTAAAATCATGTTTAGAATATAAATTACTATTTTTTCTTTTATTTGTAAATTTTTTCAAGTTTTTATTTCTTTTCTTAGACTTTTCCTCTTTTAATGAATTTTTTCTAAGATTATTATTCAATTTTAATTCTCCTTCTTCTGTATTTTTATTTTTATATTGCTCATTACTTGTGTTCATATTATCAGATTTTTTATTCTTTTTTAATTTTTCTTGCTTTTTATTATTAATATCTTCGTCATTATCTAAATCATTAATTTTATCTTTATTATTTATTTTACTCATTTTTGTTTTTATATTTCTTATTTTACTTCTTTTATCTGATTTATATTTCTTTAATGTTGTATTCTTTTCCTTAAAATTCATCGATTTTGATTCAATTGATTCCGATTTTTCACTTTCTTCATTTTTAATATTACAAAATTTTTCTTTTGAACTTGGAACTTTTAATTCCTCATCATTTTCTGAATAATTAATTACCAAAGCATCATCCTTTTCATTCTCGTCTGAATTTTTTCTTCTTTTTTTCGCATTTATCAAATGATTAATTAATTTAGATTTTTTAATTTCTTCATCCTTATTTTTTTTCGGTTCGGCTAAAGCCAATATACTTTTTAATTTCGGAGGAGAAGCGGTTACATTTGGTTCAAATATAAGTATAAAATTTTGTATAGGCTTTAATCCGTTTTTAAAGAAAATAACGAAAAAAATAATTTGAGTTGATAACAATATCATATTAGTAATAAAGCCCGCATTGGTTTTTATCACATTTGAATCAAATACTAAATTTATGCATTTCATTACAAGTAAATTCGTACTGTATAATTCATCAGGGAATTTATTATTATTTATTACTAATCTTATTTCATTATTCATTTCCTTATTTAATAATCCAGTATTACATAAACAATTTACATTCATTGTATTATAATCTATTTTATTATATTGACAATATTCTCCACAGAAATTAACATCTTTAAAATAAACATTCCTTCGATCTTTTAAAATCACATCCGAATTAAATTTTGTTTTAAATGGATAACATATATCATTAAAAAATGAATCAGAACCGTCAAATACATCTATGCCCTTATCATAAAACCATTTACTTTCGGTATAATCTATATATTGTATATCGCCTATATATTTAGTAATTGAAAATAATTTTGAATTGCTTTCTGGTATAGTTAATTTATACCCTAATGAATCATATAATAATATCTCGGCGGTTTTTCCTAAATTTATTGAATCTGAATTTATTTCTAAATTTTTCATTATTTCGAGATTTGAATCATATTCTGTTTGGATTATTATTATTTCCTCGTTATTATCCAAATTATTCGCTGTCTTAATTTCATCAATGATGTTTTCTAAATTATTAATATAAAATATTTGTTCCGAATTATAATTATTCGAATTTAAATCACTCGAGGTTAATATTTTAGCTTTGAAGTCATCAAAAGAAATAATCCTTGTTGAATTTAAATATAAATTTATTTTCTCAAAAACAATAGATTTAAACTCATTCATAGTTACGTTCTCGGGAAATTCAGATAATTCGCATTTATTATTTCCTAAATTTATAATATATCCTTTAGGGCATGAATTTAAACAGGAATAATTATAATCTAAATTATATTTATAAGTTCCTTCGGGACATTCCTCGACACAATCACCTTCTTTTGTCAAATATAAATTATTTTCGCAAGATTCTATACAATTACCATTTAATAAAATAAAATATTTTGTTTTATTTACATTATTTATTAAATTTGTTCGACATGTTATACATTTCATATTTATTTCATTTCCGCGATATTCACATGTGGCGCAATTTTCGTAGCATTCATTCCATTTTGGAGGATTACTCAATGTATTTAAATAATATCCTTCTTCTATTGTTTGCTCACTTCTACATAAAGTATTTGTTTTTCCTTCTATGGAATAATATCCTTTTTCATTATTACATTTTTTGCAATTAGTTGTTCCTTCTTTTGGTCCACCATGACAATTAATACAAGATTCATCACATTGAACGTATTTCAAATATGTTTTATTAAAATAATATCCATTATTAGTCGCATAATTATCTGTAACACAGTTAGTCGAATTATAAATTAAATAATATTTTGGTATACATGAAGTGCATCCATGTTCTTCTTCATTTCCTAATTTTAAGCAAGTTACACATAATTCATAACAATATCCCCATATCATATAAGAATTTCCTTCCTCATCAAATCTTTCTGATAAAACATATTCTGTGTCAGCAATCATAGATCTATTATAGCAAATATCATTCGGTCTATTCTCCGCTTTAAAATACAATAAATCATTATTGCATTTTATACATCTCGGATTTTCTGAATTACTATATTTATTACACGTTGCGCAACTTATATCACATTTTTTATAAAAGTGATCATTATCGTCTAAATAATACCCCCTCTCTAAAATAGTATCATTCTCACAGTCTTTTGTTTGATATATGAAATAATGATCTATATAGCACGTTTGGCAATTTTGAGAAATTAAATTATTATTTGAATCAAATATTGGTGGACCATCACATGTATCGCAATTATCGTAACATATTTGCCAAAAATTTCTTACTAGGCGGTAACCTTTAGAAATCATTTCATCAGAATAACAATTATTTTCATAAGGATCATCCCTTAATCTATAATAATTATTTGCACATTCAATACAATTATGATTTTCTTTATCTGTGAGAATATTTATTTCTAATCCCTTATCACAAAGGGAACATGATTCATGACATTTTTTAAATATTTTAGTGGTATCGTCTAATTGTTCTAAATAAAATCCCATATTTTTGAAATCTTCCGATTCGCAAATATTTAAATTTTCAACCAGATATAAATTTTTATTTTCTTTATCACAAGATAAACAATTATGGGATATATTGGTAATTATTTCGAAATTATTATTTAAATTATTTTCGGTTATTTCTGTTGAATTATCAAAGCAAGTTAAACAATTTTCATTACATGGATAAGCAATGCCTTCCTTGCCGTAATATCCTTTATTTGTTATATCATCAATGCAATTATTCGTTTCATATAATTTATAAAAGTCATCTTTGCATAAAATGCAATTCATATTATCATCAATTGAATAATTATTACATGTTTTGCAATTCTGATGACATTTTTTAAACAAAGGTTTTTCCCCTAATTCAATATTTATACTAAAATCATCAAAATAATACCCTTTTTCTAAAATACTAAAATTAAAGCAATTTTTTGTCCCTTCTTCAAAAAAATAATTTTCTAAACATTCATCGCAATTATGATTATATTCATCTTCGAACCCAATAGAACAAGTTTTACAAGAAGAATAACATTTTTTAAATTTATTTTCATCTGTGGATAAATAATAATTAATATGGCTTTCTAAAAAAGATATATCATAACAATTCGTTGTGCCATCTTCGATATAATAACCTATAACACAAGAGTCACACCCCATTTGATTTATGTCTGTTTTATAATGTAATTCCCTGACACATATAGTGCATAATTCATAACATTTATAAAATATATTGTCCTCGGTGTATTTATAATAATTAATTGGAATTAAGGATTCCAAAATGCAATTCGTATTTGATTCCTCCATTTTATAATAACCATTTGAACAAGTGAGACAATTAGTATTTTCTGTTAACTCATCTTTCCCTATTTTACATGTTGCACATGCAATATCACAATATTTAATTATACCATAATTTTCTTCGTTATTAATATAATAAGAATTTGTTGGCTTTGAAATGCATTCATATTGTCCAAATAAAATACTTAAATCATAATTAAGACAAGTTTTTATTTTTTCGGAAGGATTTGTATTCATTAAAGAAATATCAAAATTAATTTTATCTTCTTCGTAATTATTAATAGTGAAACAATTATTATTGACCTTAATATATTTATCAGATCCATCCTCATTTTTTCCGCACTGGAGGCAATTCATATTTTTTAATTGACCACTTTTGGTTTCTTCACCTGCTTCGCATGATTTACAGGTAGTATAACAACGAATACATTGTTTCATATTATTACCACTTTTTGGTCTTGAATAATATCCTTCAGGACAATTTTCTATACAATTTCCATTCATAAAATTCAAATTTTCATTTTTACATTTGGTACATTTTGTATTATCTTCAGTGTATTTTTCTGTACATGTTTGACAATCTGGATGACATGGAGACAAAAGACCTGTTTCTCTATTTGATAAATAATACCCTTCAGGAGCTTCTGCAATACATGTATTAGAATCTTCTACTATATAATATGAATATTTATCAAAGCAATTGCTTATAGTATCAGTACCTGGATTATAAAAAGTTTTCAAAGTTGAATTTTCTATTTGGAAACAATTTCTAAAAACATTAATTGAATTCGGCTTACATGTAATACAATTCATATTATATTGACTTCCTTTTGCATCACATGTTTCACAAGTACTAAAGCATTCTTGGCAAATAAAAAATCCTTCATCACTTTGTTCTGAAGGGTAATAACCATCAGGACATTGTTCATAACATTTTTTATTATATAAATATTTCAAATCACTATCGCTTCTACACGCGAGACAATTTTCATTGGTGGGTCCATCACATCTAGGACAATCTTCACTACAATAAAAAAATCTATTTTGAATATAATCTAAATACCAATTAGATTGAGCCTCATATGTTTCCCAACAATTTGTTTCAATATCAGGTGCTTGATAATAATTATTATTACATCCCCCAACCATACAATTATGATTTTCAATGGTTGATTCATCTTTTGACTTTGTACATATTTTACAAGAATGATAACATTCTAATATATTTATTTTCACAGTGCATAAAGACGAAAATGTTTCTTCTAATATTATTTGATAATTTAATTCTAAATCGCTGATACTTTCTGAAGATATAGAAATAATTTTTAATATATAATAATTATCGATCAATTTCGTTTCTGTTAAGGTATAGTTATCTTCGACAAATTCGTCATTAAATGTTATATTTAAATAGGTAGAAGAATATGACATAAATTTTATATAATAATTAGATGTTGTTTGCCTTATTAATAAATTATTTGCATCTTCTGTGATTGAACTTAAAGGAATTATTGAATATATTGTATTGGGACATTGTGGTTTATATATTGAATATTCATAATATCTTGAGAATGAATTTAAATTATTTTTGTAAATTATATATAAATATTGAGAAGAAGATATTATATTAATATTTGTATTTATTCCTTCGATGTTTAAATTAAATGAATTTATTAATTCTAAATTATTATTAATTCTTGCACATTTTATTATACCATCTCCACCGCAACATATTAAATATTCATCATTTAAAGATTTTTTCATTAAACAATCATTGTTATTTGCTGTATCTAATCTTAATGATATTGATGTTTGACTATTTTCCATTGTGATATTGAATTTATTAGTATAATAACTATTCAATGGATCTTCCTCATCAACAACTTCGAGTTCATATTCATTATATGAATAAGATATTATATAGCATTGAACTTTATCATTATTAATAGCACAAACGAAAATTTCATTTTCTTTATTTGTTTCTGATGTCATTATTCGAGTGAATTCTCCATCGGTTATTGAATTACTATAAGCATTTGTCATTTTACAAATATTTCCATCAGCATCTTCAGTTACATAAGCGAATAAGTGTATATTGATTTTATTTGAACATATATAAACACATAAATAAAAAGAGTGATCTATTTTTTTACAAGAAAAAACATCTTCTATAGTGCAATATACACCTAATTCAATCATTTTTTGCCCTTCTATGAAATAAAACGCAGCATCGGTTTCTGTTTTTCCGTATATGATTATTTCGTTTGGGGATTGCTTGCATCTTATATTAATTAAAGGCCCAGTAATATCATTTGTATAAAATTCATTAGGGATAAAAGTGCCTTCATAGATATTTCCTATATATTCAATATTTGGAAATAATTCTTCATCGGATATATATTTTGATTCGCAATTATTATTTGAAATTGAAATTAAATATTGAGATGATTGAGAAAAGATATAATATTCATCGGTGTCTTTGTTATGGATTAATGAATTTACTTGTGATATGGAACAATATGCTTGTGTTGATGTTATCTCTCTTGTTGTTGGATTTTGTATAAATTTTGTATTTGAAGAATATATTTGAATTTCATCTTCTGTATTATTTATTATAGGATTTGATGTAATTGACATTCGATAAGGATTGCTTAAAGTATCTGATTCTACTATTGTCAAGAGATATAACAAATATAAAATAAATATCAAATAATAATTAGATTTATCAACAACCATTTTATTATCTGAAATACATAATAAAATAAAAGAATTTTAAAATTTTTATTTAGAATTAAAATCTAAAATAAATTTTTTATTTGTAAATATTATATTTAGATTTCAATTATTATTTTAAAATATAATTATTTTAACTTTAATTATTTAATCTTTAAAAAAATTTCATTAAAAAAAATGCATCGTTCAAAAATCCAATCCCTAAGTGCCGAGGCAGATTTGAAATCCGCCGAGGAATTCTTTTACCAAGGTGATTATAAGCAATCACTTCGTATCATCAAGAAAAAAATGCAAAAGTTAAAATCCCCCATAGACAAAGCTTATTTCAATATTTTGAAATTGCGCATTTATCAAAAGGCAAAGCAAATAAAAGAAGAAAAGGAGCTTTTATCTCAATTAATAAAAGAATTCCACGAAAATGAGGAAATAATCTCGGATGAACCTTTATTTAATTATTTTAAAGAGTTTTTGAGGAATAGTGACGAAATGAAAGAGGCTCAAGAATTATTAAATATTCAAATAAAGAGAAAAGACTTGAATAATTTAGACGAAAAAGAGCAAAGAAGCATAATTAAAGAATTATGTCTCGGATATCAATTTAAAGATATTTATTCAACATGTAATAAATTTCTTAAAAAGAAAAATTTAGTGCAAGAAAAATATTTAATATTAATTCAGCATGAAGCAGTGTTTTATTTATATAAAAATAAAAGTTTATCGGAAAATATGACCAAAAAGATTTTAGACAAATTTTTGAACAATGTAGAATTATATAGAGAACAGACAGGTTATTTTGATATCGTGGCACAATTTCTTGACGTTTTTAAAGAAGAAGATAAAATGATAGATATTTTATCCAAGAAAAAAAAAGAAGAATTAATTCATGTTCCTTTGGATGAAATAAAAATGGATAAATTATATAAAGATAAAAAATATGATGAAATCATTAAAATATTATTTAATAAAATAAAAGAAAATCCACAAAAATGTTTATTTAATGACTATGAACGAATGATTAATTTAATTTTCTCTTACTGTGAAAGCAATAATATTAAAATAGATTATAATAAAATAATCAAAGATATTAATGTCGAAAATATTAATAAAGAATTAATCCCATTAGAAAAAGACCCAAACCTATTATTAAAGACCTTAATCGAATTATTCGAGAACATAAAAATAACCACAGGACAAAAAATAATAAATAGTTATAAATCGGGAATCCTCGGACAATTAATGATATGTCATAATATAATTAAATATACAAAACAATTCGAAGAAGAGCTACATTCATATATTAAAAATTTAATTATCCAATTATTAGATAAAACTATTCGAAAACAAGCTATATTATTTGAGCTAAGTAAATATTTTATTTATTTGAATGAAAAAGATAGAAATGAAATATGTGCTAAATATAAGCCGGAAAAAAATGACGAGAATAAATTTGATGAATTAGCCGAGGATAATTTACAAGAATTTATTTTTTATTTAAAATTAAGAAAATGTCTAAACATGGATAAAAATAAAAATATCAATGAAGTTATTTTATTTATATTTAAGGCTTATTTATTCGTAACGAAAAATATTACAAAAAATACCAAATTAGAAAAAGGAGAAAGAGGGGTTGGGGATGATTTAATTGCTTTAGCGAATGAATATTACTATGAACATTTCGGCGAAGATAAAAATGACAAAAAATTAATCGAACCTTCTTTAGCTTTGATATTAATGTGTATGAATATTTATAGTAGAAATAAAAGTCCATATAATTATGATATAAGTTATTATTTAGCGAAAACTTATAGTCATATAATATTAAATGAGGACGCTTTAGATACTTTAATTTATATGAATTTAAAAGGACCACAAAAAGATACTATTTCTTTCTTCTTATTTAATTATTTCGAAAATTATCAAAAAGGTTTAAATACGTTGATTAATTATAGTGAAAGTTGGCAAAAAGAAAATAGGACGAATTCGAATAAAACATTTTGGAAATTCATTGATGGAGGAAATTTCTGGAAAACTCAAGAATTATTAGATTTCATAGATCAGAATAATTATTCTTATTATCACTATTTATTAAAATTTTATGAAGTTGTCTTGGGATATGGCGAAGCAATATATAATAAAGAAGGTGTCGATGAAGAAAAAGAAAAAAATTATATGGAAGCAATAGATAAATTCTATAATAAAATATCTCCAATATCAGATAAATTAGTAAAAAATCAAGATATTTTATTCCTTTTGCATAAATTCGATGGAAATAATTATTTATTCTTTGATAATAAATATGAAAAATTAACAGAAAATAAAAATTTCAACGAAAATAATTATAGATTCATTTTAGATTCATTAAATAAAAAAAATAATTGCTTATATGAATCATATCCGGGTTATAAAAATAATTATTTCGAGCACCAATCTGTATCACCCTTAGGTGAATATGATGATATGAATTGTCTCTTTATGAGATTATATTCATATTTGATAATATCAAAATTAAATACAGAGAATAAAAACATTGATGTAAATGTAATAAATGATTTAAATAATAAATATAAAGAAATATCAAATAAAGTCAATAATAAATTTGATATAAATTTGTCTTTGCTTATTGATATATTTATCAATTGTTTAAAAGATGTGAATTACTTATTAAATAATAAAGATAAAATTATTGAATTATATTCATATTTCGATGAGCAAATAATCAAAAAGATAAATGAGTATAAAAATAATTTAGATTATCATAATTTAGAATCTTTAATTAAATTAAATGATTTAATTTATAAAAATAGACATTTCTATTTCTTCTTTTATACTAAAATAACTTCGAAATTATTAGAGATAATATCTGACCATAAAAATGAAAGTAATGATATATCAAATATGAAAACTAAATTAAATGAGATATATAAAACTCCTTTATTAAATAGCTTGAGAGACTTGCAAAATAAATTAGATGAATTACTCAAATTAAAGAATAATAAAGAAGCAAGTTGGGATTTTGAAAATGATATAAAAAAATATTTTAAGGAATTTATTTTGGATGAAGAAGTATTTTCGGAATTTAAAGGATTCGCGAATAAAATGAAAGTTAAACATTCTGAAATTTTTGAGGCACTTAAAACCGATGTTAAATTAGTTGCTGATTATATCAAATATATACTTTGATATATATTTGAATCAAAAATTTACATAAAATAAATTAAAGTTAATGATTAATTTTAATTTAAATTAACCATATAAATTAATAAATAATAAATTAAATTCATAATATTT
>ODAI012964560.1_pt1 | contig 10019 bp, 15 predicted proteins | sample 1539321 | NCBI WGS metagenome assembly ODAI01 (sample SAMN02144231, study PRJEB22623) | gut metagenome | biome: sheep rumen | host: Ovis aries | place: New Zealand | reverse complement strand
TTCTTCTCAACAAGTGTTCTGACTGTTGGGTTAAGGTCATAACGAGAATCTTCGAGCTTAGCCTCAGCATTCTTCCAGTTTGTATAAGCTGATTCAAGCATAGCCTTTGTGTTATCATCAACATCAAGTGATTCATGGATAGGTGTGAGATCAGTTGTCTTCTCAGTTACCGGAAACATCTCTTCAAATGTATCCATGAGGGAACCGATATCTACTGACTCCTTAACAGTATCTTCCTGCTTATCAGGAATACCGTTACTATCCTTATCTGCTGATCCGGTTGGCTTTATAGTATTCTGTCTTTCATTCTCTTCGAGTTTAATAACTTCTCTCTCAAGATTAGAAAGTTTCTTTGAAAGGCCCTTTAAGTTCTCACAAGCATACTTCTTATACTCGTCGAACTTAACTTCCTTATTATCTCCGGTCTTCTTATCATGGTAACGAGCACCAACTTTAAGACCTGTACCAAGAACACCGGCACCTGCACCAAATTTAAGTCCGCTTAATAAGCTAGCCTTAACATCACCATCGGTTCTCATAAGCTTTGTCAGGAAACGTCCAGCAAATACTGCGATAGCTACAAGAGCTGCATATTCAGCATCTGATACATTATCCATCTTCTGGATAACTGTTACCATATCATCAACATCTTTACGAGCTGACTTTACCTTGTCTCTTGCTTCACCAAACTTCTTGTCTGCAACAAGGCTCTTTACATCAGCCATCTTATCATTAACTGATGTCTTGAGTGAATTGAGCTTCTCTTTATAATCTGATCTGTTTGAACCATCAGACTCTGTGATAAGGTAGAGATCAAGTGCGTTCTCATAAGCTGCAACCTGATTGTTTGTAAGACCAAGCATCTTATCAACTTCATCAGAAGAATGATAATTACCAATAATCAGATCATCAGATTCAACTTCTGTGCTCTCTTCGAGAACATCATCGAATTCATAAACTGACTCATTTGTACCCTTAGCTTCCTGCTTATCAGGAATACCGTTGTTGTCCTTATCCTTCTTGGTATTGATATTTGTCTTATCAGAAGAATCTTTGTCCGATGCATTTTTTACTACGGTATCGAGTTTCTCAGCTTCATCTACCAACTTAGATGTCTTCTCTACCAATTTCTTTATCTCATCACATACCTGGTAAAGATATGATCTGTATGGATTTACACTGCGTTTTACTTTATCTTTATCGGTTATTTTCTTCCAGCCGTCAACAGTTTTGGCAATTTTTGATATAGTAATACTCAGATTAATTATCGCTGAAATGAGAGTCATGGCTCCCGTTACATTAGACATTATTGTTGAGTATTTAACTACTTTTTCAGCAGTCTGTCTGGCAACTTTATCGCCCTCAGTAACTGCTTTCTTAAGAATCTCGTGCTCAACCTGCAAATTATGAGTTATATATTCCCATCTATGGGTCTCGTTATTAAATTGCCGATTAAAGAAATTCTTGTATTCAAAATTACTAAGCTGCTGTCTTATAGGGGTAACTATAGCCCAGTAAATATCAAATCCGTTACGAGATACCTCTAAAAACTTGAATGAGAGTATAGCAGTAGCTACTCCTGTAAACAAGCTCACATATGAATCGAGACCGAATAAGAAGGATGCACCTATAAGTTTCTCGAGAGTGCTGTCGTCAGTATTTTTAATGGCTTTTTTGACGTTATCCATATTTTTAGATACTTCTTTAAGCTTAGCTCTGGCCTCAGAGTACTTTCCAGCCTTCATAAGCTTCTTGGCATCCTTGATATCTCTCTTACCCTGATCGATATATTTCTTCTTCATGTCAAGAAGTTCGAGGTTTGCTCCTTCAAGCATAACCTCTTCATATATAGCAGACAGCTTCTCATCACTATCAGCGGTACCTTCCAGTGAATAGAATCTGTCATCCATATCGCAATTTTCTGTCATAGCGCGAAGGTATGTAACCCTCTCACTAAACTCTGCTAATCTAGTAGCAGAATCTATATTAGTTTTATCTAATAACATTTTGTGTACCTCACTAATTTTTAATGTTAAATAATTGTATTTATATAATATAAACGTAGAAAGAGAGGTGATTGCTTATAAAGGTAACTATTTTCTACAAACATAATTCTTTAAAAGACGTAGATAGAGATGCTCCATCAATATATGCTTATACCGCTGATGAAGAATTAGCAGAAAGATTTATGTCTGAAAGAAATATGGAATTATTCATTAAGATAAAAAAGAAAATGTCTATAAGTGAATATAAGAAATTTAATAATGCGTGTTATAAGTATAGACTAGAGATACGTTCTATGTATACAAAAGACCCAAATATGTATGGTAAAAAACAAATTGTAAAGGTGTTAAGTACATGGGGTGAATTAGAGAAGATATCTCTAAATCCAGATATGATTTATAAAGAGTTATCTAGACATCTAGTAAAAGGATTCAGTAATTATAAAAATGAATATAAAGATGTCTTAAATAAGTTAGCTTATAGAGATGCTAGGGACTATTATATAACAACGCATTATAATACATTCTTTCAATCAGTCAATAATGATGACTTAGTCGACATAACTTTAGATGAGTTTGGTATGTTCATGTATTTCTTTGGAAATACAATGAGATAAATCTAAAGTTGTGAGGTGATTGACTATGAGAATGGATAGTAAGAATAAAGTTCAGACATCTATGTTCACAAAAACGTATGGTGAAACACTTGAGTATCCTGAATATGAATACGAGGTAGAGAAACCTAGATACTACAAAGTTTATGCGTTTACTGAACCTCTGGATCAATCACGAGTTGATAAGTACACCCGTAGATTCGGGAATAAAGGTAGCCGTTAAAGCTACCTTTATTTTTTTTTTCGTACATTTCGTTTTTTTTTTTTGATACATAATATACGTGAATAAACCAAATAATACATTGGGTGGAGATAATATCAAGAGCCCTGGAGGTACATATGACATATTTAGAGCAGGTTTTATTAGAGAAATTAGAAACGCTTGAGAAGCGCGTGACTGAACTTGAAGCTAAACTTAATGAAACCAAGGTTGATAGTGACAATGAAATCGATCCTGTGAAAAAGCAGGTACTCATTGACATTAATGAAGCTATCGAAAGAACTACTTTGTTCAAAGATAACCTCAGAGTACTGCGCACTGAAGTTTTATCTGGGGTCTATGAGTTATCAGATAAGTGGGATATCCGTAAGATCTATAATGCAATAGAGATTTACGGCAAGTAACACAAATCAAAAAAAAGAAGGTTGATTAATCTCAACCTTCTTTTTTGTCTACACATCTCTTGGTCCTTTATACAAGAACTTATTAAGCTTAAGAATACCATAGTCATTAGAGTCTTGTACTAATGATCTATCAATATAACGATTAAGCTTAATTTTTAAATCTTCATCCATTGCTTCCCCATATTTTTTTAGAAATGCATTTAAATCACCAAACGCCTGCTTATAGTTAATGAAGATATCTCTATTATGTACTTCTTCATGAATAGTAGATGAAAGCATTACTACCTGAATATGATTCTTAAGATGTTCTTCAAGCACAGTATCTGCTATCCTGAATGTAGTAATCTTATAACCATGCATAAGGAAGTACTCAGTAACCATTAAGCAATAGTCATATAAAGTAAATATAGGACCATGGTGCATTTCAATAGATGCATCATCATCGTCTACAGATTTTAGTACTTGACAATGATTAAGCTTAACTTCTGTTTTTAAATAATAGATATATTTACTATACCTATCATTATTCCTTACTGCCGATTCACATGACTTTATAAATGTATTTAAACTATCGTAGTTCATAAAGAAATCTTCATTCTTGTAATATGGTATTAGGTAATTTGCATTATTCGAATCCACTACAGGGAAAATTTTATTATCAGAATAGATTATATCGGGTAATGATTTAGGCATATTACTACCTTCTTTCTAATATAAGTTATTCTATTGTCGAGCACAATTGAATAACTTAATATGTAGGAGGTGCGTGTATGTCTATAGCTAAAGATTTTATTAACGCACAAGTGCAAGGTAAACCAGTGATCGATGTTTTGTCATTTGAATATGACTACAAAAAATATGTGGATAAAGAAAAGAAAATTATAATGAGACATCATCACAAATTTGATGGTTACCTGATGGCAACTGGTATGTTTGATGATGGTGAAGGTGGATTACTATATGGATCAAGAGTAGCAATATTCTACGATAAGATTGTAGAAAAAGCTATTGTCTTTGTCCTAAGTAGTACTACTATATCTTCATGGTGTACTGACTTACTGATGAGATCTATATTATTTTCATGTGATAGTTTTCAACATGAGATAGAAGAGTTATATTCAGCACCAGAAGATAAAGATTATATCGCTAAGATAATAGTTAAATGTGATGGATTAAATCCAATAACATCACTTCAATCAGATTTTGTATTCTCACTACCACCACTTGAGTCATTTAATATATCTAACTTTAAAAACATCCAACTTCATATAGCACATAACAGTGAAGGTGATTTCTACCGTAGTCTATACGATGACGATGAAGAGTTTGATAGTAATTATGACGCCGAATATAATCATGTTAAAAGTGAACTTGAGTTAGAGGATTATACATTGATTAGGAATCCTAGTGGTAAGTCAGTATTTATTCATTTTATGTAAAAAAAATATGAGAGATAAGCCAATAGACTTATCTCTCATTTATTTAGTGAAAATATCTACCTTCCAAATCCCACAGCACCTCATTTAAATCACATAAAATATGTCTATCACCACCAAGACATGTTAACTCGTGCACTGCTCCTCTGTAAAATGCTTTCATCATTTCCTTAATATCATACAGCGGTAGTCCACTATTAAAAATATCTACCATATTACTAAGTTGCTTATATCTGATATCCTTATATGATGATGCATCTGCTATTTCTTTTGCCGCTATAATCATCCTTCGCATACCGATAATATCGGGACCCAATCGGGTAGGATCAATTTCGATTATTTGATCATTAAGCTCAATTTTTGTGCTAATATTAATAACGTTATCCATTTCTTAGTTTCACCTCACTTCTTTATAGGATGCAAATCTGGATAGGTCGCATCTAATCTGAATAATATACTTCTTATGTCAGTAAAGACATATTTGGTACTTCTGTCAGTTGCAATAAATTCGTATTCCATACACTTAACGAAAGCTCTCACTACTTCTTTAACATCATACCCTGCTACACCTAGTTCATATAGGTATATAGCGTTACAAACTTGAGCGTATCTGGCACGTTTAAATGCCGACATATCAGCTAACTTTACAGCAGCTTTAAATAGCTTTCGGAACATCTCATCATCCACATTCTTGAGATACTCCTCATCCGATTCATCTTCACTTATTTTATCTCTAAAATTTATTATCTCTGCCATCAAATACTTTTTCTCCTCCTAGTAATTTTCTTTATACTATGATTAATACCAGCTTCTTCTAACGCTTTTACTAAAGCATTTATTTTAGTTGGTCCGAAATTACCAATGCTATTTATTTCATCCCATGTGGCATTAGCTACCTTTCCTATATTATTATATCCAGCCAGTATCAATCTATGCTTAAGCGAATCAGACATATTAAGGTACGAGATTTCGAATGACTCCTTGACACCGATAGTTTTATTTATAATTTTAGCACATATACTATCAAGAAGTCTGTCGTGCTCAGTATATACAAATCCTGGAGATCTCTTTATAGCTGTCGCAATATCTTCCATCCGCATCTTATTATCATAATACGATTTTACGAATAGCTTTTCATTATCGTTTAACTCATCACATACCTTTCTTGTTGTATCAGATAAGTTAGAGTGTAGTATTTCGTTAAAGTAATCATCATATACCACCATACGTCTCAACCTCTTATACACTTCTTCATCTATAGTTGGTCTTTCATTTACATATACAAGCATGCATATATTTCCTCCTTAAATTGGTTAATATTATTGGTTGCGAAAAAATAATATACAATCATAACCTGTGATAGATTATGATTGTATATGTTTTATATGTCGTTTACGTCCATTATAGACTGTTTATTGATTTCGTCATTAATTATCTTCTTAATGATGTACAGAATCATTGGTGTTACGAAGAATGAATCTAAGTTAGCTTCTAAGCTAAGTAATGATTCATTAATCTTATCAGGTACATCGTATACTGTAAGATTCTCCCCCCTTAAGTATCTCTTAAGGAGTACTGCATAATCTCCTTCTACATCAGCATTTAATTTAACCGCACCAACAAATGTATCATTAAATATTTCAGATGCTGTAGGATCAGTATTAGGAATATTGGTCAACGGTAATTCAAGTATCCATACACGTTCATCTCTCCATGTGTAGAATGTAGTGTATGGTAATCTCATACCTGGGTATATATAATAAGGGAAGTTATTTATCAACTCCAAGTTATTCCTCTCTATATATCTCCATACTGATCTCTCATACTTGATAGCAAACTTATTATCATCTATTTCCTGAGATAGGATTAAAGTGTTGAGTTTATCTTTCTCATTAAAAAGACGCCACCTATTACAGAATTCAATCAGATATGGATCATACAAAAGTTTAGCACATGGCTTCTCACCAAGTATAGAGTTATACCTCTCATTATAGAAAATGGAGATATATGTATCTGCTAAATCCCTATAAATCTTTTGTACCTCCTGAATCTTTACAAACTTATCAGACTCAATAATACAGTTAGCTTCTGTACCGATATTCTCTGTAATACATACAAAGTTTCCTAATGTCTGATTATTAAGATCATCTATTCTATTCCAGTCTGTAGACTCAAGCACAAACTGAGCCTTATAGAAGTTATCCGGATGAATAGTATCATGATCTATACCGGTTATTCTAAATAGATAAGGGTTTCTCCTATCTTCATGAATAATGGTAAAGAAATCATTTTGACTAGGCTTTATTGTATGTGGCAGGAATATACACTCACTCTGATAATCTGTATCAAGTCCACCATCACTATCTTCTATCTGAAGTATAATTTGTGTAATGCCATATAAAGGGAAATTATCAATTTTCTTAAATCTTAAAGATGAATTTGGTCCAATTAAATCTTCTGTATCTTTCCAACCACTATCTACTGTAGTATCGAAATCTGATATATGGTAGTAATTAACGTAAGTTGGATTCTTATCTATAAATCTATTATATGGACTATTCAGACGTTTTTCATACGAGAATAGATTCTCGCTGATATTTTTCTGTTCTCCAATTATTCGAGCCATATTAAATTCCTTTCTTACAAAGGTTTTTACGTTAAAAATTTGTTTCGTGGTAAAAAAGAAGGCTAAGGCCGAAACCTTAGTCTTCAACTCGATTAGCTTCTCTACGAACTTTACAGAAAGTTTCATAATGAACTATAGTTTCATACTTCTTTGCTTCTTCATTAGTTATCTCACGTGCTTCTGGATATAATTCAATTATAGTTTTACGAACATCTTCAAGATTCCCATCAGCTCCGATGTCCGCATCTCTAATTGAAATCTGATTACCTGGAAATATTATCGTCCAACCATAATCACAAACTTGTACGTTCACAATATTTCTATTAGAAGAATCTAGGCTGAATTTTAATTCTTTTTTAATATCTTCAGTTGGTATCATACCAAATATTCTTTTCATTTTTTTACCTCCAAATTAAAATAAGACTAAGGCTGAAACCTTAGTCTTTAAAATGAAAGTCCATAATATTCGGATACATTTCACGTACCTTTTCGTACGCTTTCTCGTAGTTCTCTTTGGTCGTGTGCTCATACATTGTGTACACTCCAAAAGCCTCATCTGTTTTCCCTGTTATGAAGTTATGTCTCATTATGTTATAACCACCATTATGGGCTTGGATTGTAACAGACTCATAGTCATATGGATAAAATGTAACTTCAATTAAATCTTGTCCTATATACATAGCTTACCACTCAATCAATATTTCACACTACTCCCCATCTTTAACTTTTTATTCATTGAATGTAAAGTCTGGAAGATTCGGGTACAGTTCCTTGATATTTTTATATGCTTCGTTATAGTTTATTTTAACTCCTGCGCACACATTACATGCACCGATCGTCGCTTTGTTACACCCGGTGATAATATTTTCAATATTCACAACCCAACTATCATCATCTACACGAATCGTTATCTTATCGTGATAATTCTGATGAAATGAAACTTCAACTATATTATCTTGACTATCCATGACATACCTTTATTCTACAACTTTCATTCTCTTACGAAGCCACTTCGGGGTACGTGATCTTGAACAAAGCATTTTATGTTTCTCATTTGTTACATGATATTTACCAATAGCTTCTCCTGTCATAGGGTTAAATGAATCAACTTCTTCTTCTTTTCGGTCAACATCTTTAAGGTAAATTGATCCTTCAAACTCTTCAGTAGGAAGAAATTCAAATCTTCCACCAGCTTCTATATACTCCTGTATATGAGCACACTCTAACTGGTAAAGGAAATCTAAGTTGTCAAACTTGAAGTTCTTATCCATCACAGCCTTAGCATCTATATCATCAATACCAAGCTGCACAAGAAGTTTTCTTATAAAATTTCTGAAGTCTTTTGATACATCAGCATCATTATGAAGTAATTCATTATTTCTATATTTTACATATTCTCTTTTGTAATCAGGATCATTTACTATAGCTTTAGCTAAAGCATTAGCAAGTGGTCTGTTAAATCTTGATGGATTAGTAGTCGAACTCTTCTTTCCATTGATCAAAGTTCTCACTTCTCCAACTGTTAGATCCATTTTCTTTAGATCCGATGTAGTTATCGTGTTTTCTGACATGTCTAACTTTCTCCTTTTCATATTTCTTTCCAGCTCTTTCATATTTGACATAATCTAACACATCGTCAATATAGAAAGAGTTTACATCATAATTTTTCATTATCGGCCTTTCCTATGTTGTATGCTCTTATACATATATCGTAAAAATTACATGCGACATCTTTATTAAATTTATCACAAGATGGGTTACATATGAAATACCGTTTTTTCATTTCATTTTTAAACATTTCATCATTTATGTAAAACGATTTATCATAATAACCATCTTCATCTGATATATTACCCAAATAGTTATCTTCAGGACCATCATTTACCATATACGGTCTACACATATCAATCATCCATAAAATAGAATTAGTCTTAAAATGTTTAGTACAGATACTTAGGCGTACATAATCGCCGCATTTATTTACATTTGGAAATGTATCATACTTTTCAGCACCTTCATGATTAATATTGAATTCATTTATCACCGCTTCAAACGTAGGTCTATCACAACCCACAACAAGATTAGCGTCGAGAAAATTTAGCATATCGACTATATTTCTCGGCGTGTCTTTTTTCAATCTGAAACTAATAATACCTTCATAATAATTACCCATAATATTTAACGCCCCTTTCTTAAAACCATGTCTCTCACCTTATTACTTTCGATTCCATTTTTGATGATGTGTAAATAGGATATACACACAGAGATTTCTGTGTGTATATCTAATTATTCAAATATTTCGTTTGCTATCGATTTTCTTACATTAGATACCGGATGGAATGATAATAATCTACTCACATTCTTATCAGTATATCCGTCCCAGTGCTTTGCCTTGGAAAGTTCTTTACAATTAAAAAGATCCCAGTATTTATCCTCAAAATGGTAACCATATTCACCAGCGGGTGTTGTTATCGAAACGATGAACCAGCCACCACCAAAACACGGTTCACCATCTTCATGATAATGAGATTTCCATGCATTAGTTAAGTATTTATCAACTATTACAGAGAATAGTACAGCCCTCTGATGATAGAGATCATTGAAAGTGTGATATCCGTCAGAGAAATCTCCAATATCTTCAATGTTAAATTCCTTACAAACTTCATCTAATGTCATTTTTTGTACCTCCATATTTTTAAATGTTTTTTTTTCATAA
>ODAI013721441.1_pt1 | contig 10020 bp, 11 predicted proteins | sample 1539321 | NCBI WGS metagenome assembly ODAI01 (sample SAMN02144231, study PRJEB22623) | gut metagenome | biome: sheep rumen | host: Ovis aries | place: New Zealand | reverse complement strand
TCAGATTAGTAAGGCAAAAAAACAGGGGGTTATCACGAAAGAGGCTGAGACCGAGGAAGAAGTCACCGAATTTGTGCGTATGTTAAGGATGAACTATTCGTCCAAGCTACTCAAGCATTTCCCGGATTTAAGTTTTTTTAAAGAATTAGGGAACCAAAAAGTTGATCATGAGATTCAAAAATTATTTATTGTCAAAAGCAAGGATAAAATCATAGGAGGATCGGTGTGCCTCTTTTCTTCCGGCACTGCCTATCTGCTTTTTTCTGGTGCTTTAAGAAAACGTTATAAATATCATTACCCAGGAGTGATGGCTGTATGGAGTGCCATAAAATATGCTCATGAACATGGCTATCAGCATTTTGAATTTATGTATGTTGGTGTTCCATTTCGTCATTATGGTTTTCGCGAGTTTATTCTTCGTTTTGGAGGAAAGCAAAGTAGTACCCGGCGGTGGTACAAATTCCGTTGGCAATGGTTGAACAAATTATTGACAAAATTCTATATCTAAACGCTATCAATTGATTAACAAAAATAAGTAGCAAAAAATTTCGCATTCTTTGCCAAATTATTTAATTTTGCGGTCGAAAAGAAAAAATAAACGAATCGTTTAATAAATTTAATTTAATTATATTATGAAAATTTCTCACATTGAGCATCTTGGTATTGCTGTTCCAAGTATCGAAGAAGCATTACCGTTTTTTGAAAATGTTTTAGGTTTTAAATGCTACAACATTGAAGAAGTGGCTGACCAGAAAGTAAAGACCGCTTTCCTGAAAGTAGGAGAAGTTAAATTAGAATTGTTGGAACCGACATGTCCGGAAAGCACAATCGCTACTTTTATTGAGAAGAATGGTGGCCGTGGTGGTATGCATCATTTGGCTTTTTGTGTAGAAGATGGAGTTGCTGAAGCATTGGCAGAGGTTGATGCTAAGGGTATCCGTTTGATCGATAAGGCTCCTCGTAAGGGTGCTGAAGGTTTGAATATCGCATTCTTGCATCCGAAATCTACTATGAGTGTATTGACAGAACTTTGTGAAAATCCAAATAAATAATAAAATGAGTATTCAACAGGAAAGAATCAGTTCGCTCGTTGAGCGTCGTGAGAAGGTTCGCTTAGGTGGTGGCGAGAAAGCAATCGCAAAGCAACACGAAAGAGGAAAGTACACAGCTCGTGAACGTCTTGCAATGCTGCTCGATGAAGGCAGTTTTGAAGAAATGGACATGTTCGTTGAGCATCGTTGTACAAACTTTGGTATGGAAAAGAAGTACATACCTGCAGATGGTGTAGTCGTTGGTAGTGGTACAATCGATGGCCGTTTGGTATACGTATTTGCTCAGGACTTCACTGTATCTGGTGGTTCTCTTTCAGAGATGATGGCAAAGAAGATTTGTAAGGTGATGGATATGGCTATGACAATGGGTGCTCCGGTGATCGGTTTGAACGATTCAGGTGGTGCTCGTATTCAGGAAGGTGTTAACGCTTTGGCTGGTTATGCTGAAATCTTCGAGCGTAATATCTTGGCTTCAGGTGTCGTTCCTCAAATCTCTGGTATCTTTGGCCCTTGTGCAGGTGGTGCTGTTTATTCTCCAGCGTTAACTGACTTTACGTTGATGATGGAAGGTACGTCAAATATGTTCCTGACAGGTCCTTCTGTTGTAAAGACTGTTTTGGGCGAAAACGTAACTGCTGAGCAATTAGGTGGCGCAAGTGTACACTCAACCAAGTCTGGTGTTACTCATTTTACTGCTCCTACAGAAGAAGAGGCTATTGCAACAATCAAGAAGTTGTTAAGCTATATTCCTCAGAACAATATGGAAGAAGCTCCGGTTGTACCTTGCAACGATCCAATCGACCGTATGGAAGATATGCTGAATGAAATCATTCCTGATAATCCTAATCAGGCTTATGATATGTATGATGTGATCAATGCTGTTGTCGACAATGGTGAATTCTTCGAAATCCATAAGGACTATGCAAAGAATATCATTATTGGTTTCGCTCGTTTCAACGGTCAGTCAGTAGGTGTTGTAGCTAATCAACCTAAGTTCATGGCAGGTGTATTGGATTGCAACTCTTCACGTAAGGCTGCTCGCTTCGTACGTTTCTGTGATGCATTCAACATTCCTTTGGTAACATTAGTTGACGTTCCGGGATTCTTGCCTGGTACAGGTCAGGAGTACAATGCTGTTATTGTACACGGCGCTAAATTGCTTTATGCTTACGGAGAAGCTACCGTACCTAAAGTTACTGTTACCTTGCGTAAGTCATACGGTGGTTCACACATCGTGATGAGCTGTAAGCAACTTCGTGGTGACTTGAACTATGCATGGCCATCTGCTGAAATCGCAGTGATGGGTGGTGCAGGTGCCGTAGGCGTTCTCTATGCGAAGGAAGCAAAGGAGAAAGAAGATCCGAAGGCTTATCTGGCAGAGAAAGAAGCAGAGTATACGAACCTGTTTGCTAATCCATATGTAGCTGCAAAATATGGCTATATCGAGGATGTAATCGAACCACGCAATACTCGTTTCCGCATCATCAGAGGTTTGGCACAGTTGCGTAACAAGAAGCAGACTGTTCCTGCTAAGAAGCACGGTAATATTCCATTGTAATCTGATTTTTCACGTTAAAAAGAATTGAAATGAAGAAATTATCATTAGGAATATTTCTCTCCGCTTTGCTGATGGTAGGGCTCAGCTCTTGTAATCCGAAGCGAATTGACTCAAAATTGCTCCTCAACGAAGTGTTGATGGTGAATGAGAACAATTACATGAACGATTACGGTATCCGTTCTCCGTGGATTGAAATATTCAATAAATCATATAATGTAACAGATATGGCTGGTTGTTATCTCCGCATGAGTAACAATCCGGGCGATACTGTAACCTATACGATTCCGAAAGGTGACGTAACAACAAAGGTTGCTCAACGCCAACAAGCTATATTCTTTGCTGATGGTGAACCTAACAGAGGTACCTATCATTTGAACTTTACACTGGATCCTGAAAAGACCACTTGGTTAGGTCTGTTCGATACACGTATGAAATTGCTGGATCAGGTAACGATTCCTGCTAATACATTGGGTGCTGATCACTCATATGCACGTGTTGACGATGGTAAACCTGAGTGGGAAGTAAAGGGAAACAGTTCGAAGAAGTATGTAAGTCCGAAAGCAAACAACATGATCAAGGAATCGAATCCAAAGATGGAGAAGTTTGCTGAGCAGGATAAAAATGGTTTCGGTATGACTGTATCAGCTGTAAGCGTTGTTTTCACCGCATTACTTCTTTTATATCTGAGTTTCCGCTTTATTGGTAAGTATTTCTCTGGCAGAGACGAGAAGAAAGCAGCTGCTGCAGCTCAACCTGTTGCTACTGTAAAGGCTGAAGAAAAGAAGGAAAACAAGTCTGCTGCCGCTTCTGATGAAGTTTATGCTGCTATCGCCATGGCTCTTTATGAGATGCAGGGTGGTATGCACGACGTTGAAAGTGGTGTGCTGACACTTGTTGACCAACAATCGGCATGGAGTGCAAAGTCAGGCTTCATGCGTGCAAAGCCAGAAAGAAAATAAAAGTTCATCCATTAAATTATTGATTAAAATGAAAGAATATAAGTATAAAATCAATGGTACCGAGTATAAGGTAACTATTGGCGAAATCGAAGACAACATCGCTCATGTAGAAGTAAACGGTACTTCATATGATGTTGAAATGGAGAAGAAACCGGTTGAGAAAGTAAAGGTTGCTACTCCGAAACCTGCTGCCGCTGCTCCTGCTGCTGCACCTGCAGCTCCTGCTCCAAAACCAGCTGCTTCTGGTAATGGTACAGGCGTGAAATCACCACTTCCAGGCGTTATTCTTGATGTGAAGGTAAATGTTGGTGATGCTGTGAAGAAGGGACAAGTTATTATTATCCTTGAGGCTATGAAGATGGAGAACAATATCAATGCCGACCGCGATGGTGTTGTTACTGCTATCCCTGTTCGCAAGGGTGACTCAGTTTTGGAAGGTACGGACCTTGTAATCATTGGATAATATGGGAGAGTTCTTTAGTTTTATTGGTAATAACTTGGCCGACTTCTGGGGTTATACCGGATTTGCTAACGCCACCCTTGGTCATTTCATCATGATCTTGGTAGGATGTGTATTCATCTACCTGGCTGTTAGACACGAGTTCGAGCCAATGTTGCTTATTCCGATTGGTTTTGGTATGTTGGTTGGTAACATTCCATTCAATATGGATGCCGGACTCCAATTGGGTATTTATGAGCAAAATTCAGTATTGAATACATTATATCAAGGTGTGACTTCTGGTTGGTATCCGCCGCTTATCTTCTTGGGTATCGGTGCCATGACCGACTTCTCTGCTTTGATTTCCAATCCTAAATTGATGTTGGTAGGTGCTGCTGCTCAGTTTGGTATCTTCGGTGCTTACATGCTGGCGCTGCTGTTTGGATTTACTCCGATGGAGGCAGGTGCTATCGGTATCATCGGTGGTGCAGACGGTCCTACAGCAATCTTCCTTTCTTCTAAGTTGGCTCCGAACTTGATGGGTGCCATCGCTGTATCTGCATATTCTTATATGGCATTGGTTCCAGTAATCCAACCACCTATCATGCGTCTCTTGACTACGAAGAAGGAACGTGTTATGCGTATGAAACCGCCACGTCCAGTATCTCATACTGAAAAGGTTATGTTCCCGATCATCGGTTTGTTGCTGACTTGCTTCTTCGTACCTTCAGGTCTTCCTTTGCTGGGTATGTTGTTCTTCGGTAACTTGCTGAAAGAAAGTGGTGTAACCCGTCGTTTGGCAGAGACAGCTCGTAACCAGTTGATCGACGTTATCACCATGTTGTTAGGTTTGACAGTGGGTGCTTCTACTCAAGCTTCTGAGTTCTTGACAATGAATTCTGTATTCATCTTCATGTTGGGTGCATTGTCATTCGTGATTGCAACAACTTCAGGTATCTTGTTCGTGAAGTTGTTCAACTTGGTATTGCCGAAGGAGAAGAAGTTGAATCCGCTGATTGGTAACGCTGGTGTATCGGCTGTTCCTGACTCAGCACGTATCTCACAGGTAGTAGGTTTGGAATATGATCCGACGAATTATCTGTTGATGCACGCCATGGGTCCGAATGTTGCCGGTGTGATTGGTTCTGCTGTAGCAGCCGGTATCTTGTTAGGATTCTTAATCTAATCAGATTAGGATACATAAAGGACAGGGAAAGTCATTGGCTTTCCCTGTTTTTTTATTGTATGGAATTAAATTATGATACTCAGTTTTCTTTTTTATGAAGAAAAGTTTTTATTTTTGTTTTAATGCGTTAGTCGAGATATGAGATTGCAACCAGAGTGCAAATAATTATCCGTACTTTTGTGATGTGAATGATGTGATGGAACAAGATAAACAGTACATACAACGATTGGAGGTGAAGGGAATTCATCCGACAGCCATACGGTTGTTGGTGTTGGAGAAAATGATGCAGGAACAGCGTGCTGTGTCAATACCTGAGTTGGAGGTGATGTTGGACACTGTGGATAAGTCGTCTATCTTCCGTACGTTGACATTGTTCCTGAAGCACGACTTGATTCATGCTATTGAAGATGGGAGTGGAGTTCTGAAATATGAGATCTGCGAAGGTAAGCATGAATGTACGATTGATGATATGCATACGCATTTTTATTGCGAGAGTTGTCATCGTACTTTTTGCCTGAAAGAGATTCCTGTTCCTTCTATCGAGTTGCCTGAAGGTTTTCACATGCACTTCGTCAACTATATGGTAAAGGGAATCTGTAAGGACTGTGCCGAGCATCATCACATACACGGATAATTAAACGTAAGAGATATGGAGGAAGTTAATCACGTACACGAGGAACATAAACCTCATGAACACCACGGTCATCATCATGATCATGATCATGTGAAAGTATTGTCATCGCTCAGCAACATATTTATAATATGTATAGTGCTGAACGTTATTTATGTTTTCATCGAAGCATCCGTCGGTTTCTTTGAGAACTCATTGGGTTTGCTTTCGGATGCAGGTCATAATCTGGGTGATGTTTTCAGCTTATTGTTAGCCTTGATTGCATTCCATCTGGCGAAGATTAGTAATAACAAGCGTTTTACCTATGGATATAAGAAGAGTACCATCCTTATTTCATTGTTAAATGCTATCATCTTGTTAGTCGCAGTAGGCGCTATTGTGGTAGAGAGCATCAATAAGTTACGTAATCCGGAACCGATTGATGGCAGTGTCATCAGTTGGACTGCTGGTGCGGGTATTATTGTAAACGGTTTGACTACCCTTTTGCTGATGAAGAGCCAGAAGCATGACTTGAATGTTCGAGGGGCTTTCTTGCACATGGCAGCCGATACTTTGGTGTCGGTAGGTGTTGTCGTTTCAGGCCTTGTCATTATGTACACGGGCTTTTATTTGATAGACCCAATTATCAGTCTGGTGATAGCAGGTATTATCCTTATCTCAACCATTCATCTGTTAATGGAAAGTCTGCGCCTTTCGTTGGATGGTGTTCCCGAGACGATACGCATTGAGGAAGTCAAGGAAGTCTTAGAGGCACAGCCGCATGTACTGAATGTTCACCATTTACATATATGGGCAATCAGCACAACAGATGTTGCTTTAACAGCCCATGTGGTGATTGATGACCTAAGCGGAATGGAAGATGTGAAAGATGCTTTGAAGACAGTCCTGAGAGAGAAAGGCATCAATCACTCCACATTGGAAATGGAATCGACAGGGACGCATTGTCATGAGTCATCTCTGATTATCAATAGCAATGAAGGTAAGTAAAAAACAGAAAAGTAGCGCAGCGGGCATCATCATTGTGGTGTTGGCCGCTGCTTTATCTCAATTAGGTCTACTGAAACCAAACGACAGACAGGAAGTTCAGGATACAAATCAGCCGACTATCGAAGTCGTGCAGAATGCACCTGACGCAAGCAGTCCGTCGACAATTGAGTATCCTTCTCAACAGTCTTCATCATCCTATCGTGTGGACAGGATGGAAATCCCGAAAGGTTATTCTCTAGGGAAAGGACAGCGTATTGATCATACCGGACATTCTCTATATTATAAGGAAGACTTGAAGACTCCGGCATGGGTGGCTTGGGAAGTCACTCGCGAGGAAGCCAGTCGTAGGAATGTGGAACGAGAAGTGGAGTTCAATCCCGATCCGATGATTGATGGAGCAAAAGCCTATTTTTATGATTACAACTCATCGGGATATGATCGTGGTCACATGGCTCCTGCAGGAGATATGAAGTGGGACTCTAATGCAATGGAGGAAGTGTTCTACATGTCGAACATTTGTCCACAGAACCATGAACTGAATGCAGGTGATTGGAACGATCTGGAGATGAAAACCCGTTATTGGGCCAAGAAGTATGGGAAGGTGTATGTGGCTTGTGGTCCAATCTATCGAACTAAGCAGCCCAAGCGAATAGGTACACATCGGGTGGCAGTCCCGGATGCTTTCTTTAAGGTAATACTCTTTAATAAAGGAAAGAACAATCCGGTTGCGGCAGGCTTCCTGTTTGAAAATAATGAAGAACATAAGCAACTTCAGGATCGGATGGTAACGGTGGATGAGTTGGAAAAACTGCTGAACATGAACTTTTTCTCGATGATGCCTGATAAAATAGAAAATGAAATAGAAGCAGAATTACCCGAACTGTTTAACTAAGACATAAAATCTCTGTTTTTTGTTCGTTTTGTCTTCATCTTATCTTGAATGTTTGTATCTTTACAAAGTGAAGATTTTTCAACAAATAAAGAATTGGCTCAGCCGACTATCGTTCCGTACTGGAGTCATAGTCTTATTAACTTGCATCCCCTTCTATATCCTTTCATTTGCTCAAATGGCGTTGCCTATCAGTCCTCAAGCGAAAGGAATCCTTTGGGTGGTGCTGTTTGGCTTGGCTAAGACTTTTCAGTATGGAGGATTGACCATTCTGGGAGTAGAAGGAATCAGGCGGCTTAAGGCTTATTTCAGGAAGAATAAATCCTCATAAGTCGGTATTGATTTCATTTTGCATTACACCTATCTTTGCTTTACATTATCAAGTGAGATGAATCCTGTTGTAGTAGGTTTATTAGTCCCATTCTTGGGAACGATCATCGGATCCGCATTCGTCTTCGTCATGAAGAAAGAGATGTCGGCCTTGCTGCGGAAGTCTTTATTAGGCTTTGCATCCGGAGTGATGGTGGCTGCTTCCGTGTGGTCCTTAATTATCCCTTCTATCGAGATGTGTGAGGAAATGGGAAAATGGTCGGTCATGCCGGCTACTATCGGTATCTTGGTGGGTATGGGCTTTCTTCTGCTCATTGATGAGCTTACTCCTCATCTCCATTTAGGGACAGAACATCCCGAAGGATTGCACGCACGTCTTTCACGTACCACCATGTTATCGCTGGCTGTGACGATTCACAATCTTCCTGAAGGCATGGCGGTCGGTGTAGTTCTCGCAGGAGCTTTGCAGCACGAAGCAGGAATCTCACTGGCAGGAGCCATCGCTGTCTCTTTGGGTATTGCTATTCAGAATATACCAGAAGGAGCCATTATCTCGATGCCAATGCGTGCTGCCGGCAATAGCCGGTGGAAATCATTTGTCATCGGATCGTTGAGCGGTATTGTCGAGCCAATTGGCGGACTGCTGATGATACTCCTGGCTGCTGTGATGTTGCCGATCCTTCCTTATATGCTTTCCTTTGCTGCAGGCGCTATGCTCTATGTCGTAGTTGAAGAACTGATACCTGAAGCATCTGAAGGAGAACATACCAATCTAAGTACCATTGGCTTTGCCGTTGGTTTTGTCTTGATGATGGTGTTGGATGTCGTGATGGGATAGTGCTTGCGTATGGGATTTAGCATATATATGAAAAAGAAAAACATCCTTCACATTCACCGATTTCGTAATTGGTTTATTTACAAACGTTTGCGGTGAAGGATTTTTCAAAAAGGTGAACCATCATGGTTCACAAGGGCGAAAATCCGCATTTTACCCTGTGCAGATTTATTCAAAAAAGGTTGTTTCCCCTAAAACAAGCCTGTACTCCGAATCAGGCGTAAACCAGAACTGTACTCACATAACTATGTATTCATCGAATCACAACTATGTTTTGATTAACACATAACTATGTGAGTAACGAAACATAACTATGTGATTTGCCTCTCTTCAGGAACTCGATTTTTTTGTTTAAAAACTTAGTTTTTCACGCCAAAAACTCGGTTTTAGAAAAATAAAACACGATGAAGAAACTTAAAAACACGATGAATGACGTTATTCCTTGTTCATGTGCTTTTATTTACTAAGGCTTTCGGCCAACTTACAGCACAACTGCGGTACCGCTGACCGAAACCATTAGCATCGAATTACCTTCTCCGATAGTTTCATAATCGATGTCAATGCCTACAATCGCGTTCGCTCCCAAAGATTCTGCTCGTTCAATCAATTCATTGATGGATGTGTCTTTAGCTTGACGCAGAACCCGTTCATAGCTGGCACTTCTTCCACCCACGATATCCCGGATGGCAGCTTTAAAATCTTTGATGATATTTGCACCAATGATTGTCTCGCCGGTTACCACACCTTTATACTCTTTAATAGGATGACCTTCGATGGTCGGTGTCGTACTAAGTATCATATTCTTTGATGTTAATATTGTACAAACAAAGATAGTTTTCAGAAATGGTTTATACAATAATTAAAAGGGAAAAATATTGTTTAATGAAATAAGTTGTTATAAAAACAAGTTGATTTATTTGTTTTTCCAAGTCAATAATGTATATTTGTCTTATTGTAACAAATATATACTATGAGAAATAGAATAAGAATAGCCTTATTATTTGTGATGTTTCTTTGCTATAATTACTCTTTTGCACAAAAGCAAAGGAACTATATTTATGTTTTCGATTGTACTGCTTCTATGAAGGATTACAAAATATATGAACCTGCCAAAAAGTGGTTGCATGAGGATATTGATCGTCAGGCAGATGATG
>ODAI012302611.1_pt1 | contig 10021 bp, 9 predicted proteins | sample 1539321 | NCBI WGS metagenome assembly ODAI01 (sample SAMN02144231, study PRJEB22623) | gut metagenome | biome: sheep rumen | host: Ovis aries | place: New Zealand | reverse complement strand
GGACTGCCAGCCGCTCCTGCAGCTGCTCCCCGCCCCCCTGGGTCACCCAGGCAACTTCCGGCGCGAATCCTTCCTCATGCTCCGCTTCCTTCAGTAGCAGGCTTTCCTGAATCAGCATGGGGAAGTAAACGTTCTCCGCGCCGGTTTCCTTGAAGCGCACATCCATTTCCGCCTGGATCCGTTCCCAGATGGCGTATCCGTACGGCCGGATAATCATGCAGCCGCGCACCGGCGCATAGTCGCACAGCTCCGTCTGCTTGATCACATCCGTGTACCACTGCGAAAAGTCCTCGTTGCGGGGGGTAATGTGGGTCACAAATTCCTGTTTCTGATCCTTGCCCATGGTTTCCTGTCCTCCGAATCATAAATGATAAAGAATGCATCCGGACCGGCGGTCCGGTTCCGCCTCCGTCACTGCGGAAGCGTTAAGGAGAACATGCTTTCTCCTGAAGCCAGCAGCATTTTGCCGTCTGACGTGATCCCGTAGCAGGCGGTCACCTCGCCGTCCGTGCTGTCCGGAATCCGGTAGCCGAAGAACCGCTGGCTGTTCATATCCGCGCGGTAGATATAATCTCCGGCCACCGCGTAGATGTTCCCGTTGTACATATGCGCTCCGACGCACTTGGCCGGCAGGGTGTACCGCTTGTCCCGGTCCCCCTCCAGCACCCGCAGCTCGCTGATCACCTGCGCGCTGGAGGTCTGGCTGGTGGGCGCCAGCAGCAGCTTGGCCCGCCCCCGTTCCGGCACTTCGTAGTCAATCAGCTTCCATCCGTACACCAGCATCGTCGCGTTGGTGTCCTGCACGCACTTGTAGTCGTAGGTGAATACCTGCTGGGTGGTAAACACCCGCAGCCGCTGGTTTTCATACAGGACCCGGTAGGTCATGAATTCTCCCAGCGAAATCGCCCCTGTGTTCATCTTGCCCACCTGGAAGGTGTTCAGGATCGTGTTCGGCGCCGTGCCGAAAACGTCCAGGGCCAGCGTCCACATGTATTCCCCCTGGTCTCCGAAGAAGCCTGCATCCAGCATCAGCAGGCCGCCGTAGGCTTCCGCCTCCACGTCCACCTGGGCGCCGTTCAGGTCCTTCACGATCAGCTTGGGCTCCGTATCCGCGCCGATCACCACCGCCGCATACCGTTCCCCGACCCGGACGAACTGCACCTCGTCCTCCAGGCTCTCGTTATAGGTCGCGCTGCCGTCCCGGTCCACCAGGAACATCTGCCGTCCGTTCCAGATCGCGATATGGGTCGGTCCGGCGTAAAAATGGATGTCGCTCCCCGCCGGAAAGCTCCAGCGGATCGTTCCGGTGCTGGACAGGTGATGGATGGATGCTCCGTCATAGTAAATCAGCCCGTCCCGGAAGGGAGTGACGCTCTGGTTGGAATAGCAGGGCAGCCGGGCCAGTCCGATTTCCTTGCCCTTGCCGTATCCCTGCAGGAAATGGATGCCGAGGATCACCGCCAGGACCACGCCCACCAGAATAATCCAGCTACGGATCTGCCGCCTCCGGGTCTTCTCCTGGTTCGCCTGCCGCTCGGCTGCCGCGTTCCGGCTTTGCCGCCGCTGCAGCTGATCGGTCACGTTCTGCTTTGCCATGGTCATCCCCCGTCATGGGCGTTTGTCACGCCGTTTCATCCTTGCCTTTTTCCGCCCGGCGTCCTGCCGGGCCCTTCTCCCGCCGCGCAGGCTCAGCCGTTCCCTTCCGGCTCCTCCAGGGGCCGCTTCGGGCAGCTCTCCACCGCAGCCGTCACCGGATCCATCCAGTCCTCGTTGAACAGCTCAATCACGCCTGTGTCGCATTCCCGGGCCAGCGCCGGATCCAGCGGCAGCCGGGTCAGCAGCGGGATGCCGTGTTCCTTTGCCGCCTGCTCCGTCCGGCTTTCCCCGAAGGGATAAATCTTCCTTCCGCAGTCCGGGCAGGCAACCCAGCTCATGTTCTCCACGATGCCGATCACCGGAATGTTCATCATCTTCGCCATATTCACGGCCTTATCGACGATCATTCCCACCAGCTCCTGGGGGCTGGTCACCACGATGATCCCGTCCTCCGGCAGGCTTTGGAACACCGTCAGCGGCACGTCCCCCGTTCCCGGAGGCATATCCACGAACATATAGTCCACGTCGCCCCAGAGAACGTCCGTCCAGAACTGTTTGACCGTTCCGCTGATCAGGCTTCCCCGCCAGACCACCGGATCCGTGTCCTTCTCCAGCAGCAGGTTGATGCTCATCATTTTCACGCCGGTGCGGCTTTCCGCCGGCAGGATGCCGTCCTCGCATCCCATGGCCTTTTCCCGCACGCCGAACATTTTCGGAATGGAAGGCCCGGTAATATCCGCATCCAGGATGGCCGTGCTTTTCCCGTTCCGCCGGGCCATCACGGCCATCAGGCCGGTCACCAGGCTTTTGCCCACGCCGCCCTTGCCGCTCATGACGGCGATCACTTTTTTCACGTTGCTCAGCGCGTTCTGCGGCGCCAGCAGGCTCTCCGGCTTCCGGCCTGCGCAGTCCGCACTGCAGGTGGAGCAGTCATGTGTACATTCACTCATCGTCTTTTTTCTCCTGTTCGCTGTCAATCATCCATGCCGCTTCCGGCACGGGCACCTGCCCGTACAGTCCCCTGAAGGAGACAACCTGAAGCAGCGCGCGTCCCTCTTTCCCCAGCTTTTCAGGGCTGACCCGGATCGTCCGGTCCTTCTCCCCCGGGCTGAGTACGCCGCGCCGCTGCCCGGAGCGCTCCCGGTCCGGCAGCCGTGCGGCCTGTTCGAATTCCCACCCGTCCGGTCCCATGGGAACCAGCCGGTATTCAATCCGGACCGGTATTTCCGTCCGGAAATGAAAGCTGACTGAAATCTGTCCGTCCTTTGTTGTTTCCGCCGGATCCAGCCGGAGATCCAGAATCCGCTCGGCGTTTTCCTCCGCCTCCGGCAAAAGAAACAAGGGGCTTTCATCCCCTTCCGGCAGGAATACGGGTTCGCTGATCCCGTAGAGGGTCCGGACCCGGTCCGCCAGCTCCTTCAGGCTGATGCTTCCGCTGCTGTCCGGGTCAATCTGCTCCCGCCCGGACGCCCGCAGGGCATTCTCCAGGGCGGACGTGAAATACCCCATCCCGTTCGCTTCCCCTGCGGCCCAGAAATAGCAGTCCTCCTCCGCCCCGCAGCCGGCCAGCACCCGCCATTCCGGGCCCCGGAAGCTCTCCGCGGCGGCGCCGGCGTGGCAGCAGTCCAGGATCAGCACCTTTTTCCCCGGGACCCGGTCCATCATTTCCCGCAGGGCGCCGGGCTCCAGCGCGTCCTCCTGCGTGCCGTCCGACAGGATCCAGGCCATCCGGGTTTCCCCTTCCTCCTCCCAGATCACGCCGTGGGTGCTCAGGTACAGGCAGGAGAGATCCTCCTCCCCCGCTTCCCGGAATGTTTCCCGGATCAGCGCCTCCATCTCCGGCACGCTGCCCGGGCCGTTCACCCGCCGGGTTACCCGGGTTCCTTCCGGCAGGCAGTCCTCCAGCAGCGCCGCCATGATTTCCGCGTTGCCGGCAGAGCAGGGAGCGGTATCCTTCTCGGTGACAAACCGGTCCATTCCCACCGCCAGGCACCGGATCTTCCCGGTGCCCTCCGGACTGGCTCCCTCCAAAGGCGGGGAGGCGGCGGGAAGGAGGGCGATGATCGCCGCAAGCAGCGCAGCCAGCACACTCTTTCCCATCCCGCTGCATCCTCCTGCCGGAAATCAGTATCCGAAGAGGACTGAGAGTGTCTTCGATCCGCAGATTCCGTCCGGCGTCAGCCCGTGGTTCGTCTGGAAATCCCTCACGGCTTCCATCGTGGCGGTATCGTAATAGCTGTTCAGCGATACCGAGGTGTACCCGAAGGTGTAGCGCAGGATATCCTGAACCTGCAGGACCATTTCGCCCCGGTCGCCGTACTGGACCTTGTCATACAGGTCGCTGGGCGCGGAGGCGGGCACCGCGGTGGAGGAGTACAGCTTGCTCAGCGTCTTGCTGCCGGCCACGCCGTCCACCGGCTTGATCCCGTTCTCAATCTGGAAGGCGCGTACGGAATCCTCCGTGGTGTTTCCGTATTTTCCGTCCACGGCGCCGTCATAGTAGCCCAGCTCATACAGGGTATACTGCATGTTCCTGACGGCTGTGCTCTCCGTTCCGGGCCACAGGGTCGAGTATCCCACCGCGGAGCTGCCGGAGGATCCGTACAGGGCGCGCTGGGTCGCGGGACCGGCCTTGCCGTCCACCGTCAGGCCGTTGTTGGCCTGGAAGGCCATCACCGCGGCTTCTGTGGATGCGCCGAATTTTCCGTCCGTGTATCCGGGGGTGTACCCCAGGTTGTTCAGGCGGCTCTGCAGCCTCTTCACCGCGTCGCCGGTGCTGCCGAACTCCAGGGTTTCGTAGCCCGTGGACGCGATGCCCGAGGTATCCCGTCCGCCGGAATTGTTCCCGCTGATCTTCACGGCGTTGCCCCGGGCGCGGTTTGCCGTCCCGGAGTACAGCTTGCTCTGGGTGGCGGCTCCGGCTTTCCCGTCCGCCGTCAGGTTGTTGCCGGACTGGAAGGCGATAACCGCCGCCTCGGTTTCAACCCCGAATTTACCGTCCGCTACGCCTGCCAGGTAGCCCAGCTCCTGCAGCTTCTTCTGCAGCTTGGTCACTTCCGATCCCTCGCTGCCGAATTGCAGGGTGTCCGCGCTGTTGGTGGCCGCGGTCCTCGAACTCCGCGCCGCCTTGGAGGAATACAGGGCGCGCAGGGTTTCCGGCCCGGCGATCCCGTCGGACCAGAGGCCGGACGTTTGGTCCTGGAAGGCACGCACCGCCGTCTCGGTGGCCGAGTCATATTCGCCCGTCACTTTTCCGCCGAGCCATCCCAGCTCAATCAGCCGGCGCTGCAGGGTTTCCACCCGGTTGCCGACGGTTCCCACAGTCAGGTAGTATTCCTTCTGCAGGTTCGGCGTCGCGGTGCTCTTCGGCGCGGCGGTGGTGCTGGATTTGGAGCTGGAGCTGGAGCCGCTCGCCTGCTTGGCCGTCTTGGCGTTCTTGTCATTCAGCTTTTTCAGCGTCATCTCGCCGACCTTGCCGTCCGCCGACAGCCCGTTGGCCTTCTGGAATGCTTTCACGGCTTTCTCTGTTTCCGCCCCGAAGTCTCCGTCGATGCTGCCGGTATAGTAGCCCAGGTCCCTCAGCTTTCTCTGCACCGTGCGCACAGCATCTCCCTGGAAGCCAAGGCGCATGCTCTTGGGGGCGGGGGTGGGCGTGATCGGCGCGGGCGTGGTGGGCACCGCGGGAGTCGGTGACAGGGTCACGGTCTGGATGGTGTTCTCCGCGCCGGGCGCCGGGGTGTTCTGATTAAAGACAATCGTCCCGCCGGTGGGCACCGTGGTGGGGGTTTCCGTCACCGTGGGGGGATTGCCGGTCACGCCCCAGTCGCTCCAGCCGTTTCCGCCGTCGCTCGGCGCAGGGGTTGCCGTATCCTGGCTGGGGAACAGATTCTGCCCCTGCTGGCTCTGGTCCGGGGTCTCCACCACCACCGTATCCGGCGTTGTGGACACTGTGGCCGTCGGCTGCAGCGTCTGGAACGGCAGATTGTTTCCGGGATTGGTCTCTCCGCTGTTGCTCACATCGTCGGGAGCCACATAGCAGCCCGTCAGCAGCAGGCACAGTCCCAGTGCCAGCGCCAGTGCAGTCAGCTTACCGTTTCTCTTCATGGATCTTCCTCCTTCCCCTCCCGCAGGGAACTCTGAACTTCCGGCTGTCCCGCCGGTTCTCTCCTTTTATTTGGACGGAAACAGCTCGGTAAAAGTTTCATAGTGGTCCGGCGTGTACCAGATGCGCCCGTCGCTGGAATAGACGATTCGCTCCGCGCCGCGTTTCCCGCCGGTGTAACGGCAGTCACAGGCGTGGAAAACGCGCCCCTTTGCCTTCGGCAGGCGTCCTTCATAGTTGCCGAAGTATTCGCCGCCCAGGCTTTTTCCCGGCGCCACGTCGCTGACATAGTTCCGGCTGCTGTCCCATCCGAGGGCCTGGGCTTCCTCCTTCGAAATAAAATTCTCCGGCAGCTCCCCGTGCTCAAACAGGTAATCCGCAATTTCCTGCGGTTCAATGACAGGGCCGGCCTGCTCCGCCGGCGCCTCGGTTTCCTGCGTCCGGGCCCCGGCCGGCGATGCGGTCACCAGCGTCAGGGCTTCCGTCGGCGTCCCGGGTTCGGCCAGCGGCGCCAGCCCGCAGCCCGTCAGGAGCAGGATCACCGCCAGCAGCATCGCCGTCAGGATGGCTGTCTTCCGTCTCATCTTCGTCTCCTGTATGGTTTCATTTCCTTATTTATGGTACTTCCCGCCGGAAGAGATCATCTCCGCCCGGTACAGCTGCTCCAGCAGCATCACCCGGGCCAGCTGGTGCGGAAAGGTCATCGGGCTCATGGACAGTTCCTCGTCCGCCCTCTCCAGCACGTTCCGTCCCAGGCCCAGGCTTCCGCCGATCACGAATACGATCCGTCCGGCCCCGTTGGTCCGAAGCTCCTGCAGGTGCCGGGCCAGCGCCGGCGAATCCGTCTGCCTGCCCTGGATCGTCAGGGCAATCACCCGGTCTCCCGGACGAAGGCGGGTCAGCAGCGCTTCCCCTTCCTTCCTTTTAACCTGCTCCTCCAGTGCCGCGCCCCCGCCGTTCTCCGGCAGGTCCGGAATCTCCGTCTCCTCGTACTTTCCGAACCGGCTCAGCCGCTTCAGGTACTCGTCCGCCATCTGGCGGTACGGCTTTTCCTTCAGCCGGCCGACGCACAGGACCACCGTGCTCATGGCTTCCTTTCCGGCAGGCTTTCCCGGTCAATCAGCGTCCAGTCCATGCGGACGCTGTCTACCTTTTCTCCCGCGATCATCCGCAGGATCTTGCGGGCAGCCAGCGCGCCCAGCGCTTCCTGCGGGTGCCCCAGCGTCGTCAGCGGCGGATGGAGCATGCCCGAAATCGAGGCGTTGTCAAACCCGATCATCCCCAGGTCCTCCGGAATCTTCAGTCCCTTCTCCTGCAGGCGGGCCATGAACTGCGCGGCAAAAATGTCGTTATAGCAGATCAGGCAGTCCGCCTCCCGGTTCAGGAGCACCTCCAGCAGGGCCTGTCCCTTGGGGGAATCCGCCAGGTCGTTCCGCTCCTCGGTCGTGAAGCACAGCAGCCGGTCCTCCGGAAGGTCCAGTCCCCGGGCGAGGATTTCATCCCTGAACCCGGTCAGCCGCTGCGCCCCCTGGATATCGTCCGTTTTGAACAGCCCTGCCGGCCGGGTATATCCCCGATCCAGCGCCGTCTTCGCCGCCAGCCGGCCTCCGCCGTAGTCATCCATCACCACATGGGGAATATGCTTCATTCCCGGATAATAGCCGTTCACGAACAGCACCGGAATATTCCGCTGGGCAAACCGGTCCAGCAGGTCCCGGTTCGGCATTTCCTTCGTTGTGCGGCAGCCTTCCATAATCAGGCCGTCCACCGGCTGCTCCAGCATCCTTTCCAGGATGTTCCGCTCCGTCTTCACGTCGTTGTACATGGCGTTCATGGACAGCACGGCGCCGTTCTCGTTCAGCACGGTTTCCATGCCCTGGGCGATGGAGGGGAAGATGTAGTCCGTGATAAAGGTGGTCACGACCCCGACATGGATCATTCCCTGCCGCCGCCGCGGCCCGTGCCGCACATAGGTGCCGCTGCCGCGCCGCCGGTCCACCAGGCCGTCATCCTCCAGCAGGGAGATCGCCTGCCGGATCGTCTGCCGGGACACATCGAAGCGCATGCGCAGCTCTTCCTCTGTCATGAGCGTCTGTCCGTCCCGGAAGATTCCCTCGGCAATTTCGCGCCGCAGCGTATCCGCCACCTGCAGATACTTCGGCTGTTCAGCCATGGCAAACACATCCCTTCTTTGCGAGGTTGTCCCCATTGTAACAGACAAATGTCCTTTTTTCAATAGAGCGGCCCCAAAAAGTACGAACAATTCAGCGGGTAAAATGATAGATCCCGATCCCGGCAGCCACCGCCAGGTTCAGCGAGTCCACCTGGTCATTGCTTTCAATCCGCACCGGCTGTCCTGCCGCCGCGAACTCCGCCGGCAGCCCGCTTCCCTCGTTGCCGAAAATCAGCGAATAAACCTCCGGGATCTCCCGGATCTGCCCCAGCGGAACGGAGGCGTCCAGCATGAAGGGATACAGCGGCCGCTGCGGAAACTCCCTCCGGTATTCCTCAAAGTGGTCGTATACCCGGACCCGCATCCGGAACAGGCTGCCCATGCTGGCCCGCACCGTGCGGGGATCAAACACATCCACGCAGGGGCGGATCAGCGCCGCATCCTGCAGGCCGAGCCCCAGCGCGGTCCGCAGGATGGTCCCCACGTTCCCGCTGTCCCCGGGCCGGTGCAGCACCACATGGGGCCGGTCTCCCCGCAGCGTATCCCGGAATTTGGCAAATACCGCCGCCGCGTAGCAGTTCTCCTTACCGCTGATGCGGCTCAGGGCCCGGTCGGCCTCCTCTGTCCGGATTCCCCGGGCGGCTGCCAGCTCCGCCAGCCTTCCGGCCCCCTCCCGTCCCGCGGCGGCGGAATGCAGCAGGATTCTCCGGACGCATTCCGGGCGGTGCAGCAGGCACTCCATGCTGGGAAAAATCCCGGGGGCATAGCTGTAATCCAGTTCCGTTCGATAGGCTTCCAATGACGGCATATGATGCTCTCCCGTTCCCGGCCGGCTCATCGCCGGCCGCTGTCGCGTGTTTCCCTACTGCCTCTCCGTTTTCCGCAGGCCGTCGATGGCGACCCACGTATGGCAGGCGTTTCCTTCGAACCGGAAATCCCCCCGGGCCCGTTCCTTCCGGTAGTCAATCTTCGTTATCACGCCTTCGCTGCCGTCAAACAGGCTGTCCTCCAGCCGGACGGTTTCCCCGACGGCCACCATCTTCAGCGCGCCGACCCTGCCGTCCTTTTCCAGCAGGCCGAAGGCGAATTCCCGGTCCGCTCCCTCCAGCTCGTATCCCGTTTCCGTCCGCCCGACCCGCCGGATCACCCCGTCAATCCCGGCAAACAGCTCATAGTCCACAATCCGTTCCTCATTGAACAGGAAAACATAGCCCGGCAGCAGGTCCCGCTCCCGGTCCATGTTTTTTCCCTCCTTGCGGTACTTGGACAGGATCTTGGGCGAGAACGCCCGGTGAACGCCCCGGATCTCCATCAGCTGCGCGATCCGGGTGCACCGCTGCGTCCTGCAGAACAAACAGTATGCGTACAATTCCGTATTCCTCCCGCTCCGCCGGTCATCTTCCGCCCGATGCCAGTTCTTTCCTCACCCTCGCCAGGTCCTCCGGATTATCGATCTCGCAGCAAAGCTGATCGCCCGTGTCCAGCGTCCGGATGCTCGCCGCGCCGTCCAGCTCGTTCAGCGCGTTTTCCGCGTAAACGCCGGTCCGGCCGCTCTCGCAGTATTCAGCGATCTTCCCCAGCCACAGGGCCCAGTCCTGCCTGCGCAGGCGGTACAGCGGCTGCGCGGCCACCGCGTGGTCAAAAAACTCAATTCCGACTTTCCGGATCAGGTCTCCCTCCGTCACCGCCTTGAAATCCTTCTCCGGCAGGGGAACCGAGGAGGACACCGTCATCCGGGAACCCCCGGCGGCCAGCACCGCCGCCAGCACGTCCCGGCTGAAAACCAGGTCCCCGTGCATCAGCAGGAGATCGTCCTCCAGGTATTCCCTTGCACAGTAGATCGAATAGATATAGTTCGTCTCCCGGCACCGGGGGTTCGGCACATAGGTGATCCGGACCGGCAGCGCCAGCCCGCTGCAGTATGCTTCCAGGGTCCCGGCGAAAATCCCGGTGGTCATCACGATCTCCCGCACCCCGGCCCCGGCAAGCAGCCGAAGCTGCCGGGAGACGATCGTCTCCCCGGGTGCAATCTCTGTCATGCATTTGGGATGCTCCTTTGTCAGCGTTCCCATCCGGGTTCCCAGCCCCGAGTTCAGAATCAGTGCTTTCACGCGTTGCCTCCGGTTTTCGGTTCGTTCCTTCCGGATCCG
>ODAI010757196.1_pt1 | contig 10021 bp, 9 predicted proteins | sample 1539321 | NCBI WGS metagenome assembly ODAI01 (sample SAMN02144231, study PRJEB22623) | gut metagenome | biome: sheep rumen | host: Ovis aries | place: New Zealand | reverse complement strand
GATGTCAATGCGTAGGACAGGATATAATATCAAGCAGGCCTTCTCACAGATGGGCCGCAACAAGGGCATGTACTTTACTGCAGTACTCGCCATAACAGCCATGATGCTGATCCTCGGACTCTTCTTCGTGGCATTCGTAAATGTCAATCTGTTTGCAGCTACAATAGAGAAAGACTACAACGTACTGCAGATTTACCTCAAAGACGGAAGTAACGAGGAGACGGCTCTCACCGTTCAGGAGAAGCTTGAAGGAATTCCGGGAGTCGATCACGTAACATATGTTACCAAGGACGAAGCTCTTGATACTCTGAAGGTCAGGTGGGGAGATAACGGCTATCTTCTCGATAATCTGCCGGACAACCCGCTTCCGGATTCATTCAATGTATATGTTGAAGACAAGGACGTGGCGCATACTCTTGCAGCTGATGCTCTTGAGATCAAAGGCGTAGACGATGTCGTGTACTATCAGGACACACTTGAGAAACTGGCTCAGATATCGAATTTCATAGAACTCGGCTCACTTATAGTAATGGGCTTCCTGGTCATAGTTTCGATCATCATAGTAGCCAATACCATCAAGCTTACGGTATTCAACCGCGAGAAGGAAATCGGTATCATGAAGTACCTCGGCGCAACCGACTGGTTCGTAAGAGCGCCATTCATTTGGGGCGGAATAATCATCGGAATTCTTTCCGCGGGAATAGCTACAGGCCTGACATACCTGATATATCAGAGGGTCACGGAAATTATCGGGTCTGACATAACGAGAATATTGTCCGTGACCGTCGTACCTGCAGAGTATCTGACTACAAATCTCCTGATCATATTCATGTGCATCGGAGTGAGCATCGGTATTTGCGGAAGTATTATTTCAATCAGAAGATTCCTTGACAGATAAAGGGCTTGGGATGAACAGCGAAGATATGAATAATCCTGAAAAGAACAATCCTGAAAAGAACAATCCTGAAAAATACAATACTGAAAGACTCGGGCACAAGAGCAGAAAGAGCAAGCTGATCGTTGCCCTGCTGCTTGTACTTACTCTGGTCAGCGCCTCTTTCATGTCCGTATACGGCGAGACACAGGAAGAGATAGATAAGGCTTATGATGCGGCTGACAAGGCGCAGGCAGCTACCGAGGCCAAGAGGAAAGAAGCCAAAGATGCTGCCAAGAAGGCTGCCGATGCTGTTGAGAACCTCGAGGCTGCGGAAGAAGAGCTGAGCAGACTCCAGGCTCAGATGGAGATAACCAAGGCGGAGATCAGTAACACGCAGGCTGAGATCGAAGCTACCCGCATCAAGATGTCCGAGAAAGAGAAGGAGATAGAGGAGCAGAACGAGGCTCTTGATAACCGTCTGACTGCCATGTACAAGACGGGATCTACCGGACTCGTGGACGTTGTTCTCAGTTCTGAAAATGTAGAGGATCTCCTTTCAAATGTAGGAATGGTCAATAAGATCCTCGAGAGCGATCAGAAACTCCTTAAGAAACTTCAGAAGGCCTATAAGAAGCTCAAACAGCTCAAGGCGGAACTCGAAGCACAGGAAGCTGCGCTTCAGGCACATGAGATCGAACTCGAAGCTCAGGGCCTTGAGCAAGAAGAAATCAAAGCGAGGTTCCAGGAGGAAGCCGATAAATTAAAGGCTATGGAAGACCAGCTTGAAGCCGAGGCTCAGGCACTGGCGGCGGAAGCTGCAGCAAAGCAGGCGGAAGCTGAGAAAATGATCCTCGATGAAGGCGGAGAAGTTGAAGTCGAATCCGGAGATTTCGCATGGCCTACGAAGGGCAACTGGCAGATAACTTCTAATTACGGATGGAGAATCTGCCCGTTCCACGGAAGAGAATTCCATAACGGAATCGATATAGTTCTCTCAAGCGGAACATTCGGATCACCGGTATACGCGATCGCTGACGGAAAGGTTACAATGGCGTCGTGGTATGGCGGATACGGAAACTGCATTCAGGTCGGGCATGGCGGAGGCTACAGCTCGCTGTATGGCCATCTCAGCGGTTATAATTGCAAGGAAGGTCAGTTTGTAAAGAAGGGTACTGTGATCGGTTACATTGGAAGTACAGGTAACTCGACCGGACCGCATCTTCATTTCACTGTTTTCCTTAACGGTAACATAACGAATCCGTTCGGGCTTTATTGACACAGTAACGAATAACTTAATATATACATACAGGAAAAGGAACTTATTGGTATGGCTATGGAAAACAAGAAAGTTCCGGAAACTATCCTGAATATAATCAGATCAAGGGGCATAGGAGAGGAGAACTTTGAGGAATTCTTCTCTTCCCGTCCCAGGCTTGCATACGATCCATTTCTGCTCGCTAATATGAGAGCGGGAGTGGATTTACTGCTAAATGCGGTCGATTCGGGGAAAAGGATAGTAATTTACGGGGACTACGATGTCGACGGGATAACAGCAACATCCCTCATGATGAAGGTGCTGGGGTCACTCACTGATAATGTGACATATTATATTCCGTCCAGACTTGATGAAGGGTACGGACTTCATAAGGAATCAATAGACAGGATCCATGAGGACGGCGGTGAATTCATAGTCACTGTCGACTGTGGATCTGTTTCTGCAGAAGAGACAAGGTATGCCCACTCGCTTGGAATAGAGACTCTGGTAACAGACCATCACAACATTTCCGAGATCAGGGCGGAAGGCCTCATTATCAATCCGAGACTTTCGGAGGATGAATATCCATTCAAGGGACTTGCAGGCGTAGGCGTTGCCTATAAACTCGCTCTTGCCATTGCAAGGGAAAGACCTGTCCCGAAGGCGGTGATGGCTGAGGTTCTCGAACTTGTGACAATCGGAACAGTAGCGGACATCATGCCGATGCTTGATGAGAACAGAACAATCGTCAAGTGCGGTCTGAGATCGATCCATCTCGGATGCAGGAATAAAGGCCTGAGAAAGCTTATCGACATGTCTGATCTTGACTACAGGAAGCTCAAGGCCAGCGATATTTCATTTGGCATAGCGCCTAAGATCAACGCATCAGGAAGGCTCGGCGATGCAACCGTCGGGGTCAAACTGTTCCTTGCTGAGGATGACAGTGAAATAGAGAGATACTGCATGGCTCTGGTCCGGGCAAATCAGGAGAGACGCAAACTCCAGGATGATGCCTATGAGAAGGGCCTCAGGGTGCTTGACTCTGAACTTGAAAAAGGCGACTTTATTGTAGTAGAGATCAACGACTCACATGAGGGCGTTCTCGGAATAGTAGCCGGTAAACTTCGCGAGAAGATCAACAGACCGGTCGTGGTAATCTCTCATAACGGAAGCACATATAAGGGAACGGGAAGATCGATACCCGGCGTCGATCTGTTTCACATGCTCGACAAATACAGAGACGGATTCATCAGCTTTGGCGGTCACAGCGCCGCCTGCGGCTTCACGATATCCGACGAAAGAGCAGATGACCTCAGAAGGAATCTGAACCTGGATATCGCCGAGATGCTTGATGAAGACAATTCGCTCTTTGACATCGACTATAGATATGATGCAGAGGTCGGAGCAGATGATGTGGACATTGACCTGGCTGAATCAGTCGAGCTTCTCGAGCCTTGCGGCAAGGAGAACGAAACACCGGTATTTGCTCTTATGGGTGTTCACGTCGGTGGCTGGAAATTCCTCAAGAACGAGGACAAAATGGCGAGATTCTATGTAGACTCAGGCTCGCGCAGGGGCGTTGACTGCCTGCTGTTCCATGATGCTGCTTCAGCATATGAGATCGTGGAGTCAAATGAGTCGGTCGACATACTGGGAACTGTTGAGATCAATACCTGGAGAGATGAGCGGCGTGTTCAGATCATAGTCCAGCATGTGCTCCCGGGCGGTACACTCCGGGAAGAATAACGAGAGGCTGCTAAATTAAATGGATAATTATGAAGAAGAACTAAATTACGCTGATAATACTCAGGAATCCGAAGAACCGGAAAAGAAGAAAGGCAGAGGCGGAAAGATCATCGCTTTTCTGCTGGGGGCTCTTTGTGTGATCATTATTCTTACGGCAGCCCTCTGGTTTGGCAGGGGCTATATTCGCGTGCTTCCGGGAAGCAAGGTCAGCTATTATGAGGAGCTCGACAAAGCATGCGGAAAGTATTACGAGATCCTGAGTCTCCTGGACCAGGATGTCATGGCTGAGAAGAAGCCGGGGGAATTTACAGATGAAGAACTCAAAAGGCTCGTTGCTGAAACAGGCGATCCTTACGCTCAGTACTTCACTGCCGAAGAATACGAGGAATTTCTGAATTCGTTTGTAGGAGACTACGTCGGAGTAGGCATAGGCGTTGTCAACATCGATGGAAACATTACGATCAAGTCTGTGTTCAACAACGGTTCTGCTGCCGAAGCCGGAATAAAGATGAATGATGTTATCGTCAGAGTCGACGGCAAAGAACCTAAGAGCGTTGATGACGCGGTCAGCATGATAACAGGAGAGGCAGGGACAGAAGTAACTGTTACGATCAGACGCGGCGATGAAGAGATGGACTTTACACTTGAGCGCCTTGAACTCGATCAGGAATCAGTTGCCTATTATGAGCTTGAAGAAGCTGAGAATGTGGGATATATAGGGATCCTGTCATTTGTTAAAGAAACTGATGAGGATTTCAAGCTCGCTGTCAGAGACCTCGAGAACAAGGGATGCGACAAATTCATCATCGACCTCAGCAACAATGGAGGAGGCCTTACGGACTCAAGCATCAAGATCGCAGATTATCTGCTCCCTGCATGCACAGTCATGACTGATGTTCTGAAGGACGGAACCGAGACCGTATACTCATCCAAGGAGAGCTCAGCTGAAATAGAATATGTAGTGCTTGTAAATCAGAACACTGCGAGTGCTTCTGAGATTCTGTCTGCTGCGATCCAGGATAACAGGGGCGGAAAGATCATCGGGAAGCAGACCTTCGGAAAAGGCGTTACGCAGAGCGTACACAAATTTGATGACGGATCCGCTCTCAAATACACCGTAAGCGAATATTACAGACCAAATGGCGATAAAGTTCAGGGCGTCGGCGTCAAACCTGACATCGAAGCTGAGGATATCGATGCTGTAGATGCAGCTTTGGAGGAACTTGGGAAGTGATAATATATTACACGCACGGTTTTTCAGGAGCGAAGGGTGAGAGCCATGAACTCCTCAAGAAAGCAATAGCGGAATACAAGGGCGATGAGTTGCTTGCGGGCAGACTCGTCGCTTCTTTGAAACGGCAGGGTCAGTTTGGCAAGCCTGTGATAGATGGTTTTGACTGTTTCTCCATCTCGCACAGCAACAATACATGGGCTGTGCTGTTTGCAGGCGCGGAGTGCGGACTCGACATACAATATTCGAGAAAATGTAATGAAGAGCAGATCGCCCGCAGGTTCTACTCTCCTGAGGAAGCGATGAGGACAGATGAATTCTTCAGGATCTGGGCGAGAAGAGAGGCTCTGGTCAAAGCCTTTGGCGGATCTGTTGCCGAAACAGATCTCCCCCCGGTTCTGCAGGATGAAGTAGCGTGCGATGGGCGAATCTGGGATCTTTTCGACGTAAACATCCCGGATGCGAAGGATCTGTCTGCGGCAGTTTGCATACAGCGGAATGATCAGACAGGAACAAGTCCGGAGCAAGCCGCGGATAAGTCAGGAGAAATAGAGATACGGGAACTTTAAAGCGATCTTTCGAAAGAAACTTTTGCAATAATCTGAAGCATGAGAAGATAGAATGGCAGGCAAAGACGGAAAGAACAACAGAACAGCCCTTGAGACAGCATACGCATATCTTGCAAACAGAATGCGTACGGTGCACGAGACAGAGCAGCACCTCAGAGGGAAGGGTTATACAGAAGAAGAAATCACGGAGGCGATAAATGATCTTATCGGACTCAGATATCTCGATGACTATCAATACGCATTGAGGTATTATGAATATAACAGAGAGAAAAGACGGGGCACGATGAGAGCCGCAAGAGAGCTCGCGGAAAAAGGCGTAGATGATGAGACCGTAAGAAATGCGCGCGAAGACTTTATCTACAGCAGCGGGATAGATGAATTCGAGGACGCTCTGGATATAGCTAAGCGTGAACTTGAACTCAGGAACATCGAGCCCGGGGATGCGGATGAAAAAACATCAGCTTCAATCGCGCGCAAACTGGAGAACAGGGGCTTTGCCCGTGATATAATATTCAAAGTGCTTGGAAGGATCAGGAATTAAGTCAAATGCCGGAAGACAGAGTAATTAATGAATCGCAGCTTGATGGGGACAGCGGAAGACACACCCGCACGGCTCAGATGATCGGTGCCGAAGGTGTTAACCGGCTGCTTGGATCAAGTGTTATAATAATAGGTATCGGAGGGGTCGGCTCTTTCGCAGCCGAGGCCATCGCAAGAGCCGGCGTGGGAAGGATCACTCTCATGGACGGTGATGTTGTAATGCCAAGCAATCTCAACAGGCAGCTTGTCGCTTTGACATCAACGCTCGGGAGAAACAAGGCGGAAGTGATGGCAGAGAGGATAAGAGATATACATCCTGAAGCAGAAGTGGAGCATCTCAGCAGGTTCTACAGGACGGATGATGACCTTGATCTGACTCAGTATGACTGGGTCGTCGATGCGATAGATGATGTGGACGCGAAAACTTCGCTTATCAGGAATGCTTTAAACAGCAACGTGAAAATAATCAGTGCCATGGGTGCTGCCGGCAAATTCGAAACAGTATTCAAAGTTTCTGATCTGGCGGCGACAAGCACATGCCCGCTTGCGAGAGTAATGAGAAGGCGGCTGAGAGAGCATGGAATAGAGCATCTTCCGGTGGTCTATTCCGAGGAGAAGCCTCTTCCGAGAAATGGAGTCCTTGGCTCCATAAGTTATGTACCCGGCGCAGCAGGCCTCACAATGGCGGGGTATGTTATCAGACAGATTGCTGAAGTCTGAAATCGTAAGGAGGTATATCGTGAAGAAAATCATTATTACGGGAGGACCGACAACAGAACAGATCGATGAAGTGATGAAAATCACTAACAAGGCAAACGGAAATACCGCAGCAGTGCTCGCAGAGACATTTGCAGGTTCCGGTTACGACGTCGTAGCTATCCTGAATAATACGGTAAGGATCGAGCCGAGGAAGAATCTTAAAGTGATCCGGATCGAGAACGCCCAGGATATGCTGAATGCCATAGAAAGTGAAGCGATGCAGGATAATACCGATGCATTCATCCATGCAGCTTCCGTAGGCGACTACCGCACAGATTTCACATTTGTACTCGAAGACCTTGCTGACGAGCTGTTCAGCATGATCGGAAAGGTGAGATCTGCAGATGATATTCTTGAGGTCCTCAAGAACCCTAAGTGCAAGCAGGACACAGACACAAGAATTTCAAGCTATCAGGACAATCTTGCCGTGAAGCTTGAACTCACTCCTAAGATCATAGGAAAACTCAGATTCTGGTTCCCGAATACACTCCTGATCGGATGCAAACTGACAGATGGCGCAGAGAAGGGCGAGCTCTTTGATTCGGCATCAGCGCTTTGCAACAAGAATCACATGGATTATGTCCTTGCCAATGACATGCACGATCTCAGGCAGGGGAATGCAGCAAGCTATCTGATCAACAGAGATGGTTTTACGCAGATAGTTCTGAGAAACACAGACGCAATTTTCAAATTGGTCGATGAGAACCCCCAGTAACGCGAGCCGTTATAGAAAAGCACAGATATAATACCCGAAGCGTATTGGTAAAGATATTATGAAGATATTCGCGATCGCAGATCTGCATCTGTCATTCAACGAGAATATTGATAAACCCATGGATGGATTTGGCTCAGAATGGGAGAACCATGCCGCAAGGCTCAGAGAAAACTGGGAGAAAACAGTCACTGATGATGACATTGTTCTCATCCCGGGCGATATTTCATGGGGCCTGAAGCTTGACGAGGCAATGGCTGATTTTGAATGGATACACTCTCTTCCGGGAAAGAAAATCATATCTAAAGGCAATCACGATCTGTGGTGGGGAAGAATAAGCTATCTGAACTCTCTGTACCCGGATATAGTATTCCTTCAGAACGACTGTTACAAAGTCGAAGGAGAGAACATCACAATTGCTGCCTCACGCGGCTGGCCGTATCCGGGCTCTGATGAATACAGCGAACACGATGAGAAGATCTACGCGAGAGAGCTTCAGAGAATGAAACTCGGACTTGATGCCGCAAAGGCCAAATCACCTGATGACAAGCTCATAGTCTGTCTGCACTATCCGCCGACGGATCCGTCAGGACGGAGAACAGGCTTTACCGACATACTTGAGGAATATGGGGTCAGCGTTTGCCTTTACGGGCATCTGCATGGAACTTCATCATTCAGAAGCGGGTTCAGAGGCACGCTCAGAGGCGTTGAGTATCAGCTAGTTTCGCTTGATTATCTCGGAGCTAAGCCAAAACTTATTTACGAAAGCTGATATCCGAAATACAGTATTCGAAAGAGTATTAAAGAGCATATTCGTAAGAGCTATTCGTGAGAACATAATCGAAAGAAGGGAAAGAAGACTGATGAAATATGCCTTCATAGTCAATCCGTCTGCCGGGCAGGGCAAGCATGAAGAGGAACTTGTTCCTGAGATCAAGGCGCTGATTGCAGGCAATCCTAACAGAGATATCAGGTTATACTATACGCGCGGCGCAAAGGATGCGACCATACTGGCGGATCTTATTGCTGCCGAATCAGATGAGGATGTTGTTGTATTCGCATGTGGCGGCGACGGGACCATACAGGAAGTGGCGAATGGCCTCTATGGACATGAAAACGGTATCCTCGGAGTGGTTCCATCCGGAAGCGGAAATGACCTTATCAGAGAAATCGTAAAGAAGAAGCACAATAAAGAAGACTATCTCAAGCTCTACAAGATCTTCGACGGAATGGTCACGAAAATGGATCTGATCAGAATGTCATGGATCGAGGACGGAGAGGAGAAGACGCAGTATATTACAAACGGCCTGAATATTGGATTTGACGGCAATACTGCGATCCTTGCACATAAGCTGAAGAAGCTGCCTCTGGTTTCGGGTACGGGTTCATACCTTCTTGCAGTAGCGAAGAACCTTGCTGCAAAGAAAGGGCAGAAACTCAGGATCACTGCTGACGGAAAGAACTTCCACACAGGCGAGCTCCTTCTTGCAACTGCGGCAAACGGAGGCTTCTGCGGCGGAGGCGTTCAGAGCTGCCCTGAAGCAGACCTTTATGACGGACTCATCGAACTTCTCGCGATCAAAGACATGACGAGAAAAAGATTCGTGGCGCTTTTCCCGAAATATAAAGCCGGAAAGATCTTTAGCATCAGGGGCGTTGAGGACTTTGCCGCATACACTCAGGCAAAGAATATAATCATTGAACCGATGCTCGGCCCGAAGATGAAATTCGTAGCCGATGGGGAAATATACGAAACCGGCACACTGAGAATAGATATAGTTCACAAAGCACTGAAAGTACTCGTGCTGTAAATAATGAAAGAATAATTAAGTGGATATAAGAGAGAATAACTGCAATAAAGAACATATTAATAAAGAATATGTAATGGGTAGAACCCGGAACGTGGTGCAAAAAGCAGCGCTTATGGCGTTGCTGATTGTTTTTGCGTTCGTTTCGTGCTGCGCTCTGACCGGCTGCTCATTTGAAGACAGAACATGGGAGACCGCTGAAATTAAAGCGATAGGTGACATCAATACAGTCCCGCCTGATATTACGGCTAAAGCGGCATCTATGTATTCGCTCGAACTTGATAAGTTCGTCTACCTCAAGAACGAGAATAAGAAAATCGACCCATACAGCATCACGAAGGTGCTGACGTGTTATCTTGCTCTTGAGAACCTTGACCCGGATAAGGTCGTTACAGCCTCGGCGAAATCAACGAGAGCCTATGAGAACGGAACCACGATTTACCTCAAGACCGGCGAGAAAATCTCGATCCTCGATCTTTGCTACGGCGCCATGCTCGAATCGGGAAATGACGCAGCGTATGCTC
>ODAI010400410.1_pt1 | contig 10021 bp, 11 predicted proteins | sample 1539321 | NCBI WGS metagenome assembly ODAI01 (sample SAMN02144231, study PRJEB22623) | gut metagenome | biome: sheep rumen | host: Ovis aries | place: New Zealand | reverse complement strand
TAGAATATTATGCAAAAGTTCATTCAATAGAGTCTTTTGGAACAGTAGATGGACCAGGAATAAGGTTTGTATTATTTCTTCAAGGATGTAGTTTAAAATGTAAATATTGTCATAATAGAGATACATGGGACATTCATGGAGGAGAATTTAAATCTTTAGATGATATTTTTGAAAATATATTAAGATACAAAAATTATATAAAAAATGGTGGAGTTACAGTAACAGGAGGAGAACCACTTTTACAATATGAATTTTTAATTGAGCTTTTTAAAAAATTGAAAAAAGAGGGGATTCATACATGTATAGATACATCGGGAATGGTTTCTTTGAATGATAAAATAAAAGAATTAATAGATTTAACAGATTTATTTTTACTTGATATAAAACATATAGATTCAGAAAAATGTAAAGAGTTAGTAGGTTTTTCAAATGAGAGGGAACTGAATTTTGCAAGATATTTAAGTGATAATAATAAACATATGTGGATAAGGCAAGTACTTGTTCCAGGGTATACTGATGATAAACAAGATTTATTAAAGCTAAGAGATTTTATTAAAAGCTTAAAAACTGTAGATAGAGTAGAGATATTACCATATCATAATATGGGAAAATATAAATGGGAAGAGCTTAATTTTAAATATGAATTAGATGGAGTAAGAACTGCTACAGATGAAGATGTTGCAAGAGCAAAAAATATACTTGAAGTATAGGTGATTGTATAACAATGTCGAAATTTGTCAAAATGTTTTTCTTGACAAAAGAGATATATTAATATAAAATAAAAAAAATTAAATTGCCCGCAATTTAATTTTTTTTAACAAAATATATTATATAAAGGAGTGGGAACTATGTCAATTTATGATTATACATTAAAAGACAGAAAGGGAAATGATGTTCCTATGTCTAATTACAAAGGAAAGGTTTTACTAATTGTGAATACAGCTACTGGATGTGGTTTCACACCACAGTATGAAGGAATAGAAAAACTATATGAGAAATATCATGAGGACGGACTAGAAGTATTAGATTTTCCATGTAACCAATTTGGAAATCAAGCACCAGGAAATGATGAAGAAATACATGAATTTTGTACTTTTAAATACAATACACAATTTGACCAATTTAAAAAAGTTGATGTAAATGGAGAGAACCAAGATCCACTATGGGCATATTTAAAATCACAAAAAGGATTTGAAGGATTTGATTTAAAAGGAAAAATTCTAATACCTATTGTGAAAAAAATGGATCCAAATTACAAAACTTCTAGTGATATAAAATGGAATTTCACAAAATTTTTAGTAGATAGAGAAGGAAATGTTGTTCAAAGATTTGAATCTACAGTTAGTCCAGAAAAAATTGAGGAAAAAATAAAACAATTGATTTAAGAGGTGAACTATATGGAAGAAAAGAAATATGAATCATTACTATTAAAAAATCAATTATGTTTTCCATTGTATGCAGTTTCTAATATGATAATAAGAAAATACAAGCTATATTTAAAAGAATTAGACTTAACATATACTCAGTATATCACTATGATGCTTTTGTGGGAAAATACAAGTTTTACAATGGGGGAATTATGTAAAAAGTTGTATTTGAATTCTGGTACACTTTCACCAGTTTTACAAAGATTAGAAGAAAAAGGCTATATAGAGCGATTACATCTTGAAGAAGATGAACGTTATCTTGTGGCTATAACTACAGACGAAGGCGATGCATTAAGAGAGAAAGCTATAAAAATTCCTGAAAAAATTGCTAAACAATTTAATATAGAACCAGAAGAGGCAAAGGAACTGTATAGAATATTATATAAAATATTAGAACAAGAAGAAAACTCAACGAAAGGAATGGATTAAAATATGTATGATGTAGTAATAATAGGAGCAGGACCGGCAGGTATTTCTGCGAGCCTTTATGCAAAAAGAGCGAATTTAAATGTTCTCATTATATACTATGGAGAGTCTAATTTAGAAAAAGCAACAAAAATAGACAATTATTATGGTTTTATAGATGGAATTAGTGGAGCAGACTTATATAAAAATGGAATTGAACAAGCTAAAAAACTAGGAGTTGAAGTTAAAAATTTTGAGGTTTTAGGAATAGATTACATGCAAGATGCATTTAATATTAAGACAGAAAGTGGAAATTTTGAAACTAAAACAGTAATTTTAGCAACAGGTAATAAAAAAATAAGACCAAATATAAATGGAATTGAAGAGTTTGAAGGAAAAGGAATTAGTTATTGTGCAATTTGTGATGCGTTTTTTTACAGAAATAAAAATGTTGCTGTAATAGGAAATGGCAAATTTGCTGTAAATGAAGCAGAAGAATTATCTCATGTGGTAAATAAAGTTAGTATTCTTACTAATGGGTTAGATAAGCCAGAAAGCGATTTTGAAGTGAATACAAAAAGAATAAATTCAATAAATGGAAAAGAAAAAGTAACTGATATAGAATTTGAAGATGGTAGTAAGATAGACGTAGATGGAGTTTTTATTGCACTTGGAGAAGCAGGAGCAAGTGATTTTGCAAAAACTTTAGGTATTTTGCAAAATGGAGATAATATCAAAATTAATGAGAAAATGGAAACAAATGTGCCAGGTATCTATGCTTGTGGAAATGTTACAGGTGGTTTATTACAGGTGTGCAAAGCAGTATATGAAGGAGCTGAAGCTGGACTTTCAGCAGTAAATTATATAAGGGGGAATAAATAATGGTAAATCTTTTTAATGAAGAAAATTTTGAAAGTGAAGTTATAAATTCAGACAAAACTACAATAGTGGATTTTTATGCGGATTGGTGTGGACCATGTAAAATGATGTCTCCAGTAATTGACAAAATTGCTGAAGAAAATGCAGAGAATATAAAAGTAGGAAAAGTAAATGTTGACGATAATCAGGAATTAGCAATGAAATATAATGTTATGAGCATACCTACTATTTTGATTTTTAAAAATGGAGAATTATCAAAAACTTTTATAGGGGTTACATCTAAATCAGAAATTGAAGAAGCAATAAAATAAAAAAACGTCGCCAATAACAAAATAAAAAAGCCTTGTCTTAATGACAAGGACTTTTTTAATATAGGTAGTTTTGAGGATTATATGCTACACCATTAACTCTAATTTCAATATGAAGATGTGGCCCTGTTGAATTTCCTGTTGAACCAACTGCTGCAATTACTGCACCTTGAGATACTTTTTGACCTACAGAAGCTTTTAAACTACTACAGTGGCAATAATATGTCATAACTCCGTTTCCGTGATCTATTGCAATCATATTTCCATAAGCTCCTTTGTAACCTGCAAATGCTACTTTTCCTGCGGCAGCAGCTTTAATTCTTGTGCCATAAGGAGCTGCAATATCTAAACCTGTATGTGCACCTGATCTTATGCTACTCATAGCTCCAAATCTTGAAGAAATATTACCAGAAACAGGTTTAATTAATGAAATACCTAGATTAACTTTTGAATTAGACATATTTCGTGATGTTGAAACTCCTCCTCTAGAGGTAACTCTTGATGCTACTCTTACTACAGGTTTTGCTTCATATAATTTAGATACAGCTTTATCAACATTTGTATATTTTTTTATTTTTGTATCATATTTTTCTTTTATAGATAGATCTTTTAGATTATTGCTATCTTTACTTTTTAATTGTTTAAGTACTTTTTCTGCGGATTTAAAATCAGAAAAATAAAGTTTTTCATCATCATCTTCTAAAATAGCATAATACTTGTAATAAGAAACACCATCTTTTACTATTGTATTAAATATTTCATCATCATTTGTTGTTATACCTCTTTTTAATAAACACATTTTGTATGTTGGCATATTATCAATTGAGATGAAAGCAAGATTATTATTTTCCGTAGCTTCGTTTCCATTTTCCATATAAGAAACTATTCTATTTTGTAATTTATTTTTATCTTTGCAGTAACCAATTATTTCTCCATTTAAGCTTACACTGTATATTGGTTTATACACAAAAATAAATATTCCAAGTATAATAAAAATTGCTGTAAGTATTAAAAGAGATAGCTTTACAAGTGATCGTATTTTTATAAATAATTTTTTCATATTTCATTTCCTTTGTTACATTTTTATTATTTTAATTTTACATTATTATTACTTTTTTTTCAATAGTTTTTTAAAAAAAGTTGTGTATCTATTGTAGCCGTAGTAAAAAAAGTATTTATTATACTTTCTTGACAATTGAGTACAAATTCAACTATAATATATATAGTTGAGTAATCACTCAACTAATTGACATAATATGAAAGATGAGGTGGAGAGTAATTGTCAAAGAATGAGTTTATATGTGATTGTAATGTTATTCATCAAGACAAAGTAGAAGATACTTTAAAACAGATGACTGATGAAGATTTATTAAACAAACTTGCAGAATTTTTCAAAATCTTGGGAGATACAACAAGAGTTAAAATATTGTATGCGTTAGATAAAAACGAATTATGCGTTTGTGATATTGCAAATGTATTAGGTATGAGTAAATCATCTATTTCACATCAACTTGGAACTCTTAGGAGAAGTGGAATTGTTAAATGTAAAAAAGTTGGAAAAGAAGTTTTCTATATGTTAGATGATGAACATGTACAGCAGGTTTTTGAAGTTGGAATAGAACATATAGAACATAGAAGATAATAAAAAGAAAGGAATGATTTTATATGAAAAATAAATTTAAAATAAAAGGATTAGATTGTGCAAATTGCGCTGCAAAATTAGAAGGTGAAATTCAAAAAGTAGAAGGAGTAAATGAAGCAAGTATAAGTTTTATGACAGAGAGACTTGTTATAGAATGTGAAGAAAATGAAAAACAAGAAGTTATGGATAAGGTTATGAAAGTTATTAAAAAGGAAGAACCAGATGTAACTATAGAAGAAATTTAGGCTATAACATTAAGAGAGGAGAGACGATAAATGAAAAAGAAATTATATAAAATAATTACATCTACTATATTATTTATAATTGCTTTAATTGTTCCATTTCAAAATGTTTGGATAAATAGATTTTTTTATTTACTAAGTTATATAATTGTAGGATTTGAGATATTAAAAAAAGCATTTAGAAATATTAAAAGAGGAAAAGTTTTTGATGAAAATTTTCTTATGAGTGTTGCAACAATTGGAGCTTTTGCAATACAAGAGTTTCCTGAAGCTGTTGCAGTAATGCTATTTTATCAAATTGGAGAATTATTTCAAGATTATGCTGTAGACAAATCTAGAAAATCAATTTCAAGTTTAATGAATTTAAGACCTGATTATGCAAATGTTTTAAGAAATGATAAAGAAGAAAAAATAGATCCAGATGAAGTAAAAATTGATGAAATAATAATAGTAAAACCAGGGGAAAAGATTCCTTTAGATGGCTTAGTTATGGAAGGCAATTCATTTATAGACACTAAGGCTTTAACAGGAGAACCAACACCTAAAAGAGTTAATACCGGTGACGAAATATTAAGTGGATGTATTAATTTAGAAGGTATTTTAAAAATACAAGTTAAAAAAGAATATGATGAGTCAACTGTTAGCAAGATTCTAGAATTAGTAGAAAATGCAAGTAGCAAAAAATCTAAATCAGAAAAATTTATTACTAAATTTGCAAAATATTATACTCCAATTGTTGTAATAATAGCTGTAGTTTTAGCAATTGTTCCACCATTAATAATAAAAGATGCTACATTTACTGATTGGTTATATAGAGCATTATCATTTTTAGTTGTTTCATGTCCTTGTGCATTAGTAATATCAATACCACTTAGTTTTTTTGGTGGAATAGGTGGAGCTTCAAAAAATGGTATACTAATTAAAGGAAGTAATTACTTAGAAGCTTTAGCTAATCTTGAAACTGTTGTATTTGATAAAACTGGAACATTAACTGAAGGATCTTTTAAAGTTCAAAAGATTAACTCAATTGGAATTAGTGAAGAAGAATTAATAGAAATTGCAGCTTATGCAGAATGGTATTCAAACCACCCAATTGCAAAATCAGTAAAACAAGAATATAACAAAAATGTAGAAAAAGTAAAAATAAAGGATGTAAAAGAAGTTACTGGAAAGGGAATAGTAGCTAGTATTGACGAAAAACAAGTATTAGTTGGAAATGAAAAATTGATGCAAGAATACAGTATTAACTATGAAAAAAGTAAAGAAATTGGAACTATATTATATATTGCAATAGATAATAATTTTTCTGGAACAGTTTTAATTTCAGATAGAATAAAAAATGATTCTATAAAATGTATAGAATTAATAAAAGCAAATGGAATTAAAAAAACAATAATGCTTACAGGAGATAAAAAAGAAATAGCAGAACATATTTCTAAAGAGCTTGGAATTGATACAGTACATTCTGAATTATTACCAGATGAAAAAGTAAAAAAAATGGAGGAGCTTTTAAAAAACAAAACTCAAAACAAAAAAATTGCATTTGTTGGAGACGGGATAAATGATGCACCTGTACTTGCAATTGCAGATATTGGTATTGCAATGGGAGGACTTGGATCAGACAGTGCTATAGAAGCAGCAGACATTGTAATTATGAATGATGAACCATCTAAAATTAATACTGCAATAAAAATTTCTAAAAAGACAATGAAAATAGTTAGAGAAAATATTATTTTTGCTATTACAGTAAAAATATTAGTTTTAATACTTAGTGCTTTTGGAGTGGCAACTATGTGGGAAGCTGTTTTTGCTGATGTTGGTGTTGCGATTATTGCTATTTTAAATTCTCTTAGAATGTTGAATAAAAAAATATAAAATAATAAAAAAATTTGTCATTAATAAAAAAAATTGACAAAATCCAAAAAATATGTTATATTTAAATTGTTATTCAGATTGAATAACTGCGGGGTGTAGCTTAACTCGGCAGAGCACCTGGACCAAATCCAGGAGATTTGAGGTTCAAATCCTCTCGCCCCTATCAGAGCCATTAGTTTGGCTCTTTTTTTGTTTTAAATAGATGAATGACTTTATCTGTGTTATGCAATAATAATAAAGAGAATGGACAATAGATTATATATTAATTCAAAAAAAATTGTAACTCAAGATTGAAAGTAAACAAAAGGTAAGAAATAGTATTGAAAAATATTTGCTATAACTACAAAAATTGACAATAACTAAATTTTAATGTAAATTTGATTTTTATGATAAAAAGTACCTCCAAATTGAATTGAAATTAAATCTCACAATATGGTAAAAAAAAGATACAGTTAGAAATTTTATTTAATTTAGAATATATTTTGATTTACATCAATGGTAATTTTGTTATTAAAAAAGTGATATCATATATTAATAAAAAAATATAAGTTTAAATAGATTTGCTACACGTAAAAAGAAGATAAAATATTGAAACTATATTATTTTTATGTTATTATAAAATTGAAAGTGAGTGATAAATTTGAAAATTGGAATAGACTTAGACGGTGTAATATTTGATTCTGAAAGAATATTTAGAGTTTATGCAGAGTTATATGATATATTAGAGTTACATCAAAATGGAATTATAGATAACCGAGAAGTTAAGTTTCAAGATAGATATAATTGGTCAAAAGAGATAATAGATAGTTTTATGGAAAAATATCATACAAACATTATAAGAGAGGCTCCATTTATGCCTGGTGCAAAAGATGTTGTTAATATGTTAAAAAATGAAGGACATGAGTTGATTATAATTACAGCAAGAGGAAGCAATATTAAAGAACATATTAATATAACAGAGGATATTTTAAAAAGAAATAATATGTATATTTTTGATAAGTATTGCTGGGGAGTAGAAAAAAAGAGAGAAGTATGTGTTGCTGAAAAAATAGACTTAATGATAGAAGATTCAAATAACAATTGTAAAGAAATTTCAAATGCAAAAATAAAAACTATATATTTTAAAGATGCACCAAATTATGATATGGAAGAAAACGAATATCTTAAAACTCTATATAATTGGGGTGAAATTTATAGATATATAAAGGAGGTAAGTAATGAGTGTTGAAATAGTAAAGTTTAAGGCGACTGATGGAATTCATTTAGATGGCATTTTATATAAATGTGACACGACAAGCAAGAAAATTTTAATACAAATTCATGGAATGACATCTAACTGCTTTAAAAACAGAGATAAGGCTATTGCAGAAAATGTAAATGAAATTGGTATAGATGTACTTGATTTTAATAATCGTGGAAGTGATGTAGTAAGATATATTAAAAATGATAATGTAACTTTACTTGCAGGAATGGCTTATGAAAAAGTAGAAGATTGCTACTATGATGTAACTGGTGCAATAGAGTTTGCACTAAGTTTAGGATATGAAGAAATATATTTACAAGGACATAGCTTGGGTTCAACAAAAGTCGTTTATACATACAATAAATTGCAAAAAGAAAATAGTAAATTATTAAATAATATAAAAGGAGTAATCCTTCTTTCATTAGTTGATATTGCAGGAATTATAGATGCTGATGCAAACAAAGAATTTATAAGTTTAGCAGAAGAAAAAGCAAAAAATGGAGAGATTATGGATTTAATGCCATTTAAATGCTTTATCCATCCAATATCTGTAAAAAGCTTTTTACAATACACAAAACACAATGAAAATTTTGACTTTGCTAGATATAGTAAAACAGATGATAAATTCGAAATATTAAATAGCATTAAGTGTCCTATATTTATGAGATGGGGAAATGTTAATGAACTTATAAAACAAGATGCTAAAGATTTAGCAGAATTTATGAACAAAAAAATAACAAATTCAAATAAAAATATCTCATATATTGATGGTGCAGACCACAGTTATCATGGAAAAAATGAACAACTAGCTAAAGAGATAAAACAATTTTTAGGAGAAATAAAAGTTGAAAAATAATTACAATTTTGACTACGTTAGAATTTTGCTTAAAAATGCTCACATACAGAAAGTATGCTCCGCTTTTTGCACAAAATTCTGCCTTGTCAAAATTTAATTCTTTTCCAACTTAGATTTATGCTTTGAAAGAAAGGAATGTCTATAAATATGGATAAAAAAGAATTAATAAGAACAATAAAATTTACATTATTTTCAATATCTGCAGGAATTATAGAAATTGTATTATTTGCATTATTAGATAAATTTACAGGATGGACTTATTGGCCAAAATATCTGATTGCATTAATAGCATCAGTTATATGGAATTTTACATTAAATAGGGAATATACATTTAAATCTGCAAATAATGTACCAATTGCTATGATAAAAGTTGCAATTTTCTATGCAATATTTACACCTGTTTCAACTATTGCAGGAAATTACCTTGCAGAGAATTTAGGGTGGAATGATATTTTAGTCACACTTTTAAATATGTTATGCAATTTTGTTTTAGAATATTTATATGACAAATATATTGTGTTTAGAGGAAGTATTGATACAAAAAAATAAAAATACAAGTATTATCATTTATTAATTAAATGGTAATATTTTTTTGTAAAATTTTTGTGAAATAATATGATTTAATTGATATTTCAACATATATATGGTATAATGCAAAAGTATTTAAAAGAGAGTAGAAAGGGCGAGTTATGCTAGAATTAAAAGATATTAAAAAGACCTATATTACTGGTGATGAGAAAGTTGAAGCCTTAAAAGGAATTAGTTTAAAATTTAGAGAATCTGAATTTGTATCTATATTAGGACAAAGTGGGTGTGGAAAAACTACATTATTAAACATTATTGGTGGTTTAGATAGATATACTTCAGGGGATTTAATTATAAATGGTAAGTCAACTAAAAAGTTTAAAAATAGAGATTGGGATGCATATAGAAACTATAAGGTCGGATTTGTTTTTCAAAGTTATAATTTAATTGGGCATCAAACTATTCTTTCTAATGTTGAGCTTGCTCTTACAATAGGCGGAATTTCAAAAAAAAAAAGAAAGGCAAGAGCTATAAAAGCTTTAGAAGAAGTTGGACTTAAAGATCATATTCATAAAAAGCCAAATCAACTATCTGGTGGGCAAATGCAAAGAGTTGCAAT